>Ga0164292_10000504_pt1 | contig 30591 bp, 29 predicted proteins | sample GEODES117metaG_FD_111486 | JGI IMG/M metagenome (GOLD analysis project Ga0164292, IMG submission 111486) | Eutrophic lake water microbial communities from Lake Mendota, Wisconsin, USA - GEODES117 metaG | ecosystem: Environmental > Aquatic > Freshwater > Lake | place: USA: Lake Mendota...
ATCCTGGCCAGCCACTTCGGTATCGCCGAACATCTGCTCGGCGGCCCGACAGAGGAAGGGCGCGCCATTCTGCCACGCCCCGGCCTCGCCCGCGCTGCCGATGATTATGTGCTGATCCCGCAACATCAGGTCCGCGCGTCTGCAGGACCTGGGTCATTGCCCGACACCGAAGCCCCAACGGCCCGCATCGCCTTTCAAGCCGGCTTCGTCTGCGATCTCGCCCAATCCCCCCCCCGAAGCCCTCGCCATCCTCTCCGTCGAAGGCGATTCAATGCTGCCCACCCTCGCTCACGGCGATCAGATCCTCATCGACACCCACGACCAGTCCGCTGCGCGCGACGGCATCTACGTGCTGCGCGTCGACGATGCCCTCCTCGTCAAACGCCTCTCCCTCAACCCCGCCAGCCGCCGTCTCACCATCCACTCCGACAACGACGCCTACCCCAGCTGGCCCGACTGCGACCCCAGCGCCATCCACATCATCGGACGCGTCGTCTGGGTGGGGCGCAAACTGACTTGATCGCAGGCAAATTCCTTTCCTGAGATAGGAAGAATTGGGCCTCCGGCAGGCAGGGTATCGTCCCTGCACCCGTTTGTTTGGAGCGTCCCTCGCAAAAAAGCCGTCGTCATGCTGGCGTAGGCCAGCATCCACAGCACTGCTGGGGCCAACTTCGCTGCAGCGGGCGCACCGACCCACAAAGAAAAGCGGCGCGCCAAGGGCCGGCGCGCCGCTTGTTCGATCAGATAGTAAATCCAGCGCTTACTCCGCGGCCACTCCGAGCAGCCCGCCCTGGGCGTCATCGGTGTTGGCCGGCTGGGTTTCGCTGGCAATCTTGGCGGCCTTGCGGCTGTCAAAGGCGGTCCACACTTCGTTCCAGTCGCCCTTGGTCGCGGCCTTGCTATACTCGGTCGAGCGGGCTTCGAAGAAGTTGGCGTGCTCCACCCCATTGAGCAGCGGCGTCAGCCACGGCAGCGGGTGCTCCTCGATCATATAGATCGGCTGCAGGCCGAGCTGCTTCAGGCGCCAATCGGCGATGTAACGGACGTAGCGCTTGATATCCTTGGGCGCCATGCCGGAAACCGGGCCCTGTTCGAAGGCAAGATCGATGAACGCATCTTCCAGGCGCACGGTACGCTGGCACACATCGGCGATATCGTCGCGGATTCGGCTGTTGAGCACGCCGGTTTCGGCACAGAAAGCGTGGAACAGCTTCACGATGCCTTCGCAGTGCAGCGATTCATCGCGCACGCTCCACGAAACGATCTGGCCCATGCCCTTCATCTTGTTGAAGCGCGGGAAGTTCATCAGCATCGCGAACGAGGCGAACAGCTGCAGGCCCTCGGTGAAGCCGCCGAACATCGCCAGCGTCTTGGCAATATCCTCGTTGTTGCTCACGCCGAACGTGCTCATGTAATCATGCTTGTCGCGCATTTCCTTATAGTTGAGGAAGGCGCTGTATTCGCTTTCGGGCATCCCGATCGTATCGAGCAGGTGGCTATAGGCGGCGATGTGGATCGTTTCCATGTTGGAGAACGACGTCAGCATCATCTTGACTTCGGTCGGCTTGAACACGCTGCCATATTTGTCGTGGTAGCAATCCTGCACCTCGACATCGGCCTGCGTGAAGAAACGGAAGATCTGGGTGAGCAGGTTGCGCTCGTGATCGGTCAGCTTCTGCGCCCAGTCACGGCAATCCTCACCCAACGGCACCTCTTCCGGCATCCAGTGGATCTGTTGTTGACGTTTCCAGAAGTCATAGGCCCACGGATATTCAAAGGGTTTGTATGACTTGGATGCCTGAAGCAACGGCATGGTTCAAAATCCTGCGCTAATGATTGAAGAAACAACAGAAAAACTAGACCTTCGGCGGACAGGGGCCAAACCCCTGCACCCGCCCTTCGCAGTTGCCCCGGCCATCATTGGGCCGGCCAGCAACGCCTGCGAAGGCGAGGACCATGCTGCAAGGCTGGTGCGCCTTGCACCCGCACCAGCCGTGGAACACGAGAACTTTGCCTGCAGCGCCGCGGCACCCATCGGCACCGTCGAACATCCACTGGAGGCGATACGCATCCCGCCGAAGGCACGCCCACTCGCAACAACGGCACCGGCTTGAACAACCATTTGGCCTACGGTTGGGAGGGGGTCGTGGCCACACGTCGTGGAATGCATCGCCACGACCCCCTCACCGTCCAGCCGGGAAGCATCCCGGCCGGTGGATCGCCCCGCGGTATGGCAGGGCAAGCTGAAACGCTTCACTGACAAGCGATACACTCGTCGTAATCACGCCGCTCGACTTGGATGACCGGGGCTTCGCTCGTGTTGTCGGCTTCAACGCCGCCGCCGGCGAACCCTGCCCGCTGTACACTCATCGAACGCAGATAATAAAGCGATTTGATGCCCAGTTCCCAGGCGCGATAGTGGAGCATAAGCAGATCCCACTTTTCGACATCGGCCGGGATGAACAGGTTCAGCGATTGCGCCTGATCGATGAACGGCGTGCGATCGGCCGACAGCTCGATCAGCCAGCGCTGGTCGATCTCGAAGGCGGTCCGATATGTGGCCTTTTCATCGGGAGTCAGGAACTCAAGATGCTGCACCGAACCGCCGTGTTCCAGCATCGAATTCCACACCGCGTCGCTGTTCTTCGCCTTGGAAATCAGCAACTTCTCAAGATAGGGGTTCTTGACGACAAAGCTACCCGACAGCGTCTTGTGGGTATAGACGTTGGCCGGGATCGGCTCCACGCAGGCCGACGTGCCGCCGCAGATGATGCTGATGCTGGCCGTCGGCGCGATCGCCATCTTGCAGCTGAACCGCTCCATCACGCCCATGTCGGCCGCGTCCGGGCACGGCCCGCGCTCCACGGCCAGGTTCATCGATGCCTGATCAACCAGAGCGCGGATATGCTTGAAGATCTTCTTGTTCCAGCTCTTGGCCAGCGCGCTTTCGAACGGCAGGCCGCGCGCCTGAAAGAAGCTGTGCAGGCCCATCACGCCCAGGCCCACCGAACGTTCGCGCATGGCTGCATAGGCGGCCCGCGCCATCGCCGGTTCGGACCGATCAATATAATCCTGCAGCACATTGTCGAGGAAGCGCATGCAATCCTCGATGAACTGCGGCTGGTCGTGCCACTGGTCCCAAGTTTCGATATTCAGCGACGACAGGCAGCACACCGCGGTGCGATCATTGCCCAGATGGTCCGGCCCGGTGGGCAGGGTGATTTCGGAACACAGGTTCGACGTCGACACCTTCAGCCCCAGATCACGCTGGTGCTTGGGCATGGTGCGGTTCACTTCATCGATGAAGATGATGTAGGGCTCGCCGGTTGCCAGCCGTGTTTCCACCAGCTTGGTGAACAGCGCGCGGGCATCGACTTCGGCGCGCTTCTCGCCGGTTTTGGGGCTGACCAGATCGAACTTGTCACCGTCCCGAACGGCTTCCATGAACTTGTCGGTGATCAGCACGCCATGGTGCAGATTCAGCGCCTTGCGGTTGAAATCGCCCGACGGCTTGCGGATTTCGAGGAACTCCTCGATCTCCGGGTGCGACACATCAAGATAGACCGCCGCCGAACCACGGCGCAGCGACCCTTGAGAAATGGCGAGCGTCAGGCTGTCCATCACCCGCACGAACGGGATGATGCCGCTGGTCTTGCCGTTGAGGCCGACCGGCTCGCCGATGCCGCGCACATTGCCCCAATAGGTGCCGATGCCGCCGCCGCGCGAGGCCAGCCACACATTCTCGTTCCAGGTGCCAACGATGCCATCCAGGCTGTCAGATACGCTGTTCAGATAGCAGCTGATCGGCAGGCCGCGCCCGGTGCCACCGTTAGACAGCACCGGAGTCGCCGGCATGAACCACAGCCGGCTGATGTAGTCATAGATGCGCTGGGCATGTTCGGCGTTGTCGGAATAGGCGGCCGCCACGCGGGCAAAAAGATCCTGATAGGATTCGCCCGGCAGCAGATAACGGTCGTCCAGCGTATCTTTGCCGAAATCAGTGAGCAGCGCGTCGCGGCTGCGATCCACCGTCACCGGGAATCGCCACGGCAGGACTTCGCTGCTGCCCGGCCGCGTGGTGGCTGCCGCCGCCGCAGAGGCCTGCGCCAGCACGCCAGCCGCCATGCTCGCGGCCAGCGCGGCGCCGGCATCGGCGGAGTCGGTGGTGTGATCAGCTGTGGTCAAGCCGGCGCTGCTGTCTGTCATGCGAAACTCGCTCATCTCTACTCTTGCCCCTCAATCATGCGAGGGGAACAAATCGGGGTCACGCGCCTTCTTTGCCGCAGCAACACTTGTCCCCGATATCCACAGGCTGGCTCGCCCTGCCGCCCGGGAGTCCCCCGCCCGGAACCACCACAACTTGTGTCTGGTTGGTCCCAATACGCTATTGATAGTGCCACAGATGAATCGCGGCGCAAGCCCCATTGTTTGCTTGACGGACCGAAACGCCATCCGAACCGGTTGAATCGGCAACGATTCATCCACAGGCCACCGCCCTGTCCACGCCAGCGAGATTCGTTTCCTCAAGGGCTTGTGCAAGATTGCTGCAACAATCCGGGAAGCGCCCGCTGCGGCAAACTAGACGCGAAAGCCACCGCCGCCTATCGTTTCCCCGTCAACACGTGACCAAAACGCAACAGGATTTGCCCCATGACCGTGATCCGCGAAGAGGATGTCATCACCTCCGTGGCCGATGCGCTGCAGTACATCAGCTATTTCCACCCGATGGATTATATTCGCGCCCTGGGTCGCGCCTATGAACTGGAAGAATCGCCGGCCGCGAAGGACGCCATCGCCCAGATCCTCACCAACAGCCGCATGTGCGCCGAAGGCCACCGCCCGATCTGCCAAGATACCGGCATCGTGGTGGCCTTCGTAAAAGTTGGCATGAACGTGTCTTGGCAAGCCACGAAAACCGTTCAGGAAATGGTGAACGAAGGCGTGCGCCGCGCCTATCTGCACCCCGAAAACAAGCTGCGTGCCTCCATCGTCGCCGATCCCGCCTTCACCCGGGTGAACACCCGCGACAACACGCCTGCCGTGGTCCACATCGAACTGGTGCCGGGCGATCATGTCGAGATCACCGTGGCGGCCAAAGGCGGCGGCAGCGAGAACAAGGCCAAGTTCGCCATGCTCAACCCCAGCGATTCGATCCGCGATTGGGTGGTGAACACCGTGCCATTGATGGGCGCCGGCTGGTGCCCGCCTGGCATGCTGGGCATCGGCATTGGCGGCACGGCCGAAAAAGCGATGATCCTGGCCAAGGAAGCGCTGATGGAGCCGATCGACATGGCCGAACTGAAAGCGCGCGGGCCGAAGTCGTCGATCGAGGAACTGCGCATCGAACTGTATGATGCCGTGAATGATCTCGGCATCGGCGCGCAGGGCCTGGGCGGGCTTTCGACCATCCTGGATGTGAAGATCCTCGAAACGCCAACGCACGCCGCCTCAAAACCCATCGGCATGATTCCCAATTGCGCCGCCACCCGCCACGCCCATGTTACCCTCACCGGCAATGGCCCGGCCTATATGGAACCGCCGAATCTTGCCGAATGGCCGCAGGTACACTGGACGCCGGACAAGGCATCAAAGCCGGTCAATCTGGACGCGCTCACACCGGCCGAAGTGGCGAGCTGGCAGCCGGGTGACCGATTGCTGCTCAGCGGCAAGATGCTCACCGGCCGCGATGCCGCCCACAAGCGCATGGCAGACATGCTGGCCCGCGGGGAAGCGCTGCCGGTCGATTTCACCAACCGCGTGATCTATTATGTCGGCCCGGTCGATCCGGTCGGCGATGAAGTGGTCGGCCCCGCCGGCCCGACCACCGCCACCCGCATGGACAAGTTCACCGAGGTAATGCTGGCGCAGACTGGCCTGATCGCCATGATCGGCAAGGCCGAACGTGGGCCGATGGGCATCGAGGCGATCAAGCGCCACAAGGCGGCCTATCTGATGGCAGTCGGCGGCGCCGCCTATCTGGTGGCCAAGGCGATCAAGGCCAGCCGCGTCGTGGCCTTCGAGGATCTGGGCATGGAAGCCATTTACGAGTTTGAGATCAAGGACATGCCGGTGACTGTTGCGGTCGACTCCGAAGGCACCAGCGTCCACCAGACCGGCCCGGCCGACTGGAAAGCCCGCATAGCCCGCGCCAAACAGCCGACCTGACGGTCCAAAAATGATCAACGCCCGCCCGGCGGCCGTCCTCTTCGATATGGACGGCCTGCTGCTCGATACCGAACGACTGATCCGTGATGCCATGATCGCGGTGATGGCGGATTTCGGCTTTGCCATGAGCCGCGCCGATTATGCAGAACTGATCGGCCGGCCGGAACCGGCGAGCCGGGCCATCATGCAGGGTCGCTTTGGCGCGTTGCTGGATTATGATGTGATGCGCGCCCAAGTGCGGCAGCGCATTCGCAGCGAATGGGGGCCGATCCGGCCGCTAAAGCCGGGCGCGGCAGACCTTCTGGCCCAGGTGAACGCGGCTGGCATCCCCGGCTGCCGTCGTCACCTCGTCCGAACAGGCGCTGGCCCGCGCGCATCTGGGCCATGTCGGGCTGCTGGATGGGTTTGCCACCATCGTTGGCTGCGACGACGTTGCCAACGGCAAGCCACATCCCGAACCCTATCGCACCGCCGCCGCCCGCCTTGGCATATCGCCCGGCGCCGCGCTGGCCTTGGAAGACAGCCACAATGGCATCATCGCTGCGCACATGGCCGGGGTGCCGGTAATCATGGTGCCCGATCTGCTGCCCGCCACGCCCGAAATCACGCCGCACCTGCTGGCCGTGGCCGATGATCTGCACCAGGTCGGCCGTTGGCTGGCTGCGACGGGCTGACCCACGCCGGGCCGTTCAGGCTGCTGAAAGCCAGCCTGGGATTTATGACCAACAGGCAAGACAAGACACCGGGAGAGGGAATCATGAACAGGATCAAAGCGCTGGCAGGCGTGCCGGCGCAGCGGATACGCGCGGCAACCGTGCTGGCCATGGCGGGCATGGGCCTTGCCGCGTGCAGCACCAACCAGGGCCCGCCGCGCCCGGTGGCGATGGTGCCGGCCGCGCCGGTGAAGGCCATCGAACCCGCCGCCGTCACCCGGCTGGTGCCTGATAATGTGGCGGCCAGCGCTGAAGTGGTGTGGGCGCTGCGCGGCGGGCTCAATGTCGCGGCGCTGCTGTGCGGCAATCAGGCCTTGCGCGATGATTACAACCGCATCCTCAAAACCCACCGTAACCTGTTGAATGAATTCTATTCCACCGAACAGGCCCGCTATCGCCAACAGCACGGCACGGCTGGCCAGGCGCGCCACGATGTGGCGATGACCCGGCTGTACAATGGCTTTTCCAGCGTGCCCGATCGCCGCCGTTTCTGCACGCAGGCCAGCCGCGTTGCCGATGAACTGCTGGCCGTGCCTACAGCCGAAGTGCCGCGCATCGCGGCGCGCGCGCTCACCGCCATGAAACCCGGCGCGATGCGGTTGGTGAGCAGCGCCTATTGAAGCGCCGCCACGATGGCATCATAGGCCGGCGTGGTCACCGCGGCATTGCCGCGGTTGCTCGCCACCGGGTGGCTGCCCAGCCGGGCGATCACCACGCCGGCGCCGCGATCAACATAAATGCCCTGCCCGTGCACGCCCATCGCCATCAGTTGCCCGCCGGCGCGGTGCCACCATTGGCTGCCATAATTACCATCCAGGTTGCCGGTGTATTGGCAGGCGACAAACGCGGCCGGATCACCGCCGGCAAAGATGCGCTCCACCACGGCTTCGGCCACGATCTGCTGGTTATTATAGCGCCCGCCCAGCCGCATCATCTCGCCAATACGGGCGATATCGCGCAACGACGCCATCAGGCCGCCGCCGCCAAAGCCGGTGCCCACCCGGTCCACGCCCAGCGCCGCATCATGATCCATCCCCATACGCGCCCAGAATCGCGCCTCGATCTGCGCCGCCAGTGACTGGCCTTCGATGCGTTCAATGATCCACTGCAACGCCGTGGTGTTGGGCGTGCGGTAGACGAAATCGCCACCATGGGGCGCATTCTTGCCCAGACTGGCGCTGAATGCGAAATTCCCGTCTGGCCCGGCATATTCGGCCAGACGCGGCACCCAGCCGGTGGAAATGCTCATGCGCTGCACATCAGTCAGGCCCGTCTGGCCGGGGACATAATCCTCGCTGAAGGCCAGGCCGGTGCGCATGTCGAGGATTTCGCGGATCGTCGCATCACCCAGGCCCGAACCACCAAGTTCAGCGACATAATCCGCTGCCTTCGCTTCCGGGTTGAGCTTGCCCTCCTCGATCAGCATCTCGGCAATGGTGCCGACAAAGCTTTTCGTGACGGAAAACAGGATATGCTGCGTGGCTGGCGTGGTGGCGCCGAAATAGCGTTCCTGCACCACCACCCCGTCCTTCATCACCAGGATGGCATCCGTATAGGTCGCGGCCAGCGATTCCCGCCACGTCATGGCCTGCCCGTCGAGCGTCGTCAGCCGCACATCGTCCACATCATCGCGCGGCACTTGCGGCAGCACACTCACCGCCCCTTCGCGTCCGATATTCACCGTCGGCACCAGTTCGCGCATGTGCGAAAAGGCCCAGCGCTGCTGCGGGAACCGCCACATCGAACCATCGGTCCAGCGCACCTGTTTGTCGGCCGGCACCGGCGCGCCGTGCATCAGGCCCAGCACTGCCGGATCGGTTTCGGCAGCGCTGCCATTCTGGCCATGGGCAAAGCCCGGTACGTGATGTGATGCGGCCATGACCGGCCCTCCCCTGTTTGCGGTTCTTTGCCGGGATGCTAGGCCGGAGCCATCAACCCGGCAAGGAGTCCCCAGGTCATGCGCATCGCCCTTCTCGCTCTCGCCCTGATGGCCACGCCGGCACTGGCCGAAACCCCGGAACAGCGCCTCGCCGCCGCCGGCCTCACCCTGCCGCCGCCCAACGCGCCGATCGGCCTGTATGTGCCGGCCGCGCGCGTGGGCAAACTGCTGTTCCTGGCCGGCCACGGCGAATGCCCGGCCGGCGGCGCCGGCAAGCTGGGCGCGACGATGGACGTGGCCGCCGGCAAGGCCAATGCCGCCAAGGTGGCGCTGTGCATGCTGGCCACGATCAAGGCCGAGCTGGGCGATCTTTCCAAGGTGAAGCGCGTGGTGAAGGTGATGGGCCTGATCAATGCCACGCCCGAATTCACTCAGCATCCCGAAGTGATGAACGGCTTTTCCGAAGTGATGGTCACCGCCTTTGGTGATGCCGGCAAGGCGCCCCGCGTCGCCGCCGGCGCCGGCAGCCTGCCGCGCGGCTGGCCGGTGGAGGTGGATGCAATCGTGGAAGTGAAATGAGACCCGAAGACTCGCTCCCCGAAATACTCGCCCACGCCTGGAGCCTGCTGGTGCGCGGCGGTGCAGACCGGAAAAGCCCCGTCCACACGCCGGTGATCGCCAGTGTGGACGCGGATGGCCTGCCCCATGCCCGCGTGATGGTGCTGCGGAAGGCAGATCCGGCGGCGGCTACCTTGCGCCTCCACACCGACGCGCGCAGCCCCAAGGTGACGCAGCTGAGTGGCAAGCCGGTCGCCGTGTTGGCCTATCATCCGGTCGAGCAGGTGCAACTGCGCATCGCCGGCACTGCCCGCGTGCTTAATGATGATGAAGTGGTGAACGGCTTCTGGGACCAGTCCACCCCCTTCGCCCGCCGCTGCTATCTGGCCGAACACCCGCCCGGCACGCCGTTGCCGGGGCCGACGTCAGGCCTGCCTGCGTGGATCGAAGGCCAGCAGCCAACGCTGGAGCAGATCGCGCCGGCCCGCGCCAATTTCGCGACGCTGTGGATCGAGGTGACGGCAATTGATTGGCTGCACCTGGCCAACAGCGGGCATCGCCGTGCAGTATTCCGCAGCACCAACGACTGGGCGGGGGAATGGGTGGCGCCGTGAAGCAAACCGTCTTCCCGACTGCAGCCGGGAAGACGGCATGAGCGCTTAGCGCGTGAGTTTCTTGTAGGTCAGCGCATGCGGACGATCCGCCGCGTCGCCCAGGCGCCGCCGCTTGTCTTCCTCATACATCTGGAAATTGCCTTCGAACCATTCGACATGGCTGTCGCCTTCGAACGCCAATATGTGCGTTGCCAGGCGATCGAGGAAGAAGCGATCGTGGCTGATGACCACGGCGCAGCCGGCGAAGCTTTCCAGTGCTTCTTCCAGCGCGCGCAGGGTTTCCACGTCCAGATCGTTGGTCGGTTCGTCGAGCAGCAGCACGTTGCCGCCCTTCACCAGCATCTTGGCCATGTGCACGCGGTTGCGCTCACCGCCTGAAAGCAGGCCAACCTTCTTCTGCTGGTCCGGCCCCTTGAAGTTGAACGCGCCCACATAAGCGCGTGTCAGCACCTCGTTCTTGCCGAAATAGAATTTGTCGTTGCCGCCGGAAATTTCTTCCCAAACATTCTTGTCCGACGCGAGCGCATCGCGGCTTTGGTCGACATAGGCCATCTTCACCGTTTCGCCGATGCTGATCTCGCCGCTGTCTGGCACTTCCTGGCCGGTGATGATGCGGAACAGCGTTGTCTTGCCCGCCCCGTTCGGCCCGATGATGCCCACGATGCCGCCCGGCGGCAGGCTGAACGTCAGATTCTCGAACAGCAGCTTGTCGCCATAGCTCTTGGTCAGGTTGTGCGCCTCGATCACCCGATTGCCCAGGCGTTCCGGGATCTGGATCAGGATCTGGGCTTCGCCCAGGCGGCGGTTGGCCTGTTTTTCCACCAGTTCGTCAAAGGCCTTGATACGCGCCTTGCTCTTGGTCTGGCGGGCCTTGGGTGAGGCGCGGATCCACTCCAGCTCCTGCTTGATGGCCTTTTCGCGGCTGGCGTCTTCACGCTCTTCCTGGCCCAGGCGCTTCTGCTTGGCTTCCAGCCAATCGGAATAATTGCCTTCGAACGGAATGGCGCGGCCGCGATCCAGTTCCAGAACCCATTTCACCACATTATCAAGGAAGTAGCGATCGTGGGTAACCAGGATCACCATGCCCTTATATTCTTTGAGGTGGTTTTCCAGCCACGACACGGATTCCGCGTCAAGGTGGTTGGTCGGCTCGTCGAGCAGCAGGATTTCCGGCTTTTCCAGCAGCAGCTTGCACAGCGCCACGCGGCGCTTTTCCCCGCCCGACAATTTCTGCACACCGCTGTCCCCCGGCGGGCAGCGCAGCGCGTCCATGGCGATTTCGAGCTGGTTGTCGAGCGTCCAGCCATCGACCGCATCGATCTTTTCCTGCAGCGTGCCCATTTCCTCGAGCAGCTTGTCGAAATCGGTATCGTCCTTGGGGTCGGCCATTTCGGCGCTGATGGCGTTGAACCGGTCCACCAGATCGGCCACGGGGCGCACCCCGTCCATCACATTGCCCTTCACATCCTTGTTGGGATCCAGATGCGGTTCCTGCGGCAGGTAACCCACGCGCACGCCTTCGGCAGCCCAGGCTTCACCCACATATTCGGTATCGATACCGGCGATCACCTTCATCAGGGTCGATTTGCCGGCGCCGTTCGGGCCGATGATGGCGATCTTCGCCCCCGGCAGGAACGACAGGGTGATATCCTTGAAACAGGGCTTGTTGGCGCCGGGATAGGTCTTGGACAGACCCTTCATCACGAACGCATATTGATAGGCCACGGGGAGGCTCCGGATTCTGGGTGTTGGAAGGTCGCGCTGCCATTAGCCGATGGGCGCGGTGGGCGCAAACGGGTCGATTGACCCCACGCAGCCGGAGCGTAAAGGAAGGCGCACAAGCAGGGGAACCCTTACATGCGCCGCATCACCGCCTTGGCAACCGCTGCCTACCTGCTCGCCATTCCTGCCGTGGCCCAGCCGGCGGGGAACGACCGTCTGGCCACCGCCGCCCAGCTGCGCGATGCCGCCTTGGCCGGCAACAAGGCGTGGGGGCTGCTGTCGAACCTCACCGACACCGTGGGCCAGCGCCTGGCCGGCACCGAAGCCGAAGCGCGCGGCCGGGCGTGGGCCAAGGCCGAAATGCAGAAGCTGGGGCTGGTCAACATCCGTGAGGAGGCCTTCCCGCTGACGCTATGGGAACGCGGGCAGGCCAGCGCCACCATCGTTGGCAGCAATCACCAGCTGGCGCTCGCAGCGCTTGGCACTTCGGGGGCAACGCCAGCCGGCGGCATCACCGCGCCCGTCACCTGCTTCAGCAATCTGGCCGCCTTCCGCGCGGCGCCAGACGCCGCCGTGAAAGGCCGCATCATTTTCGTCGATCACCGCATGGGCGTCACGCAGGATGGCAGCAGCTATGGTGTGAACGGCGCCGTGCGCCGCGCCGCGCCGGCCCTGGGCGCGCAAAAGGGCGCTGCCGCCGTGCTAATCCGCAGCCTGGGCACCGATTATCACCGCAATCCGCACACCGGCGGCACCGTGTTCCCGGCCGGCACCGCACCGATCCCGGCGCTGGCACTGGCGCTGCCCGATGCCGAACTGCTGGCGCGCCGCTGCGCTGCGGGGCCGGTGCAAATGCAGCTGGTTTCTACCCCCACCAGCCGGCCCGGCCAATCGGCCAACGTCACCGCCGAAATCCCGGGCACCGTGCCCGGTGAGGTGGTGGTGCTGGGCGGGCATCTTGACAGCTGGGATCTGGGCCAGGGCGTGTTCGACGATGGCGCCGGCGTCGCAATCAGCCTGGCGACGGCTGGCGCAATCAAGGCCTACGTGGACCGCTCCGGGCAGCGGCCGCGCCGCACCATCCGCGTGGTGCTGTGGGGTGCTGAGGAGTTCGGGCTGATCGGCGGCCGTGCTTATGCCGCCGCCCACAAGGATGAAGGTATCGTGCTGGCCGGCGAAAGCGATGCCGGGGCAGATCGGATTTATCAGATCGACTCAAAGGTCGCCGATGCTGGTCTGCCGCTGCTCGGCGAAATCGCGGGCGTGCTGGCGCCGCTGGGCATTGATCGCGCCGCCACCAATGCTTCTGGCGGCGGGCCGGACGTGGGGCCGCTGGCCGCCACCGGCGTGGGCGTACTCGATCTGGGGCAGGACATGACGCGCTATTTCGACGTGCACCACACGCTCGACGACACACTCGACAAGGTAGACCGCAAGCAGCTTGACCAGAACGTGGCGGCGTGGACGGCGGCGATCTGGTTGGCAGCCACCGATTATCGGCCACTCCGGACGAAGTGATCAGCGCTTCCCCAGCGGATCAGGGCAATGTGTGATGACCGGGATGCGCGCCGTGCTGCTGGCGCCATCCTTGATGCTGAAGCGCAGCAGCACATCGTCTGGCGCATCGGCGCTGATGGACAGCCGCACCAGCCGGCACTGATGCGCGAAACAGCTCTGGGCTGAAGGGCGCTCGGCCGCTTTGAGGCCCTTGCTCTCCTCGCCCAGCGTTTCAACCTTCACGCCGGGGCTCTCGCTGGCCAGATCGACATCGGCCAAGGCGAGATTGGCCCCCTCCAGTCGCACTACAGTCGTGATTGCACCGCCGGGGCAGCTGCGCGTCGGCCGCCACTGCAGCGGCACTGGCGCCACCGGCACCAGCGCCAGAGTGGCGCGGCAGGCAGCGCGCGGGTCTCCCTCCACCTGGGCCTGACCGGGGCGGGTGCAAACAGGGACACGGGCCGACGCTTCCAGCACGAATCCGGGCGGGCAGATCAGGCTGCGGTCCGCTCGCGGCTTCGCCGCCACGCTTTCGCGGGGCGCGGCGGCGGCCACCGATCCCTTCTCGGGCAGATGCGCACACAAGGAAGGCGTTGCCATCGCTGGCAACGCCCCCAGAAAACAGAGTGCTGAAAATGGTATGGCGCGCATGGCACCAGGCTAATCTGCATGTCAGGCGATAGCTAGCCCGGCGATGATCAGGAGAAGCGGTTCAACTGGCTGGCCGAAGCCCGAGCCATCGAGCGAGGCAGGCGGCGCGGGAAGGAACGACCCGACCACAACATGCCCAGCAGCACACCGAACAGCATCGACAGCACCATCAAGGCACCATCGGTTGCCAACAGCTGGCCCATGCCCTGTGCGAAACCGGAAAAAATCATACGCCGCCCTCACTCGTCAACACTTGATACACTAACTTTCTAATTTGGAAGTTACTTAATGTAAAGTGATATTGATGATCGTTAACTATTTTTCCATTAACGAGTATTACGATCCGGCGTCCCCTTCAGCGCTTATCACGCCAGATTGTCTCATTCTGGGAGGTATCGCTCCTACGTTCGGTCTGAATGCGTTCCCCAAAAACGCCAAATGGAACCCCCAGCGGCAATGAAATCCGACCAATATCACATCTTGTGCCAGGATTTGTTGCATGTTTCATGCTTCCCCGACCAAACATTTTTCTGACATGCTTGCAAAATTATTCTTCAGGATTGTTAAATGATATTGAATGAGCGTGGAAGCCGCAAAATCATGACTGAAGCAATATTTAGGATTAACTATCATAAATCTGTAAAAGTCAGGCGCGTTGCCGCTGCTGGCAATTCATGCTTAAAATATCGACATAGGGGAGGAACGGACATGAACAAGCGCGTTTTGACTGCCGGCATGATCAGCACTGCACTGGCGGCCAACCTGTCGGCGCCGGCATTGGCAACCGATTTCCGCGTCACCTTGCCGGCCACCGGCATCGACGCCAGCAACGATGGCCGCATCATCCTGGTGATCACGCCCGACGATTCGAAGGAACCGCGCTTCCAGGTCAAATTGGGCGCCGATGCGCCGCAGGTGTTCGGCATCAATGTCGATGGCCTGAAACCCAGCGGCAGCGCCAACATCGGCCGCGGCGTGCTCGGCTATCCGGCGGAAGACCTCTCCAAGGTGCCGGCCGGCGACTATACGGTGCAGGCCGTCCTCCACAAATACACGACCTACAAGCTTTCCACCGGCCACACGGTGAAGCTGCCGGCTGCGCGCGGCGCTGGGCAGAACTGGCGCGCGGAGCCCGGCAACATCATTTCCGAACCGATGAAGGTGCGCTTCAACCCGGCCACCGAGGATATCGTGACCATCCCGCTCATCAAGGTGATTCCGCCGGTGGAGCAGCCGAAAGACAGCGAGTTCATCCGCCACATCAAGGTGCGATCAGAGCAGCTGTCGAAATTCTGGGGCACCGATGTCTTCCTCACTGCCCACGTGCTGGTACCCAAGGATTTCGACAAGCATCCTGAAGCGCGTTACCCGCTGATCATCAACCACGGCCATTTCCCGGCTGATTTCGGCGGCTTCTCGGTCACGCCGCCCGATCCCGCCATGCCGTGCAAGCCGGAGCCACGCTTCAACGAGCCCTGCTACAACAAGATCGAGGCCCAGGAAGCCTTCGACCTCTACAAGAAATGGACGTCAGACAGCTTCCCGCGGATGCTCATCGTCGAGATCGACCACAGCAATCCCTATTATGACGACAGCTATGCGGTGAATTCCGCCAATCTCGGCCCCTATGGCGATGCCATCATGAAGGAGCTGGTGCCGGAGATCGAAAAGCAGTTCCGCGGCCTTGGCCAGGGCTGGGCGCGCTTCACCTATGGCGGTTCCACCGGCGGCTGGGAAGCGCTGGCCGTGCAGATGTTCTACCCCGATGACTTCAACGGCGCCTTCGCGGCCTGCCCCGATCCCATTGATTTCCGTCAATATACCAACATCAACATCTATGAGGACAAGAATGTCTTCTGGAAAGTCGGCCCATTCGGCAAGGTCGATCGCCCGGCCCATCGCAACTATCTGGGCCATGTTGATTACACGGTGGAACAGGAACAGCGGCTGGAACTGGTGCTGGGCGACAAGTCCCGCTCCGGCCAGCAGTGGGACATCTGGGAAGCGGTCTATTCCCCGCAAGGCGCCGACGGCTACCCGCAGCGCATCTTCGACAAGCGCACCGGCGTGATCGACCCCAAGGTGGCGGCCCACTGGCGCGAGAATTACGATCTGCGCCACATCATGCAGCGCGACTGGAAGACGCTCGGCCCCAAGATCCGCGACAAGATCTTCCTCTATGTCGGCGACATGGACAATTATTACCTCAACAACGCCGTCTATCTCACCGAGAATTTCCTGAAGACGGCCGATCCGGCGTTCACGGGTGAAATTGCATACGGCGATCGGGCCGAACATTGCTGGAACGGCGATCCGAACCAGCCCAACCACATCAGCCGCCTGCGCTATCACACCATGTATGTGGACAAGATGCTGAAACGCATCGAAGCCGCCGCGCCGAAGGGAGCTGATCTGAAGAGCTGGCGCTACTGATGGCAGCCCAGCCCGGCCTGTACCGCGTGCAGTGGAACCAGTTCGCCCAGGCCGTCGCCCTGCCGCCGCTGTTCTGGGCCCTGCCCTGGCCCACGCCGCTCGCGCTCGTCGGACTGGTGCTGCCGCCGTTGGCCCTGGCCCTCAACCTCGTCCTCATCGCCATGATCAAATGCCCGGCCTGCACCAAGCGCCTGATGATCAAGGGCCTGATCATCTTGCCCCGCCGCAAATGCCCACATTGCCGCGAAACAGTTGCGTAAGTTGGGGGCATAACCAGGCATGATCCCACGTGAACTGATCGGCGAGGCCGAAGTGCCCGGCGGCCCGCCGCTGCGGCTGTTCCGGCGCGGCAGCGACTTCATGATCGTTCTTGAACGCAACGAACTGATGAGCACGCGCATGCACGGCTCCGAAGTCGCACTCGGCACCATGGCCTGCGATCGGCTGGCCGGCCACAAGGCGCCGCATCTGCTCATCGGCGGCTATGGCATGGGCTACACGCTGCGCGCCGTGCTCGGCCAGTTGGGGCCAGGTGCGCACGTCACCCTCGTCGAACTAGTGCCCGGCATCATCGATTGGGCGCGCGGGCCCATGGCGGCCGTCACCGCGGGCTGCCTCGATGATCCACGCGTGACGCTGACCATGGGCGATGTCGGCGCCAGCATGGCCCACAGCAACGCCCAGTATGACGCCATCCTGCTCGATGTCGACAACGGCCCCGAAGGCCTCACCCGCGCCGCCAATGATGGACTCTACAGCCCCCAAGGCCTCGCCAACGCCAAACAGGCCCTGCGCCCCGGCGGCATCCTCGCCGTCTGGTCCGCCGCGCCGGATACCGCCTTCGGCCGCCAACTGGAACGCGGCGGCTTCAGCGTCGAAACGGTGAAGGTCCGCGCACGCGAAACCGGCAAGGGCGCCACGCACATCATCTGGTTCGCCACCAAACGCTGAACCTCCAGGGCGGCATTGCCTCCACCCCTTAGTCAGAACGAAGCAGCGCCTCCGGCGGGCAGGGACTCGCCCCTGCACCCGTTTGCTTCATTGTCGGCTATTGGGCCGGAAACGAACTGTCCGATCCGGGGCGCGATACAAAGTAAAGCTGACCTGACGCGAGCTCTATGCGACTGCCGCCGCCTCCCGAAAGGAGATCAGCCGTCGGCGATCTTCGTCCCACAAGGTGAGTGCCAGCGGCTGGATCATCTGCGCGAAGGTGAAGCGGTTGAGATGTCGCAGGTCGGGATAGGCGTTGAGCACCTCTTGCAGGCGATAGAACGGGATACGGCTGGCGAGATGGTGGACGTGATGGACGCCGATATTGGCGGTGAACCAGCGCAGCGGTTGCGGCAAGTCGAGATGGGTGCTGCCGTACAAGGCGGCATCGTGGAACGACCAGGCCGTCGCCTTGTCCCAATGCGCCGTTTCGAACTGATGCTGGATGTAGAAGAGGTAGACCCCGGTCGATGCCGCGATCAGCAGGGTGGGGATCACGACCAACAGGGTCGTGCCCCATCCAACCAGGAGTATCAGCCCGCCCATCATGGCGGCGATCGCCAGATTGGTGGCGATGGCGCTAACCCAATATTGCACCCCGGCCCGCATCAACCCGATCGGCAAGCGGTGCCGCAGCAAAAACAAATAAGCAGGGCCAATCCCCAGCAGCACCGCCGGGTGGCGATACAGCCGATAGCCCAGTCGCCCAAGCCTGCTGCGGGACTGAAATTCCCTCACCGTCAGCGTGTCGATATCGCCAAAGCCGCGGGCATCGAGATTGCCGGTGCTCGCATGATGCAGCGTGTGCGCGCGCCGCCAGCAATCATACGGCGTAAAGGTCAACACGCCCAGCGCGCGGCCAATCCAGTCATTGCCGGAGCGTTTGGAAAGAAACGCGTCATGCCCGCAATCATGCTGGATGATGAAGATGCGCAGCAACAGCAATCCCGCCAGCGGCGCAAGCGCAAGGGCGATCAGATAGCCTGCGTTGATGGCGGCCAGCATGGCAGACACGATACCGAAAAACGGGACAAGCGTGATCGCCAGTTCTCAGATGCTGCGGACGGTGTGAGGCCGGGAAAACGGCTTGAGCTGCGAGACCAGCTTGCGCGGCACCAGTGCGGGGAGGCCAGTGGCAGGAACAGATCCTTGATTTGGCATTTCAGTGTTCGCAAAATCCATGAATTCCATTTTTTATCCAAAGGCTTCCGCCACTGCGGTTCTTATATTAGGGCGCAAAGGTTACAATCGAGATGTGGCGCAGAAAACTGCCCATAAGATGGGCAAAAATGGTCATTCATGCACGCCTAAACTCGGGTCAGGACCTATTGATGCCGGGCCTTTCCGGATCGAGCCCATGTCTGCGCTGGGGCTTATGGTCCAGTCGTCCGAACGTCCGTTTTGAGGGTGCCAAGCGGACAGTAAGCACCACCCGAAAACGAAAGTGGGTGCAGGGGCTCACCCCCCTGCCCGCCGGAGGCTCTCCTTCTTGCTCCCCTAAAAGCAAACCCTCCCTCAATCAGCCAGCTTCCCCATGTACGCCGCCTGGACCATGCTGCCCCCAGTACGGAGGGATGAGCCATGGATTTTGGGTTGCCGTCGCAGGCCGGGCAACTGCGAGACCGTGGTTGTCATCCCTGCCCGGGTGCATTGGACTGACACACTCCGCGACTGCCTAGCTCGCTCGTGCAGTGGCGGGATCTGGCGCAAAGATCTGCGGGTAGAGATTGCGCATCGCGGCTTCGTCGAAATCGCCCTTGAAGGGATGCCGGGTCTCGATCGCTCGCGCCCGCGCGGCCGCCGGCCGGGCGTCGATCTCCGCCATCAGCCGGGCAATGTGCGGATACTCGGCCATTGCCGTTTCGTCGCCGAGCATGAAGGGGATCCGTGGTGCCCATCCCCAGACCGCCATGTCGACGATCGAATAGGTGCCGCCGACCATGTAGCCGGTCCCCGCCAGCCGATCGTCTATAATCTGCCAGTGGCGCCGTGCTTCGAAATCATAGCGCTTGATCGGGTAGGCCAGCCGCTCCGGCGCGAACAGGCGGAAATGCACGCATTGCCCGGAATAGGGGCCGACGCCCGTCGCCACAAACATCAGCCAAGACAGCAACTCGGCGCGCGCAGCCGACCCGGCGTCCGGCCTGGGTAGGAATTTGCCGGTCCTTTCCGCAAGGTAGAGAAGGATGGCGTTGCTGTCGAAGAGTACGGCGTCGCCGTCGATAAGTGCTGGGACCTTGCCGTTGGGATTGATCGCCCGGAAGGTCGGCGTGTGCTGATCGCCAAGCTTAGTGTCGATCGGGATCGCTTCGTACTCGAGGTGCGCTTCCTCCAGAAAAAGCGCCACTTTCATTGGGTTAGGTGCCATATTGTAGAAGAATCTAATCACGTCGGGCTCCGTTCTGCGGCGCGAGCGGAAATTGCCGCGATGCAAGCAGCTGGGCGATTTACAGCGTTCTCTGAAAAGGGCGGCGGAAGCTGACCCCTAGGCGGCGTGGACAAATTCAGTGTTAGCACAGGGGTCGCTTTCCGGGGAACGCAATCTCATCGAACGCTTCTTCGGCCGCCTGAAAATCAATGGCGCCATCGCCACGCGATATGATCAACTCGCCGAAAGCTTTCGCGGCATGGACCAAATCGCCGCCGCCAGATACTGGCTCAAATTTGCCCACGCCGCCTAGGCCAAAGTAGCCAGCTTGCTCTGGTTCGAACGTCCGCTTTCGGGATCGCCGCGCTCCCGCGCGAATGGCCGGAAGGGGGGCGCGAAGCGGACATGATGTTTTGACGGCTGGAAGGCCGAGAACGGCACCAAAACGAACGGGTGCAGGGACTGCGTCCCTGCCCGCCGGAGGCCCCCTTTTCCTTCCCTGAAGCCGCAAAGAAGAAGGCGCAGCGCTGTTGCCGGCGCTGCGCCTTGTAACTTTCAGGGCAATACCCCCTCACCCCCCGGATCAAGTCCGGGGCAGGCCTTGGCCGCCTGCGGCGTCTCTCGCCCTCTCCCGCAGGGGGGAGAGGGGAAAGAAAAGTCACGCCGCCTTGTCGGCCACCATCAGGCGCGTTGGTTGCTTGGTGCCGGCGACCACGTCCTTGTCCACCTGTACTTCTTCCACACCTTCCAGGCCGGGCAGATCGAACATGGTATCGAGCAAGATGCCTTCCATGATCGAGCGCAGGCCGCGCGCACCGGTCTTGCGTTCGATGGCGCGCTTGGCGATCGCCGACAGCGCATCGGTGTTGAAGGTCAACTTCACGCCTTCCATCTCGAACAGGCGGGCATACTGCTTCACCAGCGCGTTCTTTGGCTCGGTCAGGATCTTGATCAGCGCCGGTTCGTCCAGATCTTCGAGCGTCGCGATCACCGGCAGACGGCCAATGAATTCCGGGATCAGGCCGAAACGCAGCAGATCTTCCGGTTCGCACTTGCGCAGCAGTTCACCCACGCGACGCTCATCCGGTGCAGCGACATGCGCGCCGAAACCGATGGAGCGGCCCTGCATGCGATCGCCGATGATGCGATCGAGGCCAGAGAAGGCGCCACCGCAGATGAACAGGATGTTCGTGGTATCGACCTGCAGGAATTCCTGCTGCGGATGCTTGCGCCCGCCCTGCGGCGGCACGGAGGCGGTGGTGCCTTCCATGATCTTGAGCAGGGCCTGCTGCACGCCTTCGCCCGAAACGTCGCGGGTGATCGACGGATTGTCGGACTTGCGGCTGATCTTGTCGATTTCATCGATATACACGATGCCACGCTGGGCGCGTTCGACGTTGTAATCGCTGGCCTGCAGCAATTTCAGGATGATGTTTTCCACATCCTCGCCCACGTAACCGGCTTCGGTCAGCGTGGTGGCATCGGCCATAGTAAAGGGCACATCCAGGATGCGCGCCAGCGTTTGGGCCAGCAGCGTCTTGCCGCAGCCAGTCGGGCCGACGAGCAGGATGTTGGACTTGGCCAGTTCCACTTCGGCACCCTTGCCGCCGTGGTTCAGCCGCTTGTAGTGGTTGTGGACGGCGACCGACAGCACGCGCTTGGCGTGGAACTGCCCGATCACATAATCATCCAGCACCTTGCAGATTTCGCGCGGGGTTGGCACGTCGCCGGACTTCTTGACCAGCGCCGTCTTGGTTTCCTCGCGGATGATGTCGTTGCACAGCTCCACACATTCATCGCAGATGAACACGGTCGGGCCCGCGATGAGCTTCCTCACCTCGTGCTGGCTCTTGCCACAGAAGCTGCAGTAAAGCGTGCCTTTGCTATCGGTGCCGCCCAGCTTCGTCATGACGTTCCTTCCTCACGCCGGCCCGCCATAGCCGACAATATACGCACCGGCATGCCACCGGCCTGACAGTGTAGCGATGAATCACCGCCTGCCGCAAGGGCAGGATTACGCCAAAGCGTCACAATTGCGGCAGGGCAATAGCGCCATTCTGACGCCACGGCCCTGCCCCGATGAAGGTTCAAGCCGCCTGCGCTTCGCTTTCCGGCGCCACGGGGCGCTTTTCCATCACGGCGTCGATGATGCCGAATTCCTGGGCTTCCTCGGCGCTCATGAACTTGTCACGCTCCATGGCGTGTTCGATGGTGGCGAGATCCTTACCCGTGTGCTTCACGTACAAATTGTTGAGAATGCTGCGAATCCGTAGAATTTCACGGGCCTGGATTTCGATATCAGTCGCCTGGCCCTGGGCGCCGCCCGACGGCTGGTGCACCATGATGCGAGCGTTCTTCAGCGCGATGCGCATGCCCGGCTCACCAGCGGCCAGCAGGAAGCTGCCCATCGACGCGGCCTGGCCCACGCACACCGTGCCAACCTTGGGCCGGATATACTGCATGGTATCGTAAATCGCCATGCCGGACGTGATTACCCCGCCCGGAGAGTTGATATACATGTAAATATCTTTTTTCGGATTTTCCGATTCGAGGAACAGCAGCTGCGCCACGATCACCGAGGCCATATGGTCTTCCACCTGGCCGTTCACGAACACGATGCGATCACGCAGCAGCCGCGAGTAAATGTCGAAGCTGCGTTCGCCGCGGTTCGAGCTTTCGATGACAATGGGAACCAGGCCGGCAACAGGATCGAACATGGGAATCTCCTTTCCCACTAGTTCGGACGTTTACGGCCTGAGTTCAAGGGGGCAAAGGCAATTGCCGCAGGCGGAATCGGCACCGGATTGCGGAAGTGGGCCCGGCGCCACAGCTCTGCCGGGAGATCGACCCAGCGATGCAGGGCCACGGCGAGCACCGCGGAGATCAGCAGCATGGCCAGCTTCAGCGCCAGTCCGCCTGCTGGCATCAGCGCCGCCATGGCGGTGATCACCGGGGTGTGGACGAGATACAGGCTGAACGAGAGGTCACCGGCCCAGCGATCCTGCGCGCTGGAATATTGGTGCACGCTCCACGCTACGGCCGGCAGCAGCAGCACAGACCAACCCAGATGGGTAAGCTGCACAGCCATATTGGGTGTTTCGATGCCGTTCTTGAGCAGAACTTCGCGGGCTAGCGGCAGCAGGGCAAGCCCCGCTCCGGCTGCCATGAACAGCAGAACCGAGGCGAACGCCTGGCCGTCCGTGGCCTTCCAGCGGGATTGCGCCAGCCAGGCACCGCCAGCAAACGCGGGCAGAAAGAACAGCGCGGTGACAAGACCCGCCGACATGAGGCCGATGCCGACCACCCAGCCAATCAACGCCAACAGCCATACTTCGGCCCGCCGCAAGTGAATCAGCAGCGGGGCTAGCAACGGGAGCGCCAGATAGAATTGCAGTTCGATATCCAGCGACCATGCCACGCCCAGCAGCGTTTTATCCCGGCTGGCCAGACCCGGCAGCAGCAGTGCCAGACCAAACTCGTCCGGCACGTGCGCGCCTTCCACGAACAGCAGCAAAGCATTGGCCAGCGCCACAAACAGGAACAGCGGATAGATGCGCAAGAAACGGCTCGCCATGAAACCCGCGGTGCCGCCCGCCCACTCCTGCCAGGCGCGCGTCACCCAGAACCCGCTGATCATGAAAAAGATCATCACGGCCGGCCGACCCAGGTTCATCGCCGAGAGGTGCGATACAACGACAACCGCCGCCAGCAACAAGCGTACCGCGCCAGGACCCAGACAGAATGTCGACGACAGCATGACCTTCTCTCCGTTGGACGCAACTACACAGACTGAAGAGGAAAGATTGGCTTTGCCTTTACCCCATGTCAAACGTTATTATACATTTCTTAAATATTTGTTCAGCAAGATCGACTGACACATGATAGGTGGCCCGCTTGCACCGTTCGCCAACGGCACGGCGTCACCATGCGAACGGCTGTTGTAATGTGAACTTTAGGAGCGCGATCCGCCTGATGCCGCCACATTGGCGAATGGCCGGCCGTTTCAGAGCCGTTTTGGCGCCCGCGGGCCGGTGCACGCAGCGGGCACCGAACCACGGTGGGCGCTTGTCAGATCAACGGGTTCAGGCCGGCTTGGTCCGGCGCCACAGGCGCTGGCGGCGGGCTTCCAGTGGGCGATCGACGCCCATGAACAGCGCGATGCTCACCACCAGTACGGCAACCACCGCCAACAGCTTGTCGCCAGCGCCTGTCACCGGCATCACCTCCGCCAGCAACCGCACCACCGGCAGGTGCACCAAATAGAGCGGGTACGACAGATCGCCGAGCCAGCGATCAAGCCGATCAGACGGCTGTTTGATGTTCCATGCCACAAACGGCGCCAGCAGCAGGATCCACGCCATTTGCCCCAGATTCTGAGCCAGGCTGTCGGTGAATTGGGCCTTGAACAACAGCCCGCTCAACGCAGGCACCATGGTCATGGCTGCGGTGAAGGCCGCCGCAGCCAGCAGGCTGGCGCGCACCTGGCAAGCGCTGGGCTGCCAACGCAGGCGATGGAAGACAAAGCCGGCAAGGAAGGCCGGCAGATAGAAGAGCAAGGTGGGCACATGCGCGGCAAACAGCGCGATGCCCAGGCCAAAGCCAGCAAGGCAAGAGGTTGCAAACGCTGCGCGGCCAGCGTGATCAACGGGATGGCCAGATAGAATTGCAGCTCGATATCGAGCGACCAGGATACGCCGATAACGTCACCGGCGCGCGCCGCCAGCCCGAGCAGGGTAAGCGCCGACCACAGGCTTTCCGGGCGCACCGCTTCTGCGTGGGCGTGGAGCAGCCAGGCCAGCACGGTGACCACCGCATAGAGCGGCCAGACCCTGAGTGTCCGGCTGGCATAGAAGGCCGGCACGCTGGCCTGCCAACCGGCAAGCAGGCGCGACACCCAATAGCCGCTGAGCATGAAGAACAGCAGAACGGCTGGCCGGCCGATATTCAGACTGGTGAGGTGCGAAACCACCACCATCGCTGCGAGGATGAATCGCAGCATACCGGGCCCGAGCAGCCGCAGCTGCGGCATTACTCGGCGGCTTTTTTGCTAGCCTTCTTTGGCTTGGGCGCAACCTCAGCAGGGGTTTCGACGGCCGGTTCGGCATCGACCTTCTTGGCCGCAGCCTTCTTGGCGGGCGCCTTCTTCACCGGTTCGGCATCAACCACCGGTTCCTCGGCTGCCTTGGCCTTCTTGGCTGCAGGAGCTTTCTTGGGCTTGGCCGGCGCATGATCATGATCGTGATCATGGCCACAGCCGGGGCCGTGAACGTGGCCGCCCGGAGTCTCGTCTTCGCTCTCGATGGCAGCTTCCAGCTCGGCGCGAGTGACCGCACGTTCGGTGATTTCAGCCTTGCCGATCAGGAAGTCCACCACCTTGTCTTCATACAGCGGCGCGCGCAGCTGCATGGCGGCCATGGCGTTTTCCTGGAAGAACTTCACGACCTTCTGCTGCTCGGCCGCGGCATAGCGCGCGGCTTCTTGGCCGATCAGGCGGTTCATTTCAGCCTGCGAAACGGTCACACCGTTGCGCTGGCCGATTTCGGACAGCAACAGGCCCAGACGCACGCGGCGCACAGCAATGCGGCGATAATCCTCGCGCTCGGCCTCGATCTCGGCGCGGGCTGCTTCGGGATCAGCTTCGCGCGCGGCTTCGCCTTCCAGCGTCTGCCAGATCTGTTCGAACTCGGCATCGACCATCGATTCCGGCACGTCAAAATCATGGCGGGCAGCCAACGTGTCGAGCAGCTTGCGCTTGAGATAGGTGCGCGACAGCGTGCCCAATTCGGCGTCGAGCTGATCCTTCAGGATTTCCTTCAGCGCATCCAGGCTGTCGAGACCGAAGCCCTTGGCGAATTCATCATCAATCTTGGTTTCGCCGGGCACTTCGACGCCGGTCACTGTCACGTCGAATTCGGCCGGCTTGCCAGCCAGATTGGCGGCGCCGTAATCGGCCGGGAAGCTCACCTTCAGGGTGCGCTGTTCGCCCGTTTTGGCGCCGATCAACTGGTCTTCAAAGCCGGGAATGAGCTGGCCCGAGCCAATCTTGACCCGCATGCCTTCGCCCTTGCCGCCATCGAATGGCACGCCATCCACCTTGCCTTCGAAATCGATGACAACAGTGTCACCGATCTTGGCCTTGTGTTTTGCCGGGGCGGGTTCGGTGCGCTGCGCCGATTCGGCGAGGCGGGCGATCGCGGCATCCATGGCACCTTCGTCAGCCGGCACGACCAGCTTTTCCAGCGCCAGATCTTCAGCCTTCACGTCCTCGATGGTCGGCAGGATTTCCAGGCTGACAGTGAAGCGGGCATCGCCCTCTTCCGGCAGTTCGCCATCCACATCAACCTGCGGCTGGCTCGCCGGGCGCAGACCGTGATCGGCAATCACCTTGTTGACACCATCATTCACAGCCGCCTGCAGCGCTTCACCGCGCAGAGCCGCCCCGTGCATTTTCTTGACGAGGTTAGCCGGCACCTTGCCCGGACGGAAGCCCGGCATCTTGATGGTCTTGGCCACTTCGGCCAGGCGTGCGTTCAGCCGCGCGGCGATGGCATCGGCCGGGATGACCAGCGAATAAGCGCGGCGCAGGCCCAGGTTGGTGATTTCGGCAATCTGCATCGAAGAACCCATCAAGTTGAATTTGAAATTCTTGTGAAGTCACCCGGACAAGCAGCGGCAGGCTGGTGCGGGCGAAGGGACTCGAACCCCCACGTCTTTCGACACTGGAACCTAAATCCAGCGCGTCTACCAGTTCCGCCACGCCCGCACCCGGGACGCGAGCGCCCGCCTATAGCAGGGACATTCCTGAGTGCAAGGCAGCAATGCCATAGTGGTACGCCGTTTGGAACGGCGCCCGGCCGGCTGGCTGGCTCAGCGCAGGATCAGGCGAGGTTGAGCGAAACCGCCGTCGTGGCAAAGCCGGCCAACACCAGCGCCGAAACCGAGGCCACAAGGCGGCGGCGGCGCTGCGGCGAGCCAACAAAGCGCTGAATCATCGGATGGCTGCTGGTGCCGGATGCTGCCCAGGCCATCAGCGCGATCCACAGGGCGAAGGAAAACAGCGAGATGACGTTGAGGACGGCGGGCAGATGGCGATCAGGATGGCGGTTCACATAGGCCACGCAGGCCGGCAGGAAATTGAACACGCACAGGAAGATGAAGATCCCGACGATGACCGTAACGGCCGTTGTTCCTCCAACCATACGCCTCTCCTCGATACACGACCCCGGCAACCGAAGCTGTCACGCCCCCCGACCTGCCGTTACCACGGCCGAACTAGGCTGCCAGTCTGCAGAACGAGCGATTCGCACCGCAGATACCGGCAGATTTTACGTTTCGTTAAGAATATCGCAAGGCGAAATGCAACCATTCAGAGACAGGTTTGTCATGCAACCCGCCCGTTTAGGGGCAATCGCGCCCAAGGTTGGCGGCTAAACTAGCCCAGCAGCCAAGTCCTGAGCAGCAGGCCGACGGCGCCCACCACGCCAACACCGGCCGCCCACAGGCCAACGAACCAGGCCAGACGGCGCGGCAGTGGGGCTTGAGGTTCAGGCATAACCTTCCGCCCCGACCTTGCCGCGGAACAACCAATAGCCATAGGCCGTGTAGCCCAGGATCACCGGCAGCAGCAGGCCAACGCCGACCAGCATGAAACTTTGCGCGTTGGCCGCGGTCGCCGCCTGCCAGATTGTGACCTGCCCCGGCACGGCCCACGGGAAGATCGAGATGCCGAGCCCGATGAAGGTGAGCAGGAACAGCAGTTCGGCCAGCAGAAAGGGGGCGACTTCGGCCCGGCGCTTGAGGGCGCGGATGAACATCAGGCCGGTGATGGCCAGCAGGATCGGCACCGGCGCCGAGAAATATATCCCCGGCGTTTCGAACCAGCGGCTGAAATAATCATGGCTGAGGAACGGGGTCGCGAGGCTGACCGCCGCGATGGCGGCAATGCTGGCCGCACCGCCGCGCCAGGCCATGCGAAAGGCGTGATCCTGCACGGCCCCTTCCGTACGCCAGATCAGCCAGCAGGCGCCGAGCAGCGCATAGGCCGCCACCACCGACGCGCCGGTGAGCAGCGAGAAGGGCGACAACCAATCCCACCAGCCGCCGGCATAGCTGCGGCCCGATACTTTCACGCCTTGCAGCACCGCGCCCAAAATCACCCCCTGCGCCAAGGCCGCCAGCGTGGAGCCGGCAAAGAAGGCGAAATCCCACAGCCAGATGCGGCTGGTGCGCGCCCGATATTTGAAGGCGACACCGCGGAAGATCAGGCCCAGCAGCATGGCGATCAGCGGCGCATAAACCGCTGGCATCAATATGGCATAAGCCAAGGGGAAGGCCGCAAAGACGCCGCCGCCGCCCAGCACCAGCCAGGTCTGATTGGCGTCCCACACCGGCTTGATGGTGGCGATCGCCGTTTCGCGCTCGACCCCCGGTGCCATCGTCGGGAACAAGATGCCGATGCCCAGATCAAAGCCGTCGGTGACGACATAGATGAAGATGGCCAAGCCGATGATGCCGGCCCAGACCAGCGTCAGAATGGGATCGGGCGCCATCTGCCTTACTCCGCTGGCTGCAGGCCGATGGCCGCTTCGGGCGGCAGGCTGCCGACTTCGACGGCGTCTTCATCGGACGCTTCGGGTTCACCGGGGGTGGGCTCGGTCGCCATCAGCTTGATGATGAACAAGGTGCCCACCCCAAACACGAAGAAATAGACGATGATGAAGGCGATCAGCGAGGCCGCCACGGCGGGCGCCGCCAACGGCGAGGCGCTTTCGGCGGTGCGCAACAGGCCAAAGATCGTAAAGGGCTGGCGGCCGGTTTCCGTGGTGATCCAGCCGGCGAGCACCGCGACAAAGCCCGCCGGGCCCATCGCCAATGCCAGCCGCTGCTGCCAGACATTTTCGAACAACCGCCCGCGCCAGCCATTGAACGCCGCCCAGCCGCCGAGCAGCAGCATCAGCACGCCAAGGCCCACCATCACGCGGAAGGCATAGAAGGGAAAGGCGACCTTGGCGCGGTTCTGAGGGGGCACCTTGTCGAGGCCCGTGGTGGCTGCCTCGATATCATGCTGCAGCACCAGGCTGCCGAGCGCCGGCACCTCCAGCTTATAGTGCATCTCCTGGGCGGCATCATCGGGCACGCCGAATAGGATCAAGGGTGCAGCGCGATCGTGGCTTTCATAATGGCCTTCCATGGCTGCGATCTTGGCCGGCTGGTGTTGCAGCGTGTTCACGCCATGCTCGTGACCCGCCAGCACCTGCAGCGGCGCCGTGACAGCCACCATGCCCATCGCCATGGCAAACATGATCTTCGTGGCCGGCTGGGCGGCGCGGCCGAGCTTGCGGTCCTTCAGAAGATGCCAGGCGCCGACAGCGCCGACCACCAGCGCAGTGGTGAGATAGGCGCCCAGCAGCGTGTGGGTGAGGCGGTAGGGCATGGACGGGTTGAACACCACCTCCAGCCAATCGGTCGCGTAAAATTGCCCATTGGCACCAATGGCATAGCCTTGCGGCGTCTGCATCCAGCTGTTGACCACGATGATCCAGAACGCCGAGATGGTGGTGCCGATGGCGACCAGGCAGGTGGCCATGAAATGGAGTTTCTTGCCGACCCGATCGAGCCCGAACAGCATGACACCCAGGAAACCGGATTCGAGGAAGAAGGCCGACAGCACTTCATAGGCCATCAACGGGCCAATCACCGGCCCGGCCTTGTCCGAAAAAGCCGACCAGTTCGATCCGAACTGATAGGCCATGACGATGCCCGACACGACACCCATGCCAAAGGCGATGGCGAAGATCTTCAGCCAATAATGGAACAGCTGCAGATAGACATCGCGGCCCGTCTTCAGCCAAAGCCCTTCCAGAACAGCAAGATAGCTGGCCAACCCGATCGAGAAGGCCGGGAAGATGAAGTGGAACGACACGGTGAAGGCGAACTGGAAGCGGGCCAGCGTCAGAGCAGACACATCGTCAAACATATGGCTCCTTCCCGACGCGCGCGCGACCGTGTAGCCGGAGTGAAAACGCGATGCTTATGGCGGGGAATCATGGCGACGGACATTGAAATTGCGCGGGCAGCGACATTGCGCCCCATCCGGGCGATCGCGGCCGGGCTGGGGCTGGCGGAAACCGACATCGAACCGCACGGGCATTTTATTGCCAAAATTGCGGCCAAAGCGCTGCCGGCGGTGGCCGGCCGTGATCCGGCGGCTGACGGCGGTGTTCCGGCGGCTGGCGGCAAGCTGATTCTGGTGACCGCCGTCAATCCAACGCCAGCGGGGGAAGGCAAAACCACCACAACTGTTGGTCTCGCTGACGCCCTCAACCGCATCGGCCGGCGGGCGGTGATCGCGCTGCGCGAGCCCAGCCTGGGCCCGGTGTTCGGCCGCAAGGGCGGCGCCACCGGCGGCGGCCAGGCGCAGGTGCTGCCGATGGAGAAGATCAACCTGCATTTCACCGGCGATTTCCACGCCATCACCTCGGCCCACAATCTGCTCGCCGCGATGATCGACAATGCGGTGCATTTCGGGACACCGATGGCATCGGGCGCCGCCATCAACCCACGGACGGTCACCTGGCGGCGCGTGCTGGACATGAACGACCGCGCCCTGCGCCAGATCGTTTCCGGCATGGGCACCGGCAACCATCCGTTGCGCGAAACCGGGTTCGACATCACGGTCGCTTCGGAAGTGATGGCGATCCTGTGCCTGGCCGACGACGTGGCCGATCTTCAGGCCCGCCTCGCCCGCATCCGGGTGGCGAAAGACATGGCCGGAAATCCGGTGACGGCCGGTGACATCGGCGCGGCCGGCGCCATGGCGGCGTTGCTGCTTGATGCCATGCAGCCCAATCTGGTGCAGTCGATCCACGGCTCCGCTGCCCTCATCCATGGCGGGCCGTTCGCCAACATCGCCCATGGCTGCAATTCGGTGATCGCCACCCGCACGGCTCTGGCGCTGGGCGAGTTCGCCGTGACCGAAGCCGGGTTCGGGGCCGATCTGGG
>Ga0164292_10000505_pt1 | contig 30585 bp, 34 predicted proteins | sample GEODES117metaG_FD_111486 | JGI IMG/M metagenome (GOLD analysis project Ga0164292, IMG submission 111486) | Eutrophic lake water microbial communities from Lake Mendota, Wisconsin, USA - GEODES117 metaG | ecosystem: Environmental > Aquatic > Freshwater > Lake | place: USA: Lake Mendota...
AACGCGACTGCGGGCAGTTTTCAGCGGCAAAACGACACTACCTTAAGGCCCTCGAGTTGAAACCCGCTCTCACCGAGGCCGAGTTCAATTTCGCGGATCTGCATCGATACCAGCTTGATGATGCCGAGTTCACCCGTCTTAAGCAGACGCCACTTCCCGAACATCCTGCGAGTGCCGCCTTGTTGCTCTTTGCGCGCGGCAAGGCATTCGAAGACGTAGGCCAAGCGGACAATGCCTTCGCGAGCTGGAACGAAGCCAATCGTTTGATTCGTCTCAGCAATGGCTACGATGAAGCACAGACACTGCGAATACTCGAGCAACTACGCATGACGCTCGAGAAGTGCGGTCATCGTCCACCAAATCCCGCCGCAACAGAGCCGATGCCGAATCATGTCTTCATCGTGGGCGCTCCTCGCTGCGGATCTACGCTACTAGAACAAATTTTGACGAGTCACCCCGCCATCCGAGGTATCGGCGAGCGTGATTTCTTTGAGCAAGCCGTCTTGGCGGAATCACGGCAAGGCCCGATCTCTGATGACCAGCTTCTCAAGATTGCCAAGCGGTACGCTGGAACCACACAGTCATACCTCGGGCAGGCGTCAGGCGTATCGCTCATCGTCGATAAGTTTCTTGCCAATGCGCTGTACTTGGATGTCATTTTAAGGGCTCTGCCCGCCGCCAAAATCGTCATGCTCTTTCGTGACAAACGCGATCTCGCCCTATCCTGCTTCTCGAAGCGATTCAGTTCTGGACACCCTTACGCTTATGATCTCGCTGAGCTCGGTAGATACTTGACCGCACATGATCAGCTGCTCGATACCGCGTGCCGCCATCTTCCCGCAAACTCTGTGCTGCGTATCCAGTACGAAGAGATGGTCGAGCGCCCCGAGACGGTGATTCGTCACCTACTGAACTTTCTTGGCGTGAGTTGGCATCCCCAGTGCCTGGAGTTTCATACGATGGAGCGCATCGTGACCACGGCCAGTGCTCAACAGGTTCGGCAGCCAATCAATCGTCATGGTATCGGTCGTTGGCAACGTTACGAGCGCCACCTCGGGCCACTGCTGGAAGCGCTATGAAACTGCCTGCGCGACTACTCACCCTGACATCACTGCTCTTCGTATCTCTGCTGAGCACATTGCCACCGACGATCGCCGCGGAGACGCGACGGCCGCGCGTGTTGATCGATGCGGCACACCATAACTTCCATACCGCAGAGGGTCGTTACGCCCCCTTGGCAAGACTCCTACAAGAGTCCGGATTTGCAGTGCACTCCGCAACCGGCCCGATCACGCCGCAGTTGCTACAAACGACCGATATCCTGGTTATCGCCAATGCTTTACACGCGTCGAACGTCGATCGCTGGGAATTGCCGGTAGCGCCTGCATTCTCCGCGGAAGAAACGGGGCTACTCACCTCTTGGGTTGAGAATGGCGGCTCACTGTTACTAATTGCCGACCACTTCCCCTTTCCCGGTGCCATCGCCGATCTCGCTGCAAATTTCGGCTTTCGGCTCTTCAACGGCTTCGCCATACGAGCAGACGTGGCGGCGGAAGATGTCTTCGACCTCGACCTCGGCTCGCTCAGGCCTCACAAGCAAATTACGGGCGCCGATCTGAAGACGCCAGTGACCCGAATCGCGGCCTTCACCGGCAGCGCCTTTGAAGCACCCACAGAAGCACAACCGCTGATGGTGCTCGGCAAGGACTATGAGCTTTGGCTGACTTCACGCGCGTGGGAGTTTCGAGCCGATACGCCGAGAAGGTCGGCAAACGGCCTTTTGCAGGGCGCAACGCATTCGCATGGCAAAGGTCGCGTTGCGGTTTTCGCCGAGGCAGCCATGTTCACGAGTCAATCGACGCCCGACGGCCAGACGTCCATCGGCTTTGATGCTCCGGCTGCGCGCGATAATCGCGCCTTCGTCATCCATGTTTTTCGCTGGCTGACGGACCCGATCAATCGACGATAAAAAGAGTGGCGCCCTGCTTCGACGAGGACCGATGCGGCATCGTGTCATCGGCGACTTGATAACTCATGCCCGCTCTCAACTCGACGATCCGACCATCTTGCAACTCCGTCGTCAGATCGCCTTGCATGCAAAAAAGCACATGTCCCTTGGCACACCAGTGATCGGCCAGATATCCCGCGCTGTATCGCACGAGACGCACTCGGATATCGCCAAATTGCTGCGTGCGCCAAAGCGCTTCACCCGACTCACCGGGATGGCGCGTTTCGGCAACGGCGGACCAATCGGTGATACCGAAAGGAATGTTCGTCATTCGCATCTGTGTTGAGTCTCCGAGAGCGGTGTTCGCGTACGGTATCATGTGAACGGTCTTACTCGAGGATGCGCGTCATCGCACAATTCGACCTCCTCGGACTACTCGGCGCCGCCCTGATCGGTCTCGCCTTGGGTCTGCTCGGATCTGGCGGCTCGGTACTCACCGTACCGGTGCTCGTGTTCCTGTTCCAGCAAGAACCCAAGATGGCCATCGCTGGCAGCCTCTTGGTCGTCGGCACCATCGCGCTAATCGGCGCGGTTTTGCATGCGCGTCGACAACGACCCGATCTGACGATACTGCTGCTATTTGCGCCGACCGGGATGCTCGGCTCGTGGTTGGGCGCGACCGCGAGCGCCATGGTCAGCGGCGCCGTGCAACTACAAACTCTCGCAGCGGCCATGATCGTGGCAGCCGCGTTGATGATCAGACCACCATTGTCGATGCAGCGTGTGCAAATCGCGCAACCAACTGCGAGACAACCGGCTACATACGTTTATCTCTCGTTACTCGGGCTTGCGACCGGCGCCATGACCGGCTTCGTCGGTGTCGGTGGTGGGTTTCTGATCGTGCCCGCGTTGGCAATCGGCGCTGCACTACCGATGCAGCGCGCCGTCGCCACCAGCCTCGTGTTGATTTCGCTGAATGCCTACACCGGGTTTTGGGAGCAATGGTCGTTTCACAAGTCATCTGTCGCGAGCCTTGACCTCGCCACACTCGGGCTCGTCACGGCCATGGGTATTGCTGGGCTGCTCGTCGGCGAGCGCGTAGCCGGCCGACTCAGTCAGACCAAGCTACGACAGATATTTGGTTTTCTGCTGATCGTTCTAGCAGCCTTGCTACTGTGGAATTCTTTGCAGCAACACTAATGCGGCAAGCGCGCGCGTATGGCTCCATAAACCCATGCGCCCATCACCGCCGAAAGAAGCATCACGACCGCCGGCAAGCCCTCTGACGCTAACAGCGCATAGATTGGGCCTGGGCAGGCGCCGGTCAAAGCCCATCCGGCACCGAACAAAAGACCGCCAATCATTTGACCCCGATCGGCGCTCTTGGGTGTAATTTTGATCGATTCGCCCTGTAAGCTGCGTAACTCGCTGCGTCGAATCCACTGCACGCCTATCATCGCCACGACGATAGCGCTCAAGATGACACCATACATATGAAAGCTTTCGAACCAGAACATCTCTTGGATTCGTGACCAACTCGCAATACGACCCTTGATGAGTACGACGCCGAAAGCGAGACCGCCCAAGAAGACGCCGCCGTATCGTAAAACCGAGCCGCTCATACCAACGCTTCCCACAGCGCCGGCAGAAACCAACGCGCCGTCACGAGACCACCGATAAAGAACGCAATCGACGCGACGAGCGAGGCGCGCTGAAGCGTCGCAATGCCGGCAATGGTGTGCCCTCCAGTGCAGCCGCCCGCATATCGCGCCCCGAAGCCAACGAGGAATCCACCGATAATCACTATGCCCCAGCCGATTCGGCCGAAAGGCCCATCCGCCAAGAACAACTCACGCGGCAACAGATCGCCACTGCCTGTAAGCCCAAAAGACTGTAGCCGCTCGACCATCGCCGGAGCGAGCGCCTCGGGCCCGCCGCCCTCGAGCCAAGTGACTGCCACCACACCGCCCGCAGCGATGCCACCGACAAACCACAAATTCCAGATATCTTTTCGCCAGTCGTAGGCGAAGTAAGGCAGTCCGCACGGTACCGCTGCAGCACAAATGTGGCGCAACGAGGACGACACACCAAAGAGATGGTTTCCGATCCATAGCAACAGCGGCACCATCGAGCCGATTAATGGCCCGGTGACATACCAAGGCCAAGGATCGGTACGCAGCAACTCGAGCAAAGAATTCATGGTTTGGCAGACTCCAGCGACTCACGTTCCATCTCGAGATAGACGTTATAGGCATTGATACGATTGGCCACATCGAAGGTGGGCTCGCGATCGAAGTTGGAAAAGTCGGCTTTGTCGTAAGCCACCTCGAAACTCTCCAAATCTGCAACCGCCCGCCCCATCTCAGATCGCAGCGTCGATAAATAGCGCCGCGTCGCCTCGATATCTTTGATCGGGTCTTCGCTCACGGGCCCGTGACCTGGAATCAGTAGTCGTTCCCGTAAACGCTCGATCTCATCGAGTGCGGCCAACCATCGTCGGGTGCTCGACTCCTCGCCGACATAAGGCACTCGACCGGCATAGAAGAGATCTCCGGTGAATGCCACCCCATCAGGCTCGACGGTGACGATCAAATCATCCGGCGAATGCGCAGGACCTAAATGGCGCACGGAGATCGTGACATCACCCAACGACCAAGACACTGCTTGTGTTAGCCATCGGTCCGGCTGCGGAACCCGAAAACCAGCGCCTAACCACGGCCCGAGCGATCCCGCTCGCTCCTGTCGACGTAACTCCGAAGCATCAGACCCCGCGGTCGCACGAGCGGTTTGCCAAGCCTCGACCGGGATCCCCAAGCGCTGGAATGCGATCACGCCGTATGAGTGATCGGCGTGGTAGTGCGTGAGGATGACTCGCAAAATAGGCGCGGCGGTTTTCGAGCGAATTTCTTCGATCAAACGAGTTGATAACCCGGGTGTTGCTAACGCATCGACGACGATGACACCGTCACGCCCGATCACGAACCCAGCATTCGACATAAAGCCCTGATTGGCGGCGCCCGCCATCTCGGTGCGGCCGATCACCACCCAGCAGTGCTCAGACACCTGACGTGCCTCGAACGGTACGGTGGCACGTTCCCAAGGCTGACTGACAGCACGCCCCCATGGCGCACTCGTGGCGCCGATGAGGCCCGCGGCGCACATCGGCAACACGACGCGGCGAGTGATCATGTCAGGGCCGGATCACCGGTCATGCCAACCAGCGTTGGGGACTGCACCGCGATATCGGTAATACGCTTCCGACCGCGTAGATGACGGGCGACTACGTCGAACACCGCTTCGCCCTGCACGTTCTCGGCAACCGAGGCCCAGCCAGCGACTTTGTAGTTTTTGCTGGCCTCGATCGGTTCGTCACCCAAGCGCAGATTGTCGATCCTCTGGCCACTGGGTGCATATGGCGCGCACGACCACGAGAGGCCGCCCACACGAACCATGTCGCCGCCTTGCTGATAGTACGGATCTTCGTTGAAGAGATTGTCGGCGACATCTTCAAGCACGGCCTTCAGCTGCGTCCCACTCATCTCCGTGAGCGTCACGGCGGGATAGGTAATCGCCGTGGCATTCAGCACATCTTCGTACGTGATCGTTGAGCCCGCGAGCAACGAAGTGCCCCAACGAAACCCTGGCGATAACGCGATCGGTGCGTCCAGCTCTGCGCGCAGCGCGTCCAAAATCAATTGGTCGTAGCTACCGTTGAAGTTTCCTCGCCGATACAGCAACTGCTCAGTCACCGCTAACGGCTCAGAGAGACGCGAAAGGTAAGGCGCACGCTCACGCTCAATCAATGCTTGCATCGCCGTATCGGCTGAGAGCTCGTTGGCGAACACGGGCAACAAGCGATACTGATGACCTCGAATTTTGCCCTCGCGAACGTCGAGATCAAGAACACCCAAGTATTTACCGTTACTGCCGGCATTGGTCACAAGAACAGTGCCACCGTCTGGGGCACGCACCGCCATCGGCTGCGGCAAGCCGTCATGCGTGTGACCGCCCAAGATGGCATCCAACCCGCGCACACGACCGGCTAACTTCATGTCGACATCGAAGCCATTGTGCGAGAGCAACACGACGACCTGGGCACCGGCTGCTCGAGCGGCATCGATCGTGGTTTGTAGATTTTGTTCCTCGATACCGAAGCGCCAGTCGGCAACGAGGTGTCTAGGATTGGCGATCGGGGTATACGGGAATGCCTGACCAATGACGGCAACCGGCACACCGTTGATCTCGCGCTTCGCGTAGGACGGAAACACCGGATCACCAAAATCTTGCGTGGCGATATTTTGAGCAACGAACTCGATTCGACCCTTCATAGGTCCATCGACGAGTTCACGCACACGGTCCATGCCGTAGGTGAACTCCCAGTGCCCCGTCATTACGTCAACACCTAACTCCAGCTGCGCGTTGACCATGTCGAGACCGCGCGTCCAGAGCGCCGTGCCCGATCCTTGCCAGGTGTCGCCGCCATCGAGTAACAAGGAGCCCGGCCGCTCCGAGCGAATGCGCTTCACGAGGCTCGCCAGATGAGCATAACCGCCCACCTTGCCATAGCGACGTGCAGCCTCTTCGAAGTCAAACGGCAAGAAAGCGTGCGCCGTCGCGCTACCGCGCTGCAAGCCCATCGAACTTAGCAGCTGCTCGGAGCTCAGATGCGGCAAACGCCCCCGGGCTTCGCCGACACCGATATTCAAGCTCGCCTCTCGGTAATAGATCGGTAACAACTGCGCGTGACTGTCGGTCACGTGCATAAAGCTCACGTTACCGAATCGCTTGAAATCGTAAAGATCGACTGCCGAACCGCTGCGACGCTGAGCCGCCGCAAGTGGCATGCCCGCAGCAGCCGCAGCCGCCAATACACCCAGAAACTCTCGTCTATGAATCGACATGCGGAACCTATTGGTTGACCGGCGATTCAGGATCGAGCAAGTACGACATCACATCGCGCAATTGCTGCTCATCCAAAATCCCCTGGCTGCCGAATCTCGGCATGTGGGTGCAAGCAAAATAGCTCTTGGCGTTATAGAGAACCCGCCAGGTGTAATCGACGATGGGTTGCGAGTTACCGCGCAGCTTTCCGTAGTGCAACAAGCTCGGTCCGATCGTGCCGTAGGCGATCTCACTCTCGGCCATTTGATGACACGCGTAGCAGTTGCCACCGGCGGGTTTTGCAGGATCGTCGCTCGACTGCAAACCGGTTCCGAGTTGCGCAATCGCCTGCCCACGTTTCCAGTCACCGAAATAATTGCCGTCAGCCGGCAACTTTACGGCTGCTTCGTTAGCCGCCAAAATTTTTGCGAGCGCGTCATCAGTCAATCCATTTGATGCTGCACCGGCACTGCACAAACGCTGAGTCTCATCCTGCTGCAAACGCTCCATTCCCGCCTGCCCGGCCTTAGAGAAGGATTGTTGCATCGCCTCGAAGGCCTGCTGTGTCGAGTCGGCCACCGCGAGTGGGCTCAACACTAGAATTATTAAAGCACCAAAGATTTTTTTGTTCATGTTCGATTGCCTAGCGTTTGAGGTTCGGCGCGTCCATCTTGCCGCCGTTAGCGTTGACTGCCATGAACATAACGAGGGCGACCGCTGCGGGCGAGCCGTAGCCCAACTGTGGCAATCGCTGCTGACGGAAGCAGTCGGCAAGGCGCCACTCAAGCGTTCGAAGTTCGCCCTGTGAGACGCGATAGCCAGGCCAAGTCGTGAAAGCGAACTGGGCATCCTTCTTCTCAAGGAGTCCAGGCAAAGATTGCAGACGGATGCGCTTTCCACTCTCTCCGTGACAACTGGCGCAGGAGAAGTCATGCGGTCCGGCACGATAGAAAAATAAGGACTTGCCGGTCTCGTATGCGGCCTTCTCAGCCGGATGCTGCAACTTGATCTCGACGGTGTGCCCGCGCGATTGCCCGACAATATAGGCGGTGAGCGCTTCGAGATCAGACTTCTTGTCGCCATCGCCGAAGCGACTGCGCAACATGGTTTCACGATCGAAGCCCTGAATGGTGCTCATGCAGGTGACGAGTCGCGACTCCAGATCTTCGACCCGTCCCGTATCGGCAAAATATCGCGGCATCTGCGCGTAGGCGCCCGCAATGACGCCTGCGCCTAAACCGAAGTCACAGCTCGACAGCGGGACGTTTTTCGGACCACGCGCTTCGCGCCAGAGACCCTCACCCCGCTGCTCCCAAAGTTCTGCCGGATTATCTTCGCCGAAGAGCTCACGATACTCCGCGACGGGATCTTCTTGCTGCTGCGCACCCACCACGAACGGCATGCACGCCATCACCGCGACCGATACGACACGCCATAGTCGCTGTTTCATGAAGACGCTCCCTGCTGATGACTAAGGTTTGATGTACGCGTAGCCCAAACGGAATTGCAATCGAGCGACCTCTTCAACACCCGCTTGCACCACACCGACACCGTCGACTAGCCGCTCGCGCGCAATCGAGCGACCGAGCAACGTGTTGTCACAGGCAAAGAATTTCACTCCCTGCTGCTGTAGATCAAGGACGGTGAGCTCGTAGGGATTGCCCGATGGGTCCAGTTGATCGATCAACATGAAATCGACCCCAGAACCGTTAGCCACGACGACAACTTGAGTGCTCGGATCTGCCTTCAAATGATTACGGATGTTCCGTAAGCCCTTTGCAGCAGCACCGAGCTCATCGAAGTGATAGACGACCCGAACCGGCTCTGAAACCGGCGGATTGGCAGCTGAGCTTGGTGAAGAGATCCAACCGCCCAGCAGCAAACACGCCGTAACAAGTATCGATCGCATGAACAATCAGCCGATCGCCGCCTCGTCTGTACGAGTCGCACCCGCCGAGTCGGTCCAAGTGACTGAGACCTTATCGCCAGCAGCGGCCCCGCGGAATCGAAACGCGATATACGGATTCTTCGAAACCGAGGGACCCCAATCTGCATTGAGAATCTCTTTGCCATTACAGCTCGCCACGACCTTGGTGATGAACAAGGCCGGAACAAGGTTACCCTCGGTATCTTTGCGCTGACCCGTTTCCATCGGGTGCGACATCAATACTTTGACTTCGACGAAATCGGCGCCTGCTTTGGCGCGAATACGCATCGGATCTGCCATGTCTATTCTCCGGTAAGGTGAAGGATGAGATCAGCCGCCGCAGCCGCCGAGCGTGACCTTGACGGTACGACGCGCGACGAAGAAGCCTTGGTCGGTCTGAACCAACGCAGTCACGTTGGAGGTTTCGCCAATCTTGATTCGAGTATTGACGAACGGCACCGCATCGGCCGAATAGTTGAACGCGCAAGAGAGAGGATGCGGATTCTTTTCAACCACGATCGCGATCGTCTTCGTTCCTGGCAGGCGACTCATCACCTCGACCGGCACGGTCGCCCCGTTATCTGCAATCTCCGGCGCGCTGAAATCGATTTCGGCGCTTTCGCTGTATGTTTTGCCGCCCATCTTGGCGACGACTTCATCAAGGGTGTCGACGTCGAAGGCAGCACGTTCGACACCATGTGCAATTTTTGACCACACCCCAGCGCTAGCGATGGCGAGCCACCCCGCTCCGGTGCCGAGAATCTGCAGGAAAGATCTGCGTGAGTTCGTGTTCATTTCTGCTCCAGGATCCAAGTAACCAAACGTTCGATCTCGTCATCCGCCAAATTCGTTTGCGCCGGCATCGGGATGATCCCCCAGGTTCCGGCGGCGCCATTCTTGATGGAGTGACGCAACTTCGCGACCGCCTCGGCGTCTTTCGAATATCGTGCAGCGATCTCTTTGTAGCTCGGCCCGATCACCTTGTTATCGATAGCGTGGCATACCGTGCACAAATGCGTTTCGATCGCTTGGCTACCGCTCCACTCTACGGGCTCTGACTTAGCCACCATCGCTGACATCCGAGCAGCGACTCGCTCGGGACGATAATCACGGAAGTTATCCGACACATCGCCATAGAATTGTTCGGTGAACCCCGCCGGCAGTTCGGAGGTGATCGTCACGGACTTTTCGCAATTTTTCATGCAAGCCGTATTGTTCGTGTCCGGCTTTCCATCGATACGCATGAACCCGTGATCAGTGGTGTAACCATCGCGATTGGGCATTTGCACCTTAGGCAACGAGTTTCTGTCAAGAACTGCATCCGCCGGCAGGATGTCATTGAGGTTCAGGATATACGCCGAGAGCGCGTACACCTCGGACGGTGTCAACGATTTCGCATTTGGGAACGGCATCGCCCGATTGATGTAATCGTAAAGTGTCGTCGGCGTATCGAGCTTGCTGCCAACGGTGCGGATCGGCGCCGATGAGGCTAGCGTGCCGATACCGCCAGCAAGCTGCACGTACTCTTCACTGTCACCAAAAGTGCCGTGACACACCGCGCACTGCTGCTCGTAGATGACCTCGCCGTCCGAGACACTACCCTGCCCCTCGGGCAGGCCCTGGCCATCGGGGCGAACGTCGATATCCCAAAACCGAATTTGCTCATCGGTCGCTCGCTTACCTAATGGAGGATGCGCAGGTTTGGTCTGCGCGAACGCATAGGCCGTCGCAAGCAAAACAGACGCCGCCGCGAACACCGATAACGCTTTACGTGCGGAATCAGACTTGAACATTGTGCACCTTGCCGTCGGCATCCAAGCGCCACGTCTGAATGGCGTTGTTGTGATAGGTGGAACGCGTACCACGAACCTCGCGCAGCTGACGCATCTTCGGCTGCACGTAGCCGGTTTCGTCGGTCACCCGACTCTGCAGCAACTTCGGCGATCCGTCCCACACGAAGTCGAGATGGAAGCGCGTCAATGCCTTCGTGTGAATCGGTTCTTGCAAAGTGGCGCGCTGCCAGTTGATTCCGCCGTCGATAGACACATCGACGTGCTTCACCCGCCCGCGTCCAGACCACGCCAGACCCGTGATGGGATAGTAGCCACCCTTGTCGAGCAACTGCTGCCCACCCGAGGGTGAGGTGATCACCGACTTGGCTTCTTGGATCCAGGTGTATTTACGGCTGGTGCCATCGGGCATCAAATCGCTGTATTGGAGGTTCTCCTCACGCGTGCTCCACGGTTGATCGCCAACCTCGATGCGACGCAACCACTTAACGTTCGAGATACCCTGGACGCCCGGAACCAGCAGACGCAACGGATAACCATTTTCGGGCCGTAGCATTTCGCCGTTCTGGCCATATACGACCATCACGTCATTCAACGCAAACTCGATAGGAATCGTGCGAGTCAACGAAGCGGCATCGGCGCCTTCGGCCAGAATGTACTTGGCTTTCGACATATCGATGCCGCAGTCTTCGAGGAGCGTCGAGAGTGGCACGCCTGTGTATTCGGCGCATGAGAGCATGCCGTGGGTGTACTGAACGGTCGGTACTGCAACGTTGCCCCACTCCATCGCCGAGTTGGCACCACACTCGATGAAATGCACTCGCGATACCGAACGGAACCGCAAAAGATCATCCATCGTGTAGATCTTTGGCGTCCTGACGAATCCGTGAATCATCAGACGGTGTTGCGAAGGGTCGATCTCCGCGAGGCCGTTATGATTTCGCTCAAAGTGCAAACCGTTCGGCGTGATGATGCCGAACAGGTTTTGCAGCGGGGTAAATGCCACCGAAGATTGTGGCGTGGGCGTAAGGCCCGGGCTGATCCGTCGAACGACGTTCGACTCGAACGGCGACGGCTTGCCGTACGGCGAGCTGTTGACGCCCTTGCCGAGCACGCGCGTCCAGGAAGGATCAAACGGCCCTTGGCCTTTAACCGGTGCTTCGCCGGAAACACCAAGCTCAGAGGCGTTGGTCGCTTTCGATAACATCGCAGCGCCTGCAGCACCACCAACCAATCCGGTCAACACCTTCCGACGAGGCAATATCAACCGACTTTGTGGCGCTGGCGTCGAATCGATGAGTCGACCCGGCTTTGGCGTCTTCTCTTGACTCATATCCCCTCCCGCGAATCTCAACGAGTATTGGCCACGGGCCGTTTGCCGTCGGCCCACTCAACCATCGAGCCGTCGTAAAGCGCCACAGCGGGATTGCCGAGCACTTCCGACAATATGAACCACGCGCCGGCGGCCATGTGCCCCGTGTTGCAATAGGTGATCGTTGGTTGATCGGTCTCGATCTGCATCCCTGCGAGTGCACGACGATAATCATCGGCCGCAAGATAACGAAACCCGCTGCCCTGAGGCTTGGCACGCAGATCGGTCGGCAGCACGCGCGAGCCAGGAATATGCCCATAAGCGGCAACAGCAGGTCGCTTCGTCAATCCAAAGAAAAACGCCAAGGGACGCGCATCGACCAATTGAAGTCCTGAACTCATTGCCGCCTGGACTTCGCTCGTATCAGCAAACAGATCGTCGCGGGGCGCTGAGGCCGCCCAATCACCCGCCGTCACAGCCGGCGGCATATCTTCTGATGGTCGCCCTTCGTCGAGCCAGCGAACGTATCCGCCATCAAGAATCGCGATCTCCTGAGCACCGTAATATTTGAGCGTCCAGTAAAGCCGCGCGGCGCCGTCGAAATCCTCAATCGTATTACCGGTTGAGGCAATCACGATCGCCTGGCCCGCTCTCACGCCGGTCTGACGCATCAACTGCTCGAAGGCAGACGCCTCTAAAACCATGCCCGAGATTTTTCGTCCTTCGATAAGACGGGTCGTGCGGATTTTCGCGAAGTCGACGAGTCGCGCGCCGGGAATATGCCCACCGACCTCGACGAGCGTCTTCTTGCCTTTTGCGTCCGTCTCAAAAGTTGGTGCGCCCCGATACTCTTCCGGGTAATCGCGAACATCGAGAATAGCGACCTTGTCCGCATTTGCTGCCAACCATTCTGGTGTCACCAACGGTCCTGGCAATACCGCTGCGCGCGCCGTTCCAATCAATGTTGCAACGATAAGCAGCGCGCAGGCGTAAAGACGTGGAATAGACATGAGAAATCCTCAGCGCTTTGGCGCACAGGGATTGGCGGGCTTTTTCTTCGCAGCCGGTGCGCAGGGATTAGCCGGTTTCTTTTTCGCAGCCGGCGCGCAGGGGTTAGCCGGCTTCTTTTCTTCAGCCGGTTTATCGGGCGCGCAAGGGTTCGCGGGCGCGGTCTTTCTCGTTGGCGAACACGGATTGGCAGGCTGAGCTGCAGCGGTACCTGCAAGTCCTGGCAAAGACGCTGCGAGCACGGCCAAAGCGGCGAGACGGCGAGCGGTCGGTAGTTTTCGTTTCATGCGATATCTCCTGAAATGCGATAGCTCAAGCGGCACTGGTCTTTTGCTTCGACAACACCCACTCCACCGTTGCCGCCACGCCAACGAGCGCGAGCACGACGACCCAACCCGGCAGATTCAGCATTTCAGACACGGTCAGCCATTGCGGTGCTGGCCCCGCCTCGAGCCAAGGCGCCAGACGCTCATACGCGCCGGCGAACATCCAAGTGCCCGCGACAAGACCAAAGAAAAATAACAACGCATCCACGCGTCCCGCGGCAAAGGCCACCACCGATGTACCGGGACAATAACCGCCCACGGCCATACCGAAGCCGACAAACGCGCCGCCGATCAATGCTGCGGTCAGATAGGTTTGCGGGACATAAATCGCATCAGCCGGCATCACGCCCATGGCCTGCAGTATCCACAAACCACCCGCTGCCACGATGATGGCCGTGAACATCACGCGAAATACGGTCCAGTCCTGCAAGCGCATCTGACCGGTGAGGCGACATCCATTGCCGAGGCCACCGCGCTCGAGGATGTAGCCGAACAAACCGCCAAAGACGAGACCCGAGATCGGACCGGTCCAATCGAGAGGAAAGTTCATTTCCAATACCTCTTGGTCAAAAAGCCCGCTGCGAGACCTACAGCGAAAAATCCGGCGAGAAATACGAAGCCCGCGACCGCCAAGGTTGCGGCTCCCGAGAGACCAAGGCCACTCGTGCAGCCGGCAGAAATTCGCGCACCGAAGCCAGCGGCGAGACCACCGACGATCGCAAACGCCGCACGCTTACCCGTCGTCAGACGCGTTGGACCCTCGAAGCGCCAGTGGAAGCGGCCGTTCAGCGTCGCCGATATCAGCGCACCAATGGCGACACCCAACACTTGCCACGTGATCCAACTGTCGAGTGGATTGGCTCCCTCAGCCACCATCGGAGCCAAATACTCATTGGCGGCGACGGCACTCGGTGCGACCGCTACCGCTGACTTTGCCGCGAGCGCGGTCGTGAATCCGGAGGCACCCAGACCGTGGCCGGTCGCGACGAAGGTCGCAAGCAGCGTCAGCCCGAGGAGGCCGCCCGCCATGTAGGCGTTCCAATCGGGACGACCGTGATCGGCCGCGCTCGTTTGATAGGTGTTCATGCGTCAAATCCCCGTTTAGAAACGTGTATTAGAAAATCACGATATACAATCGTACGCAACCCCCGCCAGAAACATTTCTGCAACAGCGGTATATTTGCGCACATGTCCAAACACGATCTCGAACCCCTCGCCGCCCAACTCGCCAAGCAGTCCGAGGCAGCCGCTCGTTTGCTGCGTGTGATGTCCAACAAACATCGGTTGCGAGTTCTGTGTGGACTGGTCGGTGGTGAGAAATCGGTCGGCCAATTGAACGACGAAATTCCGGTCAGTCAGTCGGTCTTGTCGCAGCACCTTGCGGTGTTGCGTCGTGCCCGTCTCGTGCAGACGCGACGCGAAGCCCAGGTCATCTACTACTCGATGACACCCGGCCCTGCCCAAAATGTGATCGCCGTGCTTCACGATGCGTTCTGCTCGCCGGGTCACGGCGAGGCAGCAGGTTCGACCTGCGCCCCGCCGGCTAAGAAAACCAGCGGCAAACCCAAGCGCCGCTAGCGCAGCCACGAATAGCTGAATTGCAGCATCCACTGATCCATCGACAGCGAAATCTGCTGCGTCGGATCAAACGTGTTGGAACCTTTGACCGTTTGCGACGGCGCATAGGTCAATGAGCCGCTCCACTCGCCATTGCCGCTGCGACGAGTAAAGCCCGCCGCAATGTGATCCTCAGTGACGCCCGGCGCCAAAATATTGAAGGTCACCTGCGTCGCGGCGATCGGTTGCTTGCCATGACTAAAGCCGGCGCGCAGGGTCAGATCGGAATTTACGTTCCAGCGGATGCCGAACTTGTAGACATCCATATCGTCCCAACCGAATCCCGCACCGCGCGAGCCACCGAGGCAGGACTCAAGGTCTTTGCCACCGGCACCGGCGGTCGGACAACCGAAAAGATTGGAAATCGGATTACTGACCGACGCCACATCAGTGTAGTTGATGCGCTGCACATCGGCATTCAAGACCACGTTGTCACTAGCCTTCAATGAAAAACCCACGGTGATGCTCGAGGGGATATCGAACTTGCCTCCCTCTGCGAACAAATCCGCGTATTTATCGAAGCGACCCATCGAGACTTTCGACGAGTAAGAGGCGGCGACAGCAAAGTTATCGGTCATCGACCAATGCAATCCCAATGCACCACCGACACCAACCGACATGTCGTGGTCGTTATTGGAGAGATTCTTCGGCATCGCCGTGCCGCCACTGGCGGCAAACGACTTGGTGTAGCCGGCAAACGTACCAACACCGATCGCCTCAAAACGTTGCGCGGCACCGATCAACGAGGCGCCGAATGCAGCGCGACCATCGGCGAAAGTTTTCGCCCAGGTGACGTTGAGAAAGGCCTGCATCAAATCGACACCCGCCGTGCCGCCACCGTAGGTACCCGGCAGACTCATCACCGGCGCTGGGCCCGGACCATCGGGGTCGAAAGTCGCCGTACCGCCAGCCCACTCGGTATTCATACCGCCGCGACCATAGAACGCGACGCCAACGCGACTGTCATCCGCCATCGCCCACACGGCACCGACGGATGGCATCGGGAACAGCTTGTTATCGCTCGTGATGTCGTTGGGTCCGATGGTGAAGGCACCACCTTGACCCTTGGCGAGACTGCTCGACGACGAATAACTGCGATCCGGCGAGAACAATCCGATCCCTAACTCTATTCGAGGCGAGATGAAGGCGAGCCCCGCAGGATCGGTTGCCATGATCATGGCTTCTTCCGGATCCGCACTACCGGCTCCCGCCATTCCCTGATTCTTGGTGCCGGTTCCGCCCATGAAATAGCCGTTGGTCGCACCGGCAATCGCCGGCAACAACGCGGCAGACAGAAACAAAGCCTTATTGAAAGATTGGCTCATAAGTGATCCCCCGGGATCGTTAGTTGTCGTTGTCCGGGGAGCCCTTGCCGCTAGCAACCGAGCCCCCTCTGTTGTCACTCGATGTTAATTACGAAAATCTAAATTGGGAAGACCTAATATTCCAATCCGAAAAAATTCAGTCAAACTAGGCTGATCGACCCGAGAATCTCGACTCGCCTGTTGGCCGCTGCCCGCGCCCGGTCGGTGCCGAAGCTGCGTAACTTGCTATCGCTATCGCGCAACAGTTTTTTAATCTCGCGCGGGTACATTCTCACGGTCTGTGTAATGAAGCGATCTAGCTCGCGCTGACCCGTATTCAATCTCAAATCGCGCAAAGCGCGCCAACTCCATTGCGACGATCGGGGTGCATCGCCCGTCACCCACCCGTTGACGGTAAAGAGGCGCTGCGGAAGACCTGCATGTGAAATGTCGATGGCAATCAAATGCCGCAGCGCGACGATGCGTTTGGAACGACGCTCAACCGCAAATAAATGAATGTGTCCACGGTCGGCTGTGTTCTTTTTTTTCGGCTCGTGAATGTGGAAGTACCACTGATAACGGCCGAGCTTGTCGATGGCATCACCTTCGGGATAGTGCTGCCAATATTCCCAGTTTTTAGTCGCGATCATGTGCCAACCTATCGAGGCGAGCGCCCCCTCAAAACCCCTCATCCGCTCGAAGATAACGCCATTGCCCCACCGGCAAGGCGCCGAGCATCACGCGCCCCGTACGGATACGCTTCAAGCCAACCACCCGTAGACCTACAATTTCGCACATCCGACGAATCTGTCGCTTGCGACCTTCTCGCAAGCCAAAGCGCAGTTGATCCTCATTTTGCCAAACCACGCTCGCCGGCTTGAGTTTCACGCCGTCGAGTGTCAATCCATATCGCAAACGGACAAGACCCTCGTCCGAGAGCATCCCTTGGACGCGTACGAGATACTCTTTCTCGACGTCGTTACCGCCGATGAGTTGTTTGGCGATGCGGCCATCTTGCGTGTAGACCATGAGCCCGGTCGAATCGATATCGAGTCGCCCGGCTGGTGCCAAACCTTGCAGGTGTTTCAGTTCAAACCGTTTGTCCGAATCATCGCCACTCCAACGATTCTCCGGACGGATCAGGACCGTGGCCGGTTCGTAGCCATCCTCGGCCTGACCTGAGACGTAACCGATCGGTTTGTTGAGGATGACCGTCACCAATTCATCCTGCTGAGCTCGTGCACGACGATCGATTTCGATCGTGGCGTCGCGGCTGACCCGAGTGCCGAGCACATCGACGATGCGACCATCGACGCGCACCCAGCCGTTGACGATCCACTGCTCGGCCTCGCGGCGAGAGCACAAACCCAATTCACTCATGCGCTTAGAGAGGCGCGGTTGGTCTTCTATCTCGTTCATCACGCAACATTGTGACAGACGCTATGATGCTCAGGGTCTACCACCGCAAGGACTGTCGATCATGTGGCCATCTGTTGCAGCTGTCGGGATCGGGGCCGCGCTCGGCGCGCTGCCGGTATCGCCCTCCATGTTGCAAGCTCGCTCGTGGCAACGCTAGCCGGCCTCGGCACTTGGCAGCTACTGCGAGGCGCTTGAACTCAATGGATCCGATCGTCACCTTGAGCCAGCACTCCATCGTCACGCTGGAATATTTGGCGACCGCCGCTTTTGCGATATCCGGCGTGCTCGGTGCGCTGCGAAAGCGCATGGATATCGTCGGTGTCTGTGTTTGCGGATTTCTCGCAGCCTTCGGCGGCGGAACGCTACGCGACATCCTGCTCGATCGAAGACCGTTTTTCTGGGTCGAGCATCAGGCTGTGCTGCTCGGCGTGCTCGCCCTCTCGATCATTTGCGCCACACTCATCAGCCGTGCTCGTCTTGAGCGTAGCGAGCGCTGGCTACAAGCGCCCGATACGATTGGGCTGGGTTTGTTTTGCGCTACGGGCACCCATCTCTCGTGGATCATGCAGCAGCCGCCGATCGTCGCCATCATGATGGGCGTGATCACCGGTACTTTTGGTGGCGTACTGCGCGATCTCGTTTGTAATGAGATGCCGCAGCTATTTCACGACCATAGGCCCTATGCCATCTGCGCCGCGGCGGGCGGCGGCAGCTATGCGCTGATCGCAACCGCAGGCGGTGCCGGATGGATCTCGATGACCGCCTGCGCGCTCGTGACGATCGGGCTACGCTCGCTCGCAATCCACTACGACTTCAAGCTGCCCACCAAAAACGCCTGACGCTCATTGGGTGTTGGCGTCATACGTGACCGCTGCACCGCGGAAAATCGCATTGATAAAGATCAGGTTGAGACCGGCCATGTGAGCGCGGAAGTTGGGGTCTGCCGTAAAGCCAACCACAACGCCTCGACCCGTGGATTTGCTGACGACGAAGGGCTTGAACGCCAACTGCCGCCGATTCTCTTCCCACAAGACCCCTGAAGCGAGTACCTGATCCGGCGCCGCGAAGCGCGCTACGGTATCCGCGTCGCTCAATCGAACAGGCGCGTATATATCGTTGCCCGTGACGAGCACATTCAGTCGAGAGGCCACACCGGCCGTCAGCCAGTGCTCATCCTCAACATCCGCCCGCGCGAGGATCCCTGCCACCGGGCGCGGTGGCGCCTTCAACGGCCGCTCAGCCTTCTGTAAATCGGCCTCCGTAACCAATTCTTTGGCATCAACTCTCGAATCAGCATCGTCCGGTTTACCGGAATCGGGCTTGGCGGACTCGGACTTCGCACCCGCACCGGCTTTCGCACTGGAATCTTTCGCAGCCTCAGACTCCAAGGCGTTCTCGAGTTTTAAGGGCAACAACTCGACACCCTTCTCAGCGAGGTAACGCGTCCCGCTCCCAAGTCCAATCAGGACTCCGCCGCGTTGAACCCAGTTCTTCAGATTCTCTGCGCCGCGCTTACCGAAAGTCGCGGCATAACTACCACCTTCACCCGGCACCACGATCACATCGAAACCATCGAGATTGGCCACACTTACGCGACGTGCCCGAATCAGGGTCACCGGATAGCCGAACTGCTGCTCCAGGACGAAGCGGGTATGCCCCGCTGAATAGCGCTCCGTGGGCTCGTCCCAAATCAGCGCAACACGTGGCAACGGCATGTGCAGCATATTGGGCGAGCCTAGGCTCGGACCCTCACTCACCCAGCTATCCGATACGGCAGTCACCCGTGCGCCACTCTCTCGTGCAAGCTCCAGCACGCGAGCCGCCAGGTTCTCAGATGCCATCGCGCCATCCACGAACAAGGAACCAGCTGGATATTTCACGCTGCCGAGCGTGAATTCTTTGTTTGACGATTTGACGGGCAAACCTGCTCGCAAAGCCGCAGTGAGAAAGCGTGCCGAGGCCGTGCTACCCCATGGCACGACATAGCCAACCGAGCTCGAATCACCGATCACGCGACCACTGGGCTGCCAATCGCTCGCAACCAGCTCGCCTTTCACCACAGGATCGTTACTGCAGCTAACAATCGGTACGTTGAACATCAACGGCAGCGACCAAGCAGTCACGTCGTAAATTTCATCGGGAAGACCCTTGGAGACCCGATCCTCCTGTCGCTTGACGAATTCAGCCTTCATTACGGTCTTCTCGTCGAGCAGCGTGCGGATCAGTCGCTTCGTCGGCTGAGCCGCCGAAACAACATAGCTACCCGCGTCAAAGCGACGTCCACAAGCCGCAAAGGCGGCATCCGATCGACGAACCTCAATCCCGTTTCGCGCCAACGTGACCGCGAGCCTTGCAGCCATGTCAGCATCGGGCGCCTCGGGAATCACATAGGCCTTGACCGGCTCGCGCTGACCCTCGGCAATGGCGCTAGCGCGATAGTCGGCGAAGTCACTCAGAAACCGCGAGCGGTTATTCGCAACGACCTCGACGGCCGAGAGCGAGGCGATGAACTGACTTTTAACCGTATCGGAAAACTGCAGCAGCGAGCCATCAGCGCGACGCGCCACGAGACCACGCGACGAGCCTTGCTCGTAAACCATCGCGCTCGCACCTTGATAATTCGGCCAGCCACTACCGTATCCCGGGAAAAATCCATCAAAGATTTCCCGGTTGAAATACCGCAAGCCCACCTTATCGAACCAAGCGGCGTTATTGCGTGCGATGAGCTCCACGTTACCTAGCTGCCTCGGCGTCAGGTTAGGGTTGAGCGGATCCGCCTCGGGCGGAAAGAAGAAGGTTTGATTAGCGCCCATTTCATGAACATCAGCGACTACCACCGGCATCCACTCGAGCATCAAACGCGCATGGGCTCTCATCTCAGGCTGCGTCTGTGTGAACCAATCGCGGTTCATGTCGAATACGTAGTGATTCATGCGACCGCCCGGCCAGGGCTCATCGCGTTCGGCCGACAACGGTGACGGGTCTGGCTCAAGACCGCGTGCAGCGCGGTTACTGTTGATGAAGCGCTCACGCCCATCCGGATTCTGCAGCGGCAGAACGACGACCACGGTTTCTTCGAGCATCTTGGCGACACGTGAGTCGCCGCGCGATGCGAGCAGATGATAAGCCGTCAACAATGCCGCATCGGTCGTGCCCGGCTCATTGCCGTGAACGGAGTGCGATAGCCAAACCACGGCAGGCATCGACTGGATGATCGCTCTCGACTCATCCGCGCTTAAGCGACGCGGATCGGCGAGCCTACCCATCGCCTTTTTAATGTCATCAAGTCGAGCGATGTTTTTCTCGCTACTGATCACACCATAGATCAGTTTGCGCCCTTCCCAGCTCTCGCCGTACTCGAAGGTGCGCATGCGCTGCGGCACCGCCGCTGCCAAGGCTTCGAAATACCGATTGACTTGATCCGCTCGAGCCATCTCGGCACCCGATTCAAAGCCGAGCACGCTGCGCACCGACGGGATGGCCGGGTCGTAATCGGCACCGGGCCAGTAATCCGAAGTTTGGGGGGTCAAAACGATCGGAGCACGAGCGGTCACCTCCGGCGAACCTGTAACCGCGACAAGCGCCGCGACGACGACACCCGCTCGAGCTAGCGTGAAATTAGCAAGCATGCGACTCATCTCCAATGTGGTGGCGGACATTATCCACAACCGACGGGTCGATCGCATCGCTTCGAGGGTTAATCCAAGCGACCAGTCAATCGCCGTATCAAAACCAGAACGCGATGGGCTTAACGAAGGCCTTCGATCTCTCTCTGGGGGACGCCGTTCGGTACCAGCGGTTGTCCGGTATGCCATCCCGGAGGCTAACCCGAGCCTCTACTTCACCATGTCGCTAGCGATCACGTTTCCGTTCAACATTTTGATCGGACTACCGCTGTATCTTTGGATTATCGAAAAACTTTGGTAGTAAGCCGGATATGATTGCAAGATCCGATCAGGAGAGATGCCATGTACCGACCGGTCCCAGGACTCCCCGGCCGCCGCTGGATCGAACGTCTACTCTCGAAACGAGCGCGACGCGCAGCCAGCCGAGACTTTCTCTTCGACACACTCCCCAAAGGCGGCACCGTCATTGAGGTCGGCGTTTTCGATGGCGACTTTTCGGAACGCATCCTCGCCATCAACGAACCGGCGGTACTACACTTGGTCGACCCGTGGTTCACGCGGGATGATGGCTCTCTTTACGACGGTCCTACCCAAGACCTGGGCTCAAAAGAGACGGCGACTGCAGCGCTCGAAGAACAGTACCAACAGGTAGCGCAACGCTTTGCCAAAGAGATTCAATCCGGGCGAGTGATCATGCATCGGATGTTGTCACACGATGCGGCAGCACTATTCCCCGACGAACACTTCGACTGGGCCTATATCGATGCCAGCCATTTCTATGACGACGTCAAGCGAGATCTCGAGGCGTTCTTTCCGAAGCTCCGCAAAGGCGGCTACTTTGCCGGTGACGACTATGATCGACGCGGCATCTGGGACCATGGCGTCACTCGCGCGGTAGACGAGTTTCGTCTCGATCCATCAATCGAGACCATTCGCCTCAAAAACCATCAGTTCCTCATTCGAAAACGCTAGCCAACCCCTTCATCTCGCTGTTTACTGAGCGAAGGCGCATCAATGACGATGGCTCGCACCCTCGGCGACTGCCGACTCGATGTTGAACTGCACTGTCACGCGCACCGAGAGCCGCCGCCATCGCCCAAGTCTCCGGCTCCTTTTTTACCAACATCAAGCGTGAGCCAAAGCACTAGGTCATCTCAGTACAGGTAGCCATGACGAAAGATGATGATCTCATCGCGCTTAAGCGATCGCTTGAGAGCGTGCGTGTTGGCATCATTTCGAATAAAATCGAAATGTGAATATCAACACGGCTACCAGAGCACTTGCCGCCCTCGCACAGCCGAGACGTCTTCAGCTCTTTCGTCAGCTAGTGGCGGCGGGACCCACGGGAGCGACTCCGCAGGAACTACTCGGTGCAGCGAAAGTGGCGAACGCGACCCTCTCCTTCCATTTGAAGGAGCTCGTAGATGCCAAGCTCATCACCCAAGAGCGGCTCGGTCGTCATCGGATTTATCGCGCATGCTTTGGCGAGATCAACGCGCTTTTGACTTATCTCGCTGAGGACTGTTGTCGAGGCCAGCCCTGCGAGATCAACATCAAGCCCAAGGCGAAAAAATGACCATACACATTCTGATTCTCTGCACGCACAACTCCGCACGGAGCGTTCTCGCCGAAGGAATGCTAAATCACTTGGCGGCGCGACTTGACCAAGACGTTCGCGCGCACAGTGCAGGTAGCGCACCGAGCGGGCGTATCAATCCGTACGCACTCGGCGCCCTACAAAGTGCCGGTATCGACACCACTGGTTTTCGCAGTAAGAGTTGGGATGAGTTTACTGGCGCGGAGGCACCGCCTCTGTCGATCGTGATCACCGTATGTGACAGCGCTGCCACCGAGACATGCCCGATTTTCACTGGGCAAAGCGAGCATCCCCCGATCAAAATCCATTGGGGTTATCCCGACCCTTCCAATGCAGAGGGCGGCGATGAAGGTAAGCGTCGGGCCTTCGAGCTGACACGCCAGGCGATCGGCTATCGCATGCTGCAGTTGTTGCAGCTACCACTGGAGTCGATGGAACGCGCAGCACTCGAGGCCGAACTCGCGCGCATCGGCCGGAGTTGAAACCATCATGAGCGATTCCGATAACAGGACTTCACCCCTCGGTATCTTCGAACGATGGCTGTCGCTGTGGGTCGCGCTCGCCATCGTAGGCGGCATCATTCTCGGCAACCTTGCTCCGGATGCGATCGCAAAAGTGGCCGCACTCGAGATCGCTTCGGTGAACCTCGTCGTCGCCGTGCTGATCTGGGCGATGATCTACCCTATGATGGTTGGCGTTGACTTTGCGAGTATCCGTGATGTCGGTCGCAAGCCCCGCGGGCTGATCATCACGCTCGTCATCAACTGGCTGATCAAGCCATTCACCATGGCCGCGATCGCACTGCTGTTTTTCGATGGGCTCTACGCGGATCTACTGCCGCGCGAGGATGCGCAGCAATACATTGCCGGCCTAATCCTTCTCGGCGCGGCACCATGCACCGCGATGGTTTTCGTCTGGTCGCAAATGACCAAGGGCGATCCTGCCTACACCCTAGTGCAGGTCTCGGTGAACGATCTGGTCATGATCGTCGCTTTTGCACCGATCGTCGCGCTGTTGCTGGGCGTCACGGATATCGTCGTTCCGTGGGAGACGCTGATTCTGTCGGTGGCGCTATACGTGGTGATCCCGCTGATCGCTGGCGCCGTTACTCGACGCCGTCTGATCGTTGGGCACGGTGCTGACGAACGCCCGATCGAGGCTTTCACCGCACGCCTGAAACCTTGGTCGGTGATCGGCTTGCTGGCAACCGTCGTCCTGCTGTTCGCTTTTCAAGCTGCGACGATTCTCTCCAACCCTGCGCTGATTTTGCTGATCGCCATTCCGATCGTCATCCAGTCATATGGCATCTTCGCGATGGCCTACGCCTGGGCGTACGCATGGAGGGTGCCGCATAACGTCGCCGCGCCCTGCGCAATGATCGGTACCTCCAACTTTTTCGAACTGGCGGTCGCGGTGGCGATCGGCCTCTTCGGACTCTCGAGCGGTGCGGCCTTGGCGACCGTGGTCGGGGTGTTGGTCGAGGTGCCGGTGATGCTATCGCTCGTGGCGTTTGCCAATCGCACGCGCGGGCGATTCGCCAGTTAGGCCTGAATACCCAAACCGGAAGTCGGGATGTCAAAACGGCAAGGATTGACCGATTGGAATGGATACCAAAAACAGCAACAGGATTCGAAATAAATACGGTAAGTTATTGATTATTAATTATTTAAACTGCCTTCTCCGAAACCGATTTCGAGTGGCTTCCGACGCGAACTGTCGAGTCTCCGACTGGTACTGAATTTGCATGTCTTTGGTACCTGCTGGAGGCGTTATGACGGCACTGCGAATTTTCATCGGTTGGGATAGTCGGGAAGAGATTGCCTACGACGTCTGTCGCCAGTCCCTCGAGGCACACAGCTCTATCCAACTCGACATCATCCCGATCAAGCAGGACGAGCTTCGCAGGCGCGGTCTGTACACCCGCCAGGTCGATGCATTGTCATCAACGGAGTTTAGCTTCACCCGCTTCCTGACCCCTCACCTGGCCAACTACCAAGGTTGGGCGGTCTTTGTAGATTGCGATTTCCTTTTCCGGCGAGACATCGCAGGACTACTCGACTATCGCGACCCGTCCAAGGCGATGTATTGCGTCAAACACGACTACCGCCCGAAAGAGTCCACGAAGATGGATGGACAGCCTCAAACGCAATACGCGCGCAAGAACTGGTCAAGCTTCATGCTCATCAACTGCGCCCATGAGCAGGTTAGGCAACTGACGCCATCGGTCGTCAACTCGCAGACCGGTCTCTTTCTGCACCGGTTCCAATGGCTGACGGATGACGTCATCGGGTCGCTGCCCGTCACTTGGAATTACCTCGAAGGTTGGCACACTCGTGAGGACTGCGAGGATCCAACCGCCGTGCATTACACACGCGGTGGCCCGTGGTTCGACCATTGGCAAGATGTTGAGTATGGTGCGGAGTGGTCAGCCGCGGCGGCGAGCTACCGTCAATCGGTGCAGCTCGCCAAGAACGCCCCGCTATTGTCAAACTCGACGAGTCGCTCATCCGCCCACTCGCCCCAACTTGCGGGTTGTCGTTAGGCTCGGCGTGCCCCTCTGGCATGCCCCTCTAGCTTTGGTTCAACGCGAGAGTTTGCTTGTGAGACGCAACGCGACAAGCGTCAGCACAAGCAAACCAATGAGCCCGATTGCCCAAATGATCCACGCAAGCGGAACAAGCCAATCCAATGACTGGCCGAGCGCAGGTAAAAGCGCAAGCAAAGACTCAAGTAGCGCAGTCGCCCACTGGATCCATTCACGCCAACCTAAAAGGTCAGCCCACGGTGCCAACCAATCGGGGATGGGCGGCTGAACAACGACGCCCGACGCGGCCGCTCCCTCGACGGGCCGGATAAAGTCCACAGCGGCACGAATGAGTGCAATAGCGAGAGCGACCCCGCCCGTCCAAATCGCGGAGAAAAATAGGAACGCACTCCAAATAATAGCCTTCATGATTTAGCGAACCTCACTAATTGGGCGTAGAACCACGCGTCTTCCACAACGACATGCAGCTGGAACTTTGCCGTCGAACAACAAGTCACTAGCAAAGATATTGCTCATATAGACAGTGAACGCGTCGGTAGTAATCGCAAAGGCGGCCGATTGCGTATCAACTTAAGCACCGGGTTGTCGGCGAGGTCGGGCTTCTCGTCCATCATCACTAGCATCTTGATCCCGGTATCGATCAGTACGACAGCGATAAACACCAACCAGACCCAAGCTGGCAGACCGAGCCACATCGCGGTCAAGAGGTCCATGTCTGACACCTTAAAAGCCAGTAGAGAAGCAGAAGAGCGGCTACATTAACGACACTCTTATATTTCGGAATAGTCGTATTTTTCGTTTTTATAGTTCGAGTATTACGAAAACTAGTACCCACTGCAGACTCGCTTTCGAAACAATCGCGGCGAACGTCAGTTCGGCATCGGTCAACGCGTCGATGACTGGGCCTTGACGTCAAAAGTTTGTTGCACCTAGTATCTCAAAATGATTTCGTCGGTCCGAATTGCACTTCTAAATTCACGCAGTCTGCGGGACAGTGCGCGCGCGACCGTTTGTTTTTCGCCGGCCACAGATTCTCAAGCCCGGCACTCTTCCTCTCGCTTCATCTGAAGTAGTTGCTCGGTCGCCGGGCACTTCGCCCGCGCACTTGTCTACCTATTTTTTTCCGGAGTTCTCTCATGCACAACGTCCGCCGACGCGAACGGATTTTGACTGTCGTACCGAAGCGCCCGATGTGATCACCCGGTTACGTTTCGGTGCTCTCGCCGCTCGGCTGTCATTGTCATGATCCTGTTTCAGCGCGAGGCGAGTGGCGATTACACCTCCTGACGGTCTAATCTCTTACTTGGCTCGCTTTTAACAGTTTCGGATACATCTAATGACCGATACCCATTGTGGTTTGCACCGCTTGATTCGCTCGCAGACCGGCACCGCGACGGCTTCGACGCTACTGCGCCTACTTGATGTGGATGCGCGCTTGGTTCAACCCCTGCGCGATGAGGTTTCACAAGCCGAGCTCGCCTTTGCTGTCTCGGTCATCCTCTACCATCAGCTTTGCCTGCGTGTGCCCGAAGCACGGCAGTACACTGAAGAAGCGCTTCAAGCCGGTACCCGCGTGGTCTTTGATCATGGCGCCCTGCGAACTGTTGCTTGGCCGAGCGGCGCGCTGCCTGCGGGCGAAGCTTCGATCACCCGTGTGTTGAGGCCTTTGGGTTATGTGCTCGCTGGCACTTATCCTTTGAGCCGCCTAAAGATGACTGGTCGCGCTTGGAAACACGCCGCCTTCCCCGAAACGATCGCCCAATTCTTCGTGAGTGAACTACACCCCGAGCAATTCAGCCCGGTTTTTCAAAGCACCGTCACTCGAGTTCTCGCAGAGAGCACCGACCCGCTCGGTCCGCACGATCTTTCACGTCTACAAAGGCTAGAGCGAGATGGCAACTTGCCGTGGCATGACGCACTGAGTTTGCTACCGAAAATCATTGCTTGCTTCGATCGACATCACGGACCGATTTGCTGGGGTGACTATCAAGCTTTGCGCACCGAAAGTGCGGAGATGGCGTGGATCTCGACTGAAGGCAACGTCTTCAATCACGCCACAGATCGGGTGCCCGATATCGATGCGACCAGTGCCGCGCAACGTGCCAAGAGCCGCCCCATCAAAGCGGAGATCGAAACGAGCGCAAGCGGGCGTGTGCGACAAACGGCATTTCAGGCAACGATGGTCGAGCGTCAATTTCTGCACGAAGGCGATTGGATCACGCAAAAAGTGCCGGGCTCTTTTTACGAATTCATCCAGCGCTCGACCCTGCCCTCCGGGGCATTAGACCTCGCGTTTGATAGCAGTAATGCGACAGCAATCTTCAAAATGACGGCTGGCGAATGACCCAGCGAGGGCCTAGCACGACGCTTCTGCGAGCGAGTAAAGAGGGCTAAGCAAATTTAAAGCGCAGTAAATGGCGGGCCATTAATTGCTGCAGCAATAACTGGCTGAGGTCCACGGAACCCCTGACTTTGGAGGGGTTTTAGGATTCGAATTACGAATCCTCCGGATCGGCTTGATTATCACCGACGACGACCTTGTTGGCTGTGGCGCGACGCGCCACACTGCGGCCGTGATCAAGTCGTTCAGACACAAGGGCGTCGAGCGCTTCTTCCGAACCGGCAGTAAAGCCGGCATTCAAGCGGCACGTGCCTCCCGGCTCGGGCCGCAACTCGCGTTTTTGAATTGCGCGAAAGCGCCTGCGGATATGAGCGTTCCCGGCTGGAATCTGCATCCCCTAAAAGGGAAACTCGAAAATCACTGGGGCGCCAGTGTCAGTGGCAATTGGCGGCTGACATTCATGTTTGAAAAAACGGCGACGCCGTACTGGTCGACTATCAGGACTACCACTGAGGTTTTTTATGAAAGAAATGCACAATCCCCCTCACCCGGGCCTCACGCTTCGGGATGACGTACTGCCCGCCCTTGGCTTGCAGGTCGGCGAAGCGGCCGCTCAACTTGGCGTCGACCGAACAACGCTATCGAAGGTTCTCAACGGTCGTGGCGCAATCAGTCCAGCAATGGCGCTACGCATCGAACGCTGGCTCGGGCGCGATCGCGGCGGTGCCGCCGAGGTGTGGCTTGCGCAACAGACTGCCTATGATCTTTGGCATGCCAGATTGGCGCTCAAAAAGTCCAAGACGTTGCAGGGCGTCAAATCCGCGGCAAAGCGCGCAGCGTGATGCATCCGCGGAGAGGGTGAGATTGACTCGGGCCATCCATGGCCCTCGCCCCTCGCTTGGCGCTCGGGGCGCGCTCCGCGCGTCCGATTCGGCTCTCCTGCCGAATCGCCGAACTCGGTGAGTTCGTCCACGAACCCTGCTCACACCAATGAAATAAAAAAGGGAGCACAAGGCCCCCTTTTTTATTTCATCTGGCGGGGCAGAACACCCTTTATCACAAGCCGCCTAAGACTTTGATGGGCGAGCAAATAAAGCACTTGGTGTCCGGTTCATCTTTCTAAATATTGAGAGAGCCACTGGTTGCGTGAGTTTTCAGACTTCTTTTTGTTGTGTCCAGATACCAGCCATCATCCTGCGCTGAATCGCCGTAGTAGGCTCTCCAAAGGCCCCGACGCCCAGCGAGATTGCGTCGCCTTCGCCAACAAGTCGAGCGCAATCCAAGTACCCAGAGCCAGCGCCGATACCGCTCCCGCATTGAGTTTGCCGAACAGGCCCAAACCATAGGCACAGAAAACCATCGACAGCAGGAGCGACTCTCCGATATACGCGCTCAGGCTCATCCTGCCCGCCGGCCTGAAGATAGCTAGACTCCGCACTCCACCTGCATGCATGGTGGCGAGTACCGACACATAACCCCAGCTGAGTAGCGGCGCTCCGGCAAATCCGAGTGCTATCCCTGCCGTTTCGCGCAGCCCCCAAGAGCCGACCTGTGCGCTAGGACCTACAACGAGCCACGCCGACAGTAATCCGAGACACAGTCCAAAGCTTAAGCCCCAGCGCAGACCAGCCTGCCAAAGCGGCCTTTGAAGCTCGGGTCGAGCGAAAAGGCTCCGACGTCCAGCCACTAGGCCGAGTGCAAACGCCGCCAGTACGCCCATGCCGTTGAGCAAAAAAATCGTTGATGATGCCAAGGGCAAAAAAGAAATCCGCGCAGCAGTCGCCTCGAAAAAACCACCCTCTCGCATCGCTTGATCAAACTTTTCACCGGCAACAATCCACTCCTCATCAATAAGAGATCCGCCGGGCTCCGCCATAACTGCCATCGGGAGAGAAGTTAGAAGAAGTAACCAAGCAATTCCCGCAAGAATTGCCACGCGTAGAACCATCCGGTCACTGAGACGACGCATCCATGTCAGAGTAATACCCAATACTGCATATAAGAATAAGATGTCCCCCACAAAGAGTAGTGCTGCATGCGCGACACCTAGGAGACCGAGGCCCAGCAGGCGACGCCGAAAGCGACGTACAGACGCTACGCCTTCATCTTTGACGATAAAGTGGATGCTGTAGCCAAACAGGAAGGCGAAAAGCAGATAGAACTTCGCCTGAGCGAACGCTACGACGGCAAATGCTGCCGCCCGGTCGTACCAGGCGAGCACCGAGTCCGCGGTGAATCCCTCGGCCGAGATACCTAGGAATGGGGCATTGACAAAGATGATGCCAAGCAGAGCGAAGCCGCGCAGTTCGTCAGCGAACTCTTGCCGCGGCAACGGGGCGAAAGACGAGGGATTTGAAGGTGTGATCATGTCGGACTTCAATAAACTTAAGCCGATCAAGATCGAAATGTAATGCGAAAGCTATTTCCTCTGCAATTTCTTTAAGGCATTTCATGCGACGCGTAGAAAAGACACCCTCGCAGCAGCAGCCCCCTTGGATTCGAACCAAGGACCAAGGGATTATGAGAAGACAGGACTAACTCAATCCCATTGAGCATCAATCACTTACGCACTCAGAAATTCCGTGTGTAAGAGAATGTGTATGTAACAATCGTGTTTTTGACGGGTTTTCTCGGGGTTTTTGACACTTTTCACTTCTTCGTCGAACAATAGATTCTCTACTCCGCAGTAGTAGATAAACCGTTTTCTTTGAGAAATAAACGAGTCGTCAATAACTGGAATTGACGAATCTACGCAGTCGCTGCGTGGAGCGTCACGAATGTCGTTTAAACGACAGTTGGAACCACGACGGAGGAATCGGCTCGATCTATCGCCACCCGTCGGTCAACGATCCCAGAGAGGATTGGTACCGAGGTGACTTCGATGAAGACGACCGTACTTAGGCGCTCCGAACTCTACCGCCAGGCTTGGGAGCGAACTTTGGCC
>Ga0164292_10000507_pt1 | contig 30527 bp, 30 predicted proteins | sample GEODES117metaG_FD_111486 | JGI IMG/M metagenome (GOLD analysis project Ga0164292, IMG submission 111486) | Eutrophic lake water microbial communities from Lake Mendota, Wisconsin, USA - GEODES117 metaG | ecosystem: Environmental > Aquatic > Freshwater > Lake | place: USA: Lake Mendota...
CGCTGATCTTGGCTCTGGCCTGGGGCATCATCGTCGCGCTGGTCCGCGCCTACAGGACACAGATCGCGCATGGGGCGGCACACTCCACCATGACCGTGACAGCGATGATCTTCGCGACCCTGATCGGGGCTACATTGTTCAGCCTCGTTTTCCGCGGATTGGGCGTGCGGCGAGATGATCAAGGCTTTCCTGGAAAGCCTGCCGGGCGGCAAATTTGGGGCGCTCGCCGTCGTCATGGCGGTGATCTTCGTGCTTGGCTTCCCGCTGGACTTCGTCGAGATCGTCATCATCATCGTGCCGATCGTCGGGCCGGTCCTTTTGCAGATGGACATCGACCCGATCTGGCTGGGCGTCCTGATCGCCATGAACTTGCAGACCAGCTTCCTGACGCCGCCTCTCGGGCCGACCCTATTCTATATCCAGAGCGTGCTGCCGCCATCTGTCACGACGCGCGACGTCTATCGCGGCGTGATCCCCTTCGTGCTGCTGCAGCTGTTGGGCCTGTCTCTCGTTGTGGCCTTCCCCGCGCTCGCGACGTGGCTGCCCAAACTCCTGTTCTGATCGCAGCGTCGCTTGGAGTGCACCCCTATTGCCGGACAGGATCATGCCGTGGTTTTGACCGTAGGCCGGGCGTGTTGCTCCGCAAACCGGCGCGGATTGAACATTGACGCGCTTCCAGTCAAGTACGCAGATCGGAACTGGAGTTTTCCACTCTTGATCCCGTGATCGGCATGAGTAGAGTTCCATGAAGGCATCGAAGTGCACAGAGGCACAGATCGCCTTCGCCCGGCGTCAGCCTGCGCGGACGCAGCGCACGCTGCGGCCCGGTGCTGGCTCGGCCACCGGAGGCCTCGCAAGGTCGCATGATTCCAGCTTCACCGGGCAGCGCGGCGCGAACGAGCAGGCAGCAGGTACCCCATCCAGTGCCGGCGGTGCGCCGGGAATGGCCTGAAGCCGCGCGCCTTTGACCGCTCCGTGCAGGTTCGCCGCCAGCAGCCCCTTGGTGTAAGGGTGACGCGCATCGCGGATCAGGTCCCTGACACTGCCGCTCTCGACGATCTCGCCGGCATACATCACCGCCACCCGGTCGGAGACCTCGACCGCGACGCCAATGTCGTGGGTCACGAAAATCATGCCCATGCCGAACTCCCGCTGCAACTCGCGCAACAGCAGCAGGATCTGGATCTGCACCGTGGCATCGAGTGCGGTCGTCGGCTCGTCGGCCAGCAGCAGCTTAGGCCGGCAGGCCAGCGCCAGGGCAATCATCGCCCGCTGGCGCATGCCGCCTGACATTTCGTGCGGATAGGCCTTCAGCCGCCGTTCGGGAGAGGGGATACGCACCCGCGTAAGCATATCGAGCGCGCGCGCCCAGCCCGCCGCCTTGTCGCAGCCTTCGTGCCGCATCACGGCTTCGGCGATCTGCTCGCCGATGTTGTAGACCGGGTCGAGCGCAAGCATCGGGTCCTGGAAGATCATCGAAGCCACGCCGCCGCGATGGTCTGCGAGAGCACGCCCATCCAGTGACAGGATATCGACCCCGTCCACCCGGACGCTGCCGCCGATTTCCGTGCGGTTCTCAGGCAGCAGCCTGAGCAGCGTCTTCAGGGTCACGCTCTTGCCCGAACCGCTTTCGCCAAGGATGCCAAGTGTCTCGCCCGCTTCAAGGCGCAGGCTGACACCGTTCACCGCATGCACGGTGCGCGGCCCGTGAAAGCGGACGTTGAGGTTGTCGATCTCGACCAGTGGCGCGCTCACGGGGCCAACTCCCTGCGGGGCGCGGCACCTGTGTGGCCCGAGCCGGGAATGTGCAGGTGGCAGGAGGCCAGATGCCCCTTTTGCGGCAGGGCATGCAGCACCGGCACGGTGACGGAGCAGACCCCATCAGCCTGCCGGCAGCGGGTATGGAACCGGCAGCCCGACGGCGGATTGATCGGATTGGGCGGATCGCCCGCCAACGGCGCTTCCATGGTGCGCCTGTCCGGGTCCATCGACGGCATCGCCGCCAGCAGCGCCTGCGAATACGGGTGCGCCGGCGCGGCATAAAGCGCATCAACCGGGCCGATCTCGGCGACCTGGCCCAGATACATCACCATCACCCGGTCGCTCATGTAGCGCACGACGTTGAGGTCATGGGAAATGAAGATGTAGGTCAGGCCCAGTTCGGCCTTGAGATCGGCGAGCAGGTTGAGTACCTGTGCCTCCACCGACTTGTCGAGCGCCGAGACCGCCTCGTCCAGCACCACGATCTTCGGCGAGAAGGCCAGCGCACGGGCAATGTTGACGCGCTGCCGTTGCCCACCGGACAACTCGTGCGGGTAGCGACCGGCAAAGCGCCCTGGATCGAGCCCGACGCGGGCCAGCAGGTCACGCGCCAGTGCCACGGCCTTGTCGCGCGCCATGCCGTTGACCATGGGGCCGAAGGCGATGGCATCCTGCATGGTCAGGCGCGGATTGAGCGAGGCATAGCTGTCCTGAAATACCATCTGCACCTGCCGTCGCAGGTCGCGCACGGTGAGGTCGACGCCAAGCGTGCGCCCGCCGAGGATGACACTGCCGGAATCCGGCGAAATCAGGTCGACCAGCAGCCGCGCCGTGGTCGACTTGCCGCAGCCGCTCTCGCCGACGATGCCGAGCGTCTCGCCCTCGGCCACGTCGAAGTTGATGCCATCGACGGCGCGCACCACGCCGCGGCTCTGGCCGAACAGGCCGCCCTTCAGCGGAAAGTGCTTGGTCAGCCCGTTGATCGACAGCAAGGGCCCTGCCGTTAAGGCGCTGGCGTCGGCAGCAGGAGACAAAGTCCGGGCAGATGTCGGCGCACTCATGACTTGAGGTCCATGGCCGAGCGCAGCCCGTCGGAAAGCAGGTTGAACGAGATCGAGGTAATGAAGATCATCGCGCCGGGCAGGGCGGCAACCCAGGGCTGCACATAGATGGCATTGCGCAGCGTATTGAGCATCAGGCCCCATTCCGGCTCTGGCGGCTTCACGCCGAGCCCGAGGAAGGACAGCCCCGATGCCAGGATCAGCGACACCGAGATCAGCCCGGTGGCATAGACAAAAATCGGCCCGATGACGTTACCCAGCACATGCACCCGCACGATGGTCAGGGCCGATGCGCCCGAGGCGCGGGCCGCCTCGACATACTCGATCTTGCGCACAGCGGTCGTCACGCTCTCGGCGATGCGGGCAATGGGTGGGATGAACACGATGGTCAGCGAGAGCAGGCCGTTGAAGATGCCGGCCCCGAGCGCGCCGGACAGCGCAATCGCCAGCAGCACCGATGGAAAGGCGAAGAACACATCGACCGTGCGCATCAGGACCGTGTTGACCTTGCCGCCGAGATAGCCGGCGGTGATGCCGATGGCCGAGCCGATGAAGAAGGCGATGAACACCGGTGTGACACCCATCAGCAGCGACAGCCGCGCCCCGTAGATCAGCCGGGTCAGCATATCGCGGCCCAACTCATCTGTGCCGAGCGGGAAACCCGGCGTGCCGATCGGGCGCAGCCGGCGCAGCATCTGCCCGCGATAGGGATCGGCCGGCCCGATCAGCGGCGCGAACACGGCCATCAGCACCATGGCAAGAATAACCAGCAGCGCGAACATCGCCACCGGATCGCGGCCAAGCCGTCGCAGCACGCCAGACCAGTATCCGGGTGACGTGCCCTCGGTCGCGATCGTCTCGAAGCTTGCGCTGCTCATGGTCGAAAATCCGCGTTTCTCATGGCTCAGGCCCTCTGGACGCGCGGATCGAGCATGGTCTGCACCACGTCGACAAGGAGGTTCAGCGCCACGAAGAACATCGCCAGCACCAGGATCGTGCCCTGCAACAGCGGCAGGTCGCGCTGGAAAATCGCCTGACCGAGCAGGAAGCCGGTTCCGGGCCAGGAGAACACAGTCTCGATCAGGATCGAGCCGCCGAGCAGGTAGCCCAGTTGCAGCCCCATCACCGCGAGCGCTGTGGGGGCGGCGTTCTTTACCACGTGGCGGAACACGCCGGAATCCAGCAGGCCCTTGGCGCGCTGGCCAGTAATGAATTCCTGGCTCAGGATATCGGCCACCAGCGCCCTGACCGTCCGCGCCACGATGCCCATCGGGATCACCGACATGGTCACCGCCGGCAGGATGAGATGCCGGACATGCACCCAGTCCCAGGCCCAGTCTGCCGACCCGCCGGGTCCGGCACCCGTCGCCGGCAGCCAGTTGAGCTGCACCGAGAAGATGATGACCAACACCATCCCCAGCCAGTAGTGCGGTACCGACACCCCGATGATCGAGACGAACGAGGCGAGCTTGTCGAGCCAGCTGTCGCGAAAGTAGCCGGCCACGAAGCCGAACAGGCAGCCCAGCACAAAGCCGATCAGCGTGGCCAAGACGGCCAGCATCAGCGTGTTGCCGAGCGCCAGCCTCAGCTCTGCCGCCACGGGCCGCCCCGTGGCGATGGATACGCCGAGGTCACCTTGCAGGGTTTTCAGCACCCACAGCCCGTACTGCACGATCAGCGGCCGGTCGAAGCCGTAGATCTTGCGCATATCGGCCTGCAACTGGGCCGAGGCATCCGGCGGTAGCACCGAGGTCAGCGGATCTCCCGGCGCGATGTGCACCAGGAGAAAGCAGACAACGCTGACGCCGAAGGCGACGGGGAGCGTGTAGAACAGCCGTTTCAGAACATAGACAAGCATGAAGTGGCTGTTTCCGTTCCGGAGAGATGGCTCAAAGCGTGAGGGTTCACGGTGAGATCGTGATCGAGCCGAAGTCCTGGAACCAGTTCTGGGCCTGCACGAAGCCCTTGACCCTGGGGCTCAGGGCGCGGGCGTTGACATCGTGCGTGACCATCAGGAACAGCGCGTCGTCGACGAATTTCTCGTGGATGCGCTCAAGAACCCGTGCCTGTGCGGCGGCGTCGAAGGTGTTGCGCACCTCGTCGAACATCTTGTCCATGTCGGCGTTGCAGTAGTGGCCCCAGTTGGTGCCGGCTGGCGGCTGGAGGTTGCATTGCAGATGGCGCATGAAGCCGGTGAACGGGTCCTGGATGAAGTAGCTGTAGTTCATGCCTGTCGCGCCGCGCGAGGATTCATGCTTCGCGCCCGCACGCCAGATGTTGATCAGCGTGTTCCACTCGACCACCTCGAAGTCGATCTTCATGCCGGCTTCGGCGAGGTTCTGCTGGATGAACTCGTTCATCGGCAGCGGCTGCATCTGGCCCGAACCCGAGGGCGAGATCAGGATCTTGGTCTGGAATGGCTTTGATGGCCCGTAGCCGGCCTCTGCCAGCAGCTTCTTCGCCTCGGCCAGATCGCGGTTAAGCTTGAAGGTGGGCTTGCCGAACCACTGGTGGCCGGGCGGCATGAAGCCTTCCGCCGGAATCATCAGCCCGCCGAGAAGTTCCTTCAGCCCCTCGCGGTCAACGGCAAGGTTGGCCGCCCTGCGCACCCGCACGTCGTTCCAAGGCGAACCTTCGGCGCTGGACAGGTGCCAGGTCCAGTTGTGCGGATAGGCATTGGTGATGATCTGCATGCCGGCAGCCTTCAGGGAGGGCGCGGCATCGGGCGCAGGCGCTTCGATCCAGTCGACCTGGCCCGAGCGCAGCGCCGCGACGCGGGCATTCGGCTCGGGCAGTGGGATCAGGATCATGCGATCGAGCTTCGGAATGCGGGTCTTGTCCCAGTAATCCTTGTTGGGCACCATCTCGGCGCGCTCGCGCGGGGTGAAGGCGGTCAGCTTCCACGGGCCCGTGCCAGAGGGCGTCTTGGCGAATTCCTGCCAGCTACGGCCCAGCTTCTTCCACTGCGCCGGCGACGACATCGCGATCCAGGCAAGCTGATAGGGCAAGGTGGCGTCGGGGGCGCGCGTCACGATCTCCAGCGTGAGATCGTCGATGGCGCGGTAAGTGCCAACAGCCGGAATGCGCGACCGCCCCTGGCTGGCCTGGCGCTGGTCGAATTGCGGCGCGTCCTGCTTGAGCAGCTTGTCGAAGTTCCAGACGACGGCCTGAGCGGTGAAGGCGCTGCCATCGTGGAACTTGACCCCTTCGCGGATCTTGAAGGTCCATTTCGTCTTGTCGGTCGCATCGACCGTCCAGCTGGTCGCAAGGCCCGGGATCAGAGTCGAGGGCTTGTCGGAGCGTGTCAGATCCCAGTGCACCAGCGCGTCATAGACCGTCAGGCCCATGAAACGCTGCCCTTCGCCGCCCTGATCGGGCTGCCCGGTGGTGAGCGGAATGTCGGAGGCAGTCATGCCGATCCTGAGCACACCCTGGGCGAAGGCGGAGCCAGCGAGGCCGAGCCCGGCTGCGAGGGTAGCAGCAGCAAGAACAAGTTTCTTCATGGATGGTGACCTTCCGAATTGAAGCTTCGTTGAAAACGGGCAAACGAACACCCTGCCGACAGACCGGCAGACCGGCAGGGCGCAGAAGGCTCACTCGATCGACATCGGCGCGATATCGATGAACCAGCTCTTGGGCTGGACCACGCCCTTGACCTTGGCGCTCATGGCGCGCGGGCCGACATCGTGCGCGACCCAGATGAACGGTGCTTCCTCGACGATGCGCTTGTGCAAAGCGGCCAGCGCGGTGTCGCGCGCAGCACCTTCGAAGGTCGACCGCGCCTTGGCAATCAGGCCGTCGAACTCATCATTGCCGAAGTAGCCCCAGTTGTTCGAGACCGGCGGGAAGGTCTTGGTCGAGACGAAGCGCACCATCGCGAAGAACGGGTCCATCGTGGCGAAGGTGACGTTGATGGCGTTGGCACCGCGGGCCTTCGGATCCTTCGCGCCTTCACGCCAGTTGGTGAACACGGCGTTCCACTCGATCACGTCGAGCTCGACATCGAAGAAACACTCCTTCAGCGCCTGCTGCAGGAACTCGTTCATCGGGATCGGCTGCATCTGACCCGAGCCTGAAGCCGAGGTCAGCACCTTGACCTTCATCGGCTTGGCGGCGGAGTAGCCGGCCTGCGTCATCAGGGTCTTGGCGGTTGCAGGATCATACTTGATGTCGAAGGTGGGGTTGCCCCACCATGGGTGATCCGGCGCAACCGAGCCCTTTGGAATACCCATCAGCCCGCCCAGCAGGGTCTGGAGTTCGGTGCGGTTGATGCAAAGGTTGGCGGCATGGCGGGTGCGCTTGTCGAGCCAGGGCGAGCCTTCCGCAAACGACAGCTGCCACGGCCAGACATGCGGCTGCGGGTTGGCATAGACGGTGAAACCACCGCTCTTGATCCTTGGCAGCGCGTCAGGCGCGGGCGATTCGATCCAGTCGACCTGGCCAGAGAGCAGCGCGGCCGTGCGGGCATTGGCATCGGCCAGCGGCAGCAGCACCACGCGGTCGATCTTCGGCGTCCGCGTCGGGTCCCAGTAGGACTTGTTGGCCACCATCTCGAAACGCTCGCGCGGCTGCAGGCGGACACCCTTGAACGGGCCGGTGCCGGACGGGTCAGCCGCAAAGGCTGCCCAGGCCTGCGTGGAGCGGGCCGCTGCCTCGATGACGCTGGCCGGCACCGCGGCCAGCTTCGTTGCCCAATGGGCGGGCGAAGCCATGAACAGGTTGGTGAGGTTGATCGGCAGGAACGAGTCGGGCTCGGAAGTCGTCAGTTCGACGGTCAGGTTGTCGATTTTTCGGGCGCTGCGCAGCGTCGGCATGCGCGAGACGGTGACACCGACCTGGCTGGCGTCGAAGTGGGCGGCATCGCGCTTCAGCACCTTCTCGACATTCCAGACGACAGCGTCTGCATTGAACGGCGAGCCGTCATGGAAGGTCACGCCGGGGCGCAGCTTGAAGGTCCACCTGGTCTTGTCGGCGGCGTCGACGGCCCATTCCGTGGCAAGGCCGGGTATGACCACGCTGGCCTTGTCAGCCGAGGACAGGTCCCAGTGGGTCAGCGCGTCATACATCGGGATACCGGTGAAGCGGTTGCCCTCGAAGCCCTGGTCGGGCTGGCCGTGGGTGCGCGGAATGTCAGCGGCGGTCATGCCGATCCGCAGGACCTTTTCTTGCGCCAGTGCCGAGCCGGCCATCATGGTGGTTGCCAGCAGGCCAGCCGCAAGCAGACGGGAAAACGACTAAATCATGTAAGGCTCCGGATGGTGGACCAGTGGACCGAGGGGGAGAGGCCGACCCGGCGGTAGAAGTGGCCGGGGACTTAACGGGCCGTTCAGCAATCACTGTGCCAAAGCCGGAATCGGCCATTCGCAACGGGCAGACCGATGGGCAAACTTGGCCGGCGGAGCATCGTTCTGCGCGCGACGGCTGCACTGTTTGCCCGGCTGAAGGATTGATTCCGCGCGACTTTGGGCCGGGTTTCCACCTGGCTTGCCATCCGCACATTGACAGTGCTGCTGCCAACTTCGCACTGTCAAAGCCTGACAGGACGTTTCGGGCATCAGCGCCAGACAGGTGCGTGTGCCTGGAGCCCGATCCGGGCCTGTGCCGCCGTCGCCGCATGAACATTTTTTTTGCATTTGCCGATTTTTCAGGCGGTTGTTAGTTGCCTTCTCACTGTGTTCTTCCCCTCCCATCCCCGGATCGCCATGCGCCTGTTGATCATCAATCCCAACACCACCGCGGCCATGACCGAGAAGGCGGCCGATGCCGCGCGTCCGCATGTTCCGGCCGGCACCGAGATCGTGCTCGCCACCGGCAGCTTCGGTCCGCAATACATAGCCAGCCGCGCCAGCTTTGCCGTCGCCGGCCATGCGGCGCTGGAGGCTTATGCAGCCCATGGTGCGGGCTGCGATGCGGTACTGCTCGCCTGCTTCGGCGATCCGGGCCTCGAAGCGATCCGCGAGGTTGCGCCCGTGCCGGTTGTGAGCCTGATCGATGCCGCCTGCGCCGCTGCCGGGTCTGGCGGGCGCCGCTTCAGCATCATCACCGGTGGCGAACGCTGGGGCCCGATGTTGCGCGAGATGCTGCTGTTGCGCGGCCTTGACGGCCAGCTTGCCAGCATTCGAACGGTCGCGCCCACGGGCGGGGAAATCGCGGCCAATCCCGCTGCGGCCCACGCGCTGCTGGCCGAGGCCTGCTGTCAGTGCGCCAGCAACGACGGCGCCGAGGCTGTCATTCTGGGTGGGGCCGGACTGATCGGCATCGCAGCAGCCATCGCACATAAGGTGCCGGTGCCGGTCATCTGCTCGGTCGAGGCGGGCGTCGATGCGGTCGCCGCCATCCTTCATGCGGCTCCAGCAGGCGCGAGGCCCACTGCCCGCGCCCATGATCCGGTCGGCAGCACCGGCCTTTCGGATAATCTTGCGGCCCTGTTTGCAGGCCGCGCGGCTGGCTGACGGCAGCGCGCCTTTCGTTCAGCCGATCCGACGTGTTGAAATCGTCGATACGGCTGCCACCAGGTCGTCGAAATGCGGGATTACCAGATCGGGTTCCAGCGTCTCGATCGGCACGTCCGTGTAACCGAACGGCACGCAGATCACCGGCAAACCGGCATTGCGCGCGGTCTGGATATCGGTGCGCGAGTCCCCGATCATGATCGCGTGGGCCGGGTCGCCGCCGGCCGCCGTGATCGTCAGCGTCAGGTGGCGGGCATCGGGCTTGAAGAATGGGTAGGTGTCCCGCCCCGCAATCGCCGCAAACCGCGCCGTCACGCCAAGCGTATCCAGCAACAACCGCGAATGCCGCTCCGGCTTGTTGGTGCAGACAGCGAGCCTGTGTCCGCTGGCGGCCAGCGCATCGAGCGCCGGCAGCACACCGTCGTAAAGGTGCGACTGCTCCGCCACGCGGCCGGCATAGATTTCAAGAAACAGCTCGAAAAGCTCCTGAAGCCGCTCCGGCGACAGGGGTCTCTCATAAAGCTTGAAGCCACGTTCGATCAGCGCCTTGGCACCCGCGCCTACCAGATCGCGTGCCTTGGAGACGGGCAAGGCTGCGAGGCCCTCGCGCTCCAGAATGGTGTTCAGCGTGCCGATGATGTCGGGGGCGGTCTCGGCCAGGGTGCCGTCGAGATCGAACACGATAGTCGGGTGCGAGGAATGGGAGGCGAAGGCGATGCTCATGCCGCTCATCTGGCGAAGACCGGCTCCGCTGGCAAGAAAAAATGCGTCTGTTGGCCATGGGAGATAGGTCCCTGCCAACGAAAACCGCCGCCGCGCTGGTGCGCTTGCGGCGGATCCGTGAGCAGTTGACCGGCTACCGGCCGTGTGTCAGCGCTGCTTGACGACGATCGGGGTCAGCAGGTCGCCCCAGAAGCCATCCTCGTGATGGTGGCGGGCGGAGCGCTGCAACTCCACCGAGAGGCCCGAATCGACCGCCTTGACGACGGATGCGTTGAGCCGGTGCAGGTCGTTGGCGAGCATGCGGATGGCCATCTTTTGCTCGTCATTCATGCTGGAAGCGAAGCCTTCAGCGCGTTCTTTCACATTGGCCTTCATGGTCTTGGGTCCTCTCTGCGCGGGTATGTTGGCCGCGGTCCGAGTTGGTGGGGCGTGTCTAGGGATTGGGCTGGTTCTCATCCTGCGCCCCGTCGAAGGATGAGAACCAGTGTCTTGCGCCGGTTGCCCGGCGGCGGCTTCCTCGCCCTTCGACAGGCTCAGGATGAGGAAACCGTGTCGGGGTGCTTCACTCGGCGGCCTGGAGCTTCGGCTTGCCGGCATTGAACTGGTCGGTCTCCGTCGATTCCTTCATCGCCGTGGTCGACGACTGACCTGCCGAAATCGTCACGGCAACCTGGTCGAAGTAGCCCGTGCCGACTTCACGCTGGTGGCGGGTGGCAGTGAAGCCGCGCTCTTCGGCAGCGAACTCGCGCTGCTGCATTTCCGAATAGGCCGCCATGCCACGGTCGCGGTACCCGTCGGCCAGATCGAACATCGACAGGTTGAGCGAGTGGAAGCCGGCCAGCGTGACGAACTGGAACTTGTAGCCCATGGCTCCCAGTTCGCGCTGGAACTTGGCGATGGTCGCCTCGTCGAGCTTCTTGCGCCAGTTGAACGAGGGCGAGCAGTTATAGGCCAGCAGCTTGCCGGGATGCTTCTTGTGGACCGCTTCGGCGAACTTGCGCGCGTCGTCGAGGTCCGGATGCGAGGTTTCCCACCACAGCAGGTCGGCAACCTCGGCGAAGGCGAGACCGCGCTTGATGCAATGATCAAGGCCGGTGCCTTCCCTGAGGCGGAAGAAGCCTTCGGGCGTGCGGCTGTCGGCCTCGATGAACTCGCGGTCGCGCTCGTCCACGTCCGACGTGATCAGGCGGGCGGATTCCGCATCGGTGCGGGCGATGACAAGGGTCGGCGTGCCCATCACGTCGGCGGCAAGGCGCGCGGCGGTCAGGTTGCGCTCATGGGCGGCGGTAGGGATCAGAACCTTGCCGCCGAGGTGGCCGCACTTCTTCTCGGATGCCAACTGGTCCTCGAAGTGCACGCCCGAAGCGCCGGCCTCGATGAAGGCCTTCATGATCTCGAAGGCATTGAGAGGGCCGCCGAAGCCTGCTTCCGCATCGGCCACGATCGGCGCGAACCAGTCGCGCTTGGCCCCACCCTCGGCATGCTCGATCTGGTCGGCGCGCTGCAGGGTGCGGTTGATGCGGCGGCACAGTTCCGGCGCGGCATTGGCGGGGTAGAGCGACTGGTCGGGATACATCGCGGAGGCGGTGTTGCTGTCCGCGGCGACCTGCCAGCCGGACAAGTAGATCGCCTTCAGGCCGGCGCGCACCTGCTGCATCGCCTGGTTGCCGGTCATGGCACCGAGCGTGTTCACGAAAGGCTCGTTGTGCAGCAGGTTCCACAGCTTGTTGGCACCGCGCTCGGCCAGCGTGTGGGCGATGGGGAAGGAGCCGCGCAGCCTGGCGACATCGTCCGGTGTGTAGGTGCGGCGGATGCCGTCATAGCGGCCTTCCGGCGCGGATGGGACGAGGTCCTTGAATGTCAGTTTGCTCATCGAAGAGGCTCCTTGCATCATCATACAGAGGTTTTACAACTTTCAGACTAGGCCGGCCGAAACCGTCTTTCCCGCGTCGTTGCGATGGATTGCGTATGCTGCGCTGCGATATTCGACACAAGTCAGACATTTTCGTGCAAAGGTATAATTGAGTGTGTTTTACTTTTGTGAAAATGTATGTATGTAAAAATTGTATGTTTTTTGCGCCCGCGCCGTTATCCCGGCCTTGAGCGAGGATCAGGTTCGTACGAGCCGGCAGCAAGCAGTCGGTCGTTGGGAGCGCTGGCCCACCAGGAGATCCCGGCCCAAGGCCGGGATGACGGGCGCGAAGGGAGTTGGCGATGTCGGATGAATCGGGCCGGAAGATCCTCGCAGGCGCGCGCCTCAGGCGGCTGCGGCGCGAGCTGGCGCTGTCACAGACAGCCATGGCCTCCGAGCTGGGCATCTCCGTGTCCTATCTCAACCTGATGGAGCGCAACCAGCGCCCGGTTACGGCGCAGGTGCTGATCCGGCTGGCCGAGGTCTATGATGTCGATCCGCGCTCGTTCGCCCGCGAGGAGGAGTTGCGCGCCGCGAGCGAACTGGAGGAGGTCTTCGCCGATCCGCTGTTCCGCGCAGCCCCCGTGCCGCGCACCGAGTTGCGCGAAGCGGCCGACGTTGCCCCCTCGCTGGTCAGCGCCATCCAGCGGCTCTACCGCGCCTATGTCGAGACGCGCGAAAGCGGGGAGGGCGGATTTTCCGACAATGACCGCGGCGAGGGCATCGAGCGCGGCGAAGGTGGGCGTAGCGCGCGGGAGAACCCGGTCGAGCGCGTGCGCGATTTCCTGCACGCAGCCTACAATCACTTCCCCGAAATCGAGGAACTGGCGGAACGGATGGCGGGCGAACTGGCCGCCACCGGCCATGAGCTGTTCTATGCGCTCAGCGAACGCCTGCGTGAACGGCATGGCATGCGCCTGCAGGTTCTGCCGGTTGATGTGATGAGCCAGGCGCTGCGACGCTTCGATCGTCACCGACGGCGCATCATGATCTCGGAACTGGTCGAGCCCTCGGGGCGCACCTTCCAGGCCGCCTACCAACTCGCCTTCATCGAAGCGAACGATATGATCGATGCCATCGCGGCCCGGCTCGATCCGACCCAGGGGCCGATGCGCCGGCTGTTGCGCATCACGCTCGGCAACTACTTCGCTGCTGCGCTGATGATGCCCTATGGCCGCTTCCTTCAGGCAGCCGAGGCGCTGGACTACGATGTCGAGGTGCTCAGCGCCCGCTTCAATGCCAGCTTCGAGCAGGTTGCCCACCGCCTGACCACGCTCGCCCGGCCGACCGCGCGGGGCGTCCCCTTCTTCCTCGTCCGTGTCGACAATGCCGGCAATGTCTCCAAGCGCTTCTCCTCAGGCAGCTTCCCGTTCTCGCGCTTCGGCGGCACCTGCCCGCGCTGGAACTTGCACCAGACCTTCCGCTCGCCGGGTCGCGTCGTCACCCAGATCGTGGAACTGCCCGATGGCGCACGCTGGTTCTCGGTGGCCCGCACCGTGCGCCGCACCGCCTCGCCCTGGGGCGAGCCGGAAGCGCAGTTCGTGATCGGGCTGGGCTGCGAACTGAAATACGCCAGCCGCCTGGTCTATTCGCGCGGCCTCGACCTCAAGGCCTACGAGCCGACCCCGATCGGGATCAACTGCCGCCTGTGCGAGCGACCCAACTGCTCCCAGCGCGCCGCCCCGCCGTTGATGCGCACCCTGCAGATCGACGAAAGCATCCGCGGCGTCAGCCCGTTCGATTTCGAGGCGTGAAGCCTCCATTGGTGGCCCGCTGCCGGTTAGCAAGACCGATGAATGCTGCGCCGAGCCTTTCCGGGCACAGGTCGCGCCGCGTCGCCATCCGGATGAGGGAAGCGCCTGACCAGCGTCACAAGAAGACTTGACGGCGTTCTTTATTTCGATAAAACTAGAAATATGGACATAGAGAACATCTCCGCGCGCCTTGAAGCGCTTGGCAACCCAACCCGGTTGGCCATCTTCCGCTTTCTGGTGAAAGCGGGCGACCCGGGTCTTTCCGTGGGGCAGCTTCAGGAGCGCATCGGCATCGCAGCTTCAACCCTGTCGCATCATCTGCACAAGCTTGTGCTGGTCGGTCTGGTATCGCAGGAGCGCCGCTCAACCGTGCTGATCTGCCGGGCCAACTTCGCCATGATGCGCGGACTGGTCGATGCGCTGGCAGCGGATTGCTGTGCTGACGCCTGCGCGCCGGCCCCCACCATCATCGCCAAAACCTGAACCTGACGTCTTACCAAGCCCGGCCCGAACGGCCATGGGCTCTCTTTTTCCTTATTATTTCGAAAATACCAGGAGGATCAAATGAGAAATGCAGAGACGACGAAGACAGTCCTGCCAGGCGTGTGGCCGAAGCCGGATCCGGTCTGGCTGACCATTCTTGTCATCTTTGCCCTGCTGTTCTGGCTGGCGCCGGAGCAGGGCTCGGCCAGCCTGGGCTTTGTGCTGAAGGCGGTGCTCTCGGTGCTGCCCCTGTTTGTGTTCTCGATCGCTCTTCTGGCGGCGACAACCGGGAGCGGTGCCGACAATCTGATCGCAAGGGCCTTTGTCGGGCGCACCGGGCCGATGGTCGTCCTGGCCGCCCTGATGGGAGCCCTGTCACCCTTCTGCTCCTGCGGCGTGATCCCGCTGATTGCGGCGCTTCTGACGATGGGGGTTCCACTGCCCGCGGTGATGGCCTTCTGGCTGGCGTCGCCATTGATGGACCCGACCCAGTTTGTTCTGACCACATCGGTGCTCGGACTGCCATTCGCCCTTGCCAAGGTCGCGGCCGCGATCGGCGTCGGCCTTCTCGGCGGGTTCGGAACCTATGCGTTGACAGCATCCGGCTGGCTGTCGCAGCCGTTGCGGGACAGCGCCGGCAATGGCGGTTGCGGTGGCGCAAAGGTGCGCAATCCGAAAGAGGTGGTCTGGCGCTTCTGGCGCGAACCTGCCCGGCTTGAAAGGGCCCTGTCCACGGCGGGCAAGAACACGCTGTTCCTCGGCAAGATGTTGATCCTCGCCTTTGTGCTTGAAAGCCTGATGTCGGCCTGGACGCCGCCCGGGCTGATTGGCCGCCTGCTCGGGGGCGACGGCCTGGGCTCGATCGTCCTTGCATCCCTGATCGGCATCCCGGCCTATCTCAATGGCACGGCGGCGCTGCCGCTGATGCGCGAACTGATCAGTCAGGGCATGGCACCGGGTGCGGCTCTTGCGTTCCTGATCGGCGGCGGTGTGACGTCGATCCCTGCGTCCATCGCCGTCTGGACCATCGCCCGCCCGCCCGTCTTTGCCGCTTACCTCGGGTTCGCCATGGCCGGTGCCATCCTGTCCGGCCTGGTCTGGCAGACATTCCTTTCCCTCAACTGAGGTGGAACGCACGTGACGATGTTCAGGATCATGAGCGGCTTTCTGGCCTCGCTTGCCGGCCGGTTCCTTGGCTCGGCGGGTAGCCTGTTTCCTTTCCGCAAGGATTGGACGGAGTGCTGCCGCGACAACGATGCAAGGCGGAAAGCAATCGAGAGCATGCGCGATGAATGCTGGAGGGCCGGCTTGTAGCAGGGAGCCTGGAGGCCGGCCGGGCGATTGCTGCCCTTCGGGCTGTGAGGCTTGCACTGGCTGGTTCCAGCGTGTTCAAGGAGAGCAGGGGTCCATCTCTCTCCGGGCCGGATGGCGACCGATGACGACCAGCACAGCCCTCTACCGCCCGCCTGCGCCCGTGCCGCTGTCGCCGCTGGTCTCGTTGCTGCGTGTGCTGACCAGCCAGCCGCGCAGCCTGCTCGGGCTCGTGCCGAAGGAGGCCTACACGGAGATGGTGACGCCTCTGGGTTACTCGCGGCGGGGCATTCTCCTGGTCAACGATCCGGAGATCACGCGCACCATCCTGACCAATCCGCTGGAGCATTTCCCCAAGAACGACCTGATGGTGGGTGCACTCGAACCTCTGGTCGGGGAGTCGATTTTTGTCTCGGATGGCGCGGCCTGGCGTCGCCAGCGCCAGATGGTCGAGCCGGCCTTCAGCCACATGGGCATTGCCCGCGCCTTCCGCTGGATGCGCGAGGCGGTGGACGACTACGAAGCGCATCTCGACGGCGTGGCGGCGCGCGGAGAGACCTTCTCGCTCGATGCGGCCATGAGCCATCTGACTGCGGACATCATCTGCCGCACGATCTTCTCGAAGTCGCTGGAGATCGGCACCGCGCGGGATGTGTTCACCTCGTTTGCCGAGTTCGAGCGCTCGGTGGCCAGCGTGGACCTGTATCAGCTCATCGTCGGCAAGCCGTGGTCGAAGGTGCGCCAGCCTGATCATGTGCTGTCGGCCTGCGAGCGCATCCGTGCCCACATCGATGCGCTGCTGGCCCCGGCGCTGGAGGCCGGTGCCCCCGGCGGTGACATCGTGGCCGATCTGGTGGCGGCGCGTGATGCGACGACAGGCGAGGGTTTCACCCGCAAGGAGCTGATCGACCAGATCGGCGTGTTCTTTCTCGCCGGCCACGAGACCACGGCCAGCGTCATGACCTGGGCCTTCTTCATCCTGTCGCAGCGGCCCGAGATGGTCGAACGCATGCGCGCCGAGATCGACGCCGTGGTCGGTAGCGGCGAAGTCGAACTCGGCCACGTCAAGAAGCTGGAGTTCGTCCGCGATGTCTTTCGCGAGGCGCTGAGGCTCTACCCGCCGATCACCTTCATCCCGCGCGTGGCCGCCGAAGACACGCAGATCGGCCGATATCGGGCCAAGAAGGGCACGATGATCATGATTGCGCCCTGGACGACCCATCGCCACCACGCGCTCTGGCCCCATCCCGACCGGTTCGATCCGGACCGCTTCATGCGCGACGAGATCATTCCCGGCAGCTACATGCCCTTCGGCCTTGGCCCGCGCATCTGCGTCGGCGCCGCCTTCGCCACCATCGAGAGCGGCCTGATGCTGGCAAGGCTGGTGCGCCGCTACGATTTCGAGGCCATCGCACCCGAAGAGGTCAAACCCGTGGCCCGGCTGACCACGAGGCCCGCAAGCGAGATCATGATGCGGGTGCGGAGGAGGGGGTGAGTGCTCATTGAATGGCCACGATTTCTGGTTTAAACAATCAACCAGTCTTTGGAGGCAAAAGTGGTCGTTTCAGTCGGAGCATTTGAGGCCAAGACCCATCTGTCCAGCCTGCTGGACAGGGTGGAGAAGGGCGAGGACATCGTGATCACACGCCATGGCAAGCAGGTCGCACGCCTGATCAAGGTATCGGATGGCGACACCAGCCGGGCGGATGAAGCCTTCGCCAAGCTGCGCGAACTGCGCAAGGGCAACAGGCTCGGCGGCCTATCATGGAAAGAGCTTCGGGACGAAGGCCGCAAGTGACGGCTGGTCCTATGAGCATCGTGATCGATGCGTCCATTGCAGCGGCGTGGTGTTTCGAGGATGAAGCAACGGCTGCGACCGATGAGATAGCCGGGCGCGTGGGTCTCGCAGGTGGCTGCGTGCCAAACCTCTGGCGTCTGGAAATTGGCAACGTGCTGCTCGGCGCGGAGAGGCGTGGGCGGCTGAAGGCTGGGATCGCCGCTGCCCTGTTCGAACAGCTTGGCAGGCTGCCGATCAAGACAGACAGCGAAACGTCAGGTCGAGCATGGTCGGAGATCGCCGCGCTGGCTCGGCTGCATCGGCTCACGACCTATGATGCGGCCTATCTGGAGCTCGCCGTGCGACTGGCCCTGCCATTGGCTACGCTGGACGTGGCCTTGGCCGAGGCGGCCGGCAAAGAGGGCGTCACGGTGCTGGGGGCAGCGCAGGCGGGATGATTCCGTGATCGCCACCGTGCGGCCGACACGGTATCATTGATCCTGCCACTCTGGCGCCACCGTCACCGGCTCGCCACCACCAGCCCCGACCCCACCAGCATCACGCCCGTGGTCTGGTTGAGCCGCTTGGCCGTGTTGCCCGACATCAGCAGCCTTCCTGCGCGGTGGGCGATGACCATGTAGGCACTGTAGACCACGAACGAGACCACGACGACCACCGACATCAGCACCACGAAATCGAGCACACCGATCCGCGACAGGTCGAGGAAGGTCGGCAGCAGCGCGCCGTAGAAGATGATCGGTTTGGGGTTGCCGAGCGTCACCACAAGCCCGAGGCCAAGATCCTTCGCCAGCCCGCCACGCGAAGGTGCAGCCTCGATAGACACCGGCGCGCTGGCTGAGCGGAAGGCCTGTACGCCCAGCCAGACCAGATAGGCCGCACCGGCATACTTGATGATCTGGAACAGCGGACCCATGGCGCTGGCGATGGCCGAAAGCCCGACCATGGCAATCGCGAGGAATACGGCATCGCCGATTACAAGCCCAGCGGTTACCGCCAGTCCCGCAGCGTAACCGCCGCCTAGCGTGCGCGACAGGATGGCAACAAGGCCGGGGCCGGGCGAAACGGCAAGGATCACGAAGGCGCCCGCAAAGGCCATGATCATGTCAAGATGCATCATGTGCGCAAAGACCAGATGATTTATGCAAATGTATATTTTCGGAAATTACTGTCTGTAGTCCTCGGCCGGCTTTTGCTCGCCGCAAAGCGTAATCTGAGCCTCGCCGCGGATCGATGCCGCCTATGACAATCAGATGGGTGCAGTCCTCTTCAAGCCGACGCTGACTGTTGCGCCGCAGACATTCTGCACGACCCGTGCCGGCGCGCTGGCCTGCTTCGTTGGTGGCGATACCGCCTTGCCAAAGGATACCGGCTTCGCGCTGAAGGGCTGGACCAAGTGTGACATTGCGAACAGTGCCATCTTCATTGCTGGTGACCCGGCTACCACGATGGGCAACGTCAGCATCACCGGCAAGGACGGCAAGATCACGACAGTCGACAGGACGTGGAGGTTCGTGAAGGACGATGCTGGCAAGCTTCGGATCGTCGTTCACCACTCCTCGTTCCCCTGCACCGGGAGCTGGGTCCAGCGGCGAGGGCGGGCTCGGATCGACAAGCCCGTCCTTACATGCGCTGGAATCTGCCTTTTTCTTCCCGCCATGGTCTGAACATCGGCAGGGCTAGCAGAACAACGATCGCGGTTGCCCGGGATGGAATGCCAGAAAGCTGTGGTTCCATTCTGTTGCCGCAGGTTGGCGGGAAGGCTCCCCCGGATCTTGCGGCAAGCGTCGCGGGCTGGTGAGACAGCAGCCTGTCGATGAAGGCGCCTAAACCCATCGCGAATGCCGGTTGCATTGCGACAGGGGACGCGAAGGAGCTTCAAGCAGCCCACCCCGGGGTCAGATCTCCTGCCGCGCCCGCTTCCAGCCAAACCGCTCGAAGTAGTTCCGCTTATGGGCGTGCCATATGATGATGCTCAGGCCGATGATGCAGGGGATCGACCATGCGACCGGGTTGAGCGCGTGCTGTGGGGCGTAGCGCACTGCGCCAAATGCGAGGAAGGCGGTGTAGCACGAGATGCCTGCGCCGACGCCGGCCTTGAAATGCTCGATCAGGTAATCGAGCCGTGGTGGGGCCGGCTTGGCGATGAACCACAGGTTGGTCGCCGCCGAGGCAAAGCCGATGAACGGCATGGCGATCATCAGCGGCTGGCGCAGCATGATGCCGAGCACGAGGCAGATCAGCGCTGTGGCGATGGTCAGTGCCTGCATGCCCACATGGAACGGCGCGCGGTTGGCGGCATGGTCGAGCTTGTTCCGGACCACGACCAGCGAATGCCAGGCCAGGCTGGCGGTCAGCACGCCCAGATACAGCATCATCCAGCCGAAAATGCCCCTGACCAGCATCGCATCTGTCAGCTTGGGGTGGGTCGCCAACGGCTCTGCCAGCGTGCAGGCCGCCATTGCCGCCGCCAGCACGCCGTTGATCAGCATCGCCCAGGCGAACCATCGCCCCCAGCGCTTGTGGTTGACCCCGCCCTTGCGGCCGATCACCGGTACCCAGAAAGCCACGAGCCCGAAAGCGCCCACGACAATGTGGACCATGACGATGTGCTCGAACAGCCAGACGATCATGGATGCGCCCCCCGAACACCCGTTGCGGAAGAGGCAGCCTAGTGGTTGGAAGCTGACCTGTCATCCGGTCAAGTCCTCACCCTCTCAGTCCATCAGGCCGCAGGCGCATGGCAGCTCATCCGCAAGACCCCTTAAACTGCGCCGCGCAACCTGCTAACATGACCACAAAATAGCGTGCCGGCAACACGCCTGCGCCATCCTGCCAAACGCCCGAGGACGCCATGAAGCTCAATGATCCGACCCTGCTGAAGTCCCAGTCCTACATCAATGGCCAGTGGGTCGGGCAGGGCGTCGATGCGGTCGAGAACCCGGCCACCGGAGAAGTGATCGGCAAGGTGCCGCATCATGGCGCGCAGGAAGCGCAGGATGCCGTCGATGCCGCCGCAGCAGCCTTCAAGCTCTGGTCGAAGAAACTGGCCAAGGAGCGGTGCGCCATTTTGAAGAAGTGGTTCGACCTGATCGTCGCCAATGCCGATGATCTGGCCGTGATCATGACCTCCGAGCAGGGCAAGCCGCTCTACGAGGCCAAGGGCGAGGTGATCTATGCCGCCTCCTTCGTCGAGTATTATGCCGAGGAAGCCAAGCGCATCTACGGCGAGACCATTCCCTCACCCTTCCCCAATGCCCGTGTCATGGTCATCCGCCAGCCGGTGGGCGTCATCGCCGCGATCACCCCGTGGAATTTCCCCGCCGCGATGATCACCCGCAAGGTCTCGCCGGCCCTCGCCGCAGGCTGCACCGCCATGATCAAGCCCGCGCCGGAAACGCCACTCACCGCGCTCGCCATCGCCGAACTGGCCCACCGGGCCGGCATCCCGGCGGGCGTGCTCAACGTCATCACCGGCGACGCGCCGGCCATCGGCAAGGTCTGGTGCGAATCCCCGATCGTGCGCGCCATCGGCTTCACCGGCTCCACTGAGGTCGGCAAGCTCCTGATGCGGCAGGCCGCCGGCACCGTGAAGAAGGTCGGCCTCGAACTGGGCGGCAATGCCCCCTTCATCGTGTTCGACGATGCCGATCTCGATGCCGCCGTCGAAGGCGCGATGATCTCGAAGTATCGCAACATGGGCCAGACCTGCGTCTGCGCCAACCGCATCTACGTGCAAGATGCCATCTATGACGCCTTCGTCGAGAAGTTCGCCAAGAAGGTGATGGACCTCAAGGTCGGCAATGGCCTTGAAGTCGGCGTGATGCAGGGCCCGCTGATCACGATGGAAGCGGTCGAGAAGGTCGAGAGCCACATCAAGGATGCGGTCGCCAACGGCGCAAAGCTCGTGGTCGGCGGCAAGCGCCATGCGCTCGGCGGCACCTTCTTCGAACCCACAGTGCTCAGCCATGTCACCACGAAGATGGTGGTGGCGCGCGACGAGACCTTCGGGCCGATGGCGCCAATCTTCCGCTTCAGGGACGAGGCCGACGTGATCGAGCAGGCCAACGCCACCCAGTATGGCCTCGCCTCGTACTTCTATGCGCGCGATCTGGGCCGGGTGTTCCGGGTCGCCGAGGCGCTCGAATACGGCATGGTTGGTGTCAACACGGCCCTGCTCGGTGCGGCCGAAGTGCCGTTCGGCGGGGTCAAGGAAAGCGGCCTTGGTCGCGAGGGTTCCCGCCACGGCATGGATGAGTTCACCGAGATCAAGTACGTGCTGCTCGGCGGCCTCGGCGGCTGACGTCCCGGCGCGTCCAGCAATCTGCAGGGTTTGAAAAGGTGACTGTCCGCCGGTCTATCCGGCCGGCTGCCCGTAGCCGTGAGCACGCCAGACCGGCGTGAGACAGATACAGCCGCACTTCCCCGCCTGAGACAATCGGGCGCGCCCGGCGGCGCGTGCCGTTCGCCACTCCTTAACCATGCCGTGGCAGTGCTCGGCATGCGGATCACGTCTGCGTCATCGCAGCCGGATGTCCGTGCGTTCACGCAAGTTTGTCGTGATTTCGCCACCGAATTCTGAATAACCGTTCATCATGCAAGCGCGTGGAGTCACTGCGATGGGAGCCCCCGGTTCGGGCAGGGATGTCAGGCTGGACATGTTCAGGGGCATGGCGCTGGTCATCATCTTTGTCACTCATGTTCCGGGCCTGGTTTTTGCCGGGCTGACGCCGCGTGCATTCGGTTTTGCCGATGCTGCAGAGGCCTTCGTGCTGCTGGCTGGCCTTGCTGCCTACTTCGCCTATGCGCCCGCCTTCCTGCACGGCGAGATGGGCTGGTCGCGGATGGCGCGCGGCGCTTTCCCGATCTTCACCCGCGTCTGGCAACTCTACATCACCCATGTGGCGCTGGTGCTGCTGATCACGGGCATCCTGGCCTATGCCGCGCAGCGCTTCGGCGATCCGGACTATCTGGAATCGGGCGGTCTTGACATCCTGCTCAGCGCACCCGCCGATGCGGTGCGCGGCATTGTCACGCTGACCTTCCTGCCGCACTTTCTCGATATCCTGCCGCTCTATATCCTGTTCCTGGCTGGCATGCCGATGGTGCTGCTCGCGCTGCGCGTTCACTGGCTGCTCCCTGTTGGTGCCTCGCTGGCGCTCTATGTCTGGACGCAGCTGACCTGGGTCAACATCCCCAACATCAACGCCTCCAGTGTTTGGTTTTTCAACCCGTTTGCCTGGCAGGTGCTGTTCGTGGCCGGCATCGTCGTGTCGCACCTGGGTGCGACGGGACGGCTCGATGGATTGTTCGCGCGCCGCCGGCTGGTTCAGGCCATCACGGCGCTGGCGCTGGGCTATGTCGTGTTCACCTTCCTCGCTGCCGGACCCTGGCGTCAGATAGGCTCGCTGGCCAATGTCGAGGTGCTCGATGTCACCCTGCTGCCTCTGGTCGACAAGACCAACCTGACGCCGCTCAGGCTGCTCGACGCCCTTGCCAAGTTCTGGCTCCTGGCCGTGCTGGTCAAGCGGACGGCACCGTGGCTCGCGTCGCTGCCGGCGCGCCTGCTGATCCTGGCCGGGCGGCATTCGTTGCCGGTCTTCGTGCTCGGGCTTGTGCTGTCGACGGTCGCGACCGTGATCACCAAGGAAACCGGCTACGTGCTCTGGGTGCAGGCCGTGGTGGTTCTCGCCGGCACCGCCGTGATGATCGCATTCGCAGGGCTGCTCGACTGGCAGGCGCGGCAGGTCAAAAGCGAAGCTGCCACCCGTACTGCCCAGCGCGCCGCGCCCGCCGCCACCGCCCCTGGTTCGCTGATGGCGACCGTGGCTGCCGCGCCCTCGACAAAGTGAGGGACTGTGGCATGATGGTCCCAATGACGCAGGCCTCTACCAGACCCTTGGCCGCTCTTGCGCGGCGCACGCTGTTGGCCCTGGCATTGGCGGGACTGACAGTCCAGGCTGCGCCCGTCCTGGCCACCGAGCCGGCCCGTCCGCCCCTGTCGCGCATCGAGCTTGGCGGCTCCATCCTGCCGCACGGCATCGTCGGCGCGGAAGGAGTTGAGCCGACCGTCTGGTTCTCCGCCGCACGGCGCTCCGCCATCGGCGAAATCGACGTGGCAACCCGCAGCGTTGGCTACATCGCACTGGGCCACGGCGCCCGCCCGCGCGCTCTGGCCCGCTGCCCCAATGGCAAGCTCTATGCGCTGGATCCAGCGCTCAATGTCATCCACGAGATCACCTCGGCGACCGAGGAGGTCGTGCGCCATACCATGCCGGATGGCCACACCGCCGATCTGTCCGGCGTGCAGTGCACGGCTGGCAACCTTGTGGTCTTCACAGGCTACAATGGCTGGGTCGGCACGCTCGATGTCGCCAGCGGAAAAGTCTCGTTGGCCGAGGCTGTCACCGGTCGGGGCCCGTCCAGCATCGCGCTGTCAGCCGGCGGTGCCGTCTGGTTCGCCGCCTATGCCTCGAACCAGATCGTCCGTGTCGATCCGGTGAGCATGCGGCAGGATGCGTTCGCGATGCCGGCCGGGGTCGAAGGCCCCAAGGGCATGGTGGTGGACAGCACGGGCCGGGTCTGGGTCACGGCCTACCGGTCCGGGCGCATTGCGCGCTTCGATCCGCGCCGCCGCACGTGGGATGCCTGGTCGCTGGGCGAGGGCGCGCGGCCATTCGCCCTGACGCTCGATTCCGCCGGCGCGATCATCGTCACTGATGTGGGCCGCGACCGGCTTTTGCGCTTTGATGCTGCCACTGGTTCAAGCACGGTGATTGCAGCCCTTTCTGAGCGCGGTCAGGCAAGGGCCGTCACCCGCCTTGGCGATCAGATATGGATCAGCGAAACGGCTGTCGACCGAATCCGCATCGTGGACAGCGCCGCGCCGCTCTCGAACTGATTGCGCGCTGCGCCTTCACCGGTCCGGTCAGCGGCTGGCGCTGATCACCTCGGCCGATATCTGCCCCAATTCGCCGGCGATTGCCTCGGCGAGAACCTTGCCCGTGCAAACATGCATCGGCACTGTCATGTGCAATTGGTCCGGCCTGATCAGGTCTTCATGGCTCGCCGCCCGCGAGGTGAGAATGCCGCGCATCAGCTCGAAGCGGCTCCAGAACAGCGCCTGATGGCGAACGGCAGCAGCCTTCAACACGCTTTGGGTCTGTTCCAGCACGGGTGACGAAGCCACGGCCGGGGCCGTCTGCGTGTCCATCATCACCACCGGGGTGCCGCTCATCGCGAGTTCCAGCATCCCGTCTTCGACGCTCCTCGCCGTCACGGCCGGATCGGCCCGCCGCACGATGTCATTGGAACCGAGTTGCCAGACCACAAGATCGGGATTGAGTGCCACCACGTCGCGCTTGAAGCGCGCCACCGTCTCAGGCACGCCTTCGCCGCCCTTGCCCTTGTTCAGCACGGTCACGACCTTGCCGCCGAGCAAGGCGTTCAGATGCCGCTCCAGATGTGTCGGATAGGCGAGCGCCGGGTCGGACAGGTCGGAGCCCTCCGTCGAGGACGAGCCGATGGCCACCAGCGTGATCGTCTCGCGCCGGGCCGCCTTTTCGGCGATCCGCCGGAACGACGCCGTGTGGGCTGTTGCATGGTTTGCAGCGCTGACAGGGCACCAGGCCGGGGCCGGCAGGGATGGGCTTCCGGCGGCGTGGGCCGGCGTTCCGACAGCCGCCATCACCAGCAGAATGGCCGCGCACAGTCCCCGTCCCCGGACCCGTTCCTGTTTCATCACGTCTCAATCGGCCACGCGGGGTGTCGGCTTGTCAAGAAAGCGCATCGGTATATCCCGCAATTCGGTTTACGCCTTCTGGCCGAAAGGCTATGTGGCCGTTGATGAACGGGACATGAGCATGGCCAATCTTGAGGCTCTCAAGCGGGTTGCCGCGGCACGCGCGCTGGAACTGGTCAGGCCCGGCATGCGCCTTGGCCTCGGCACGGGAACGACCGCGAAGCACTTCGTCGAGTTGCTCGGCGAGCGCGTGCAGGGCGGGCTCTCGATCGTCTGTGTCCCCACATCCGAACAGACTCATGCGCTGGCGCTTTCCCTTGGAATTCCGCTCAGCACCCTCGACGAGACTCCCGAACTCGATCTGACGGTCGATGGCGCGGATGAACTCGATCACCAGCTTCGGCTGATCAAGGGCGGTGGCGCGGCCTTGCTGCGCGAGAAGATCGTAGCCGCGGCCTCGGCGCGCATGATCGTCATCGCCGACGAGACCAAGCTGGTCGAGACGCTCGGGCGCTTCCCGCTGCCCATCGAGGCCGCCCCCTTCGGCATGACCAGCACCATCGCGGCGGTGCGGCGGGCACTGGAGGCGTCAGGCTGTCACGGTTCGGTCACGGTTCGGCGTGACAAGGCTGGCGCCATTGTCGTCACCGATGGCGGACATCACATCCTGGACGCTGGTCTGGGCCGAATCGCTGACCCCATGGCGCTGTCACAGGCGCTGGCCGCCGTGCCCGGCGTCATGGAGCATGGCCTGTTCCTCGGGCTTGCGACCGGCGCTATCCTCGCGACAGGCTCCGGCCTGAAGCTCATCGGTCAAATCGATTGACGAAGACCGCCCGTCTCTGACAAGGACGGAGCTCGACAAAGGATCAATGCAGATGAAGATCAGATCGTTCGCAGCAGCGCTCGCCCTCTTTGGCCTCGCAGCCGGCCCTCTCAAGGCGCAGGCTCCCGCCCCGGCAGCCCCCGTCGGTGTGCCGGTCACGGCGGTCAGCGAACCTGTGCTGCGCCTCGCCCGTGAGGTCGTCGAAGGCTCCGGCCTCGCCAAGACCTTCGATGTCGCCTTGCCCGACATTGCCCTGCGCATCCGCCAGAACTTTGCCAGCCGCACGGAACTGGCGAAGGACATGGACGACACGCTCGTCGCCCTGCTGCCAGAGGTCCGCACCCGCCGCGGCGAGATGATCGAACGCTCGGCCCGTGCCATCGGTAGCACCTTCACCGAAGCAGAGCTGCGCGATCTGGTGACCTTCTTCAATTCGCCCACCGGCAAGAAATACGTCGGCGCGCAGCAGGGCTTGCTGGATCAGGTTTTCCGCTTCCTCGAACCCTGGATGCAGCAGACCTCCGAGTTCTTCCTCGCGCGTTTCCGTGAGGAAATGGGCAAGAAGGGCCACAAGCTCTGAACGCTGCCATCCGGCTCGCAGGGAATGGCAGGACATCCCATGCGCCAGGTTGATCTGTTCGTCATCGGAGCAGGCTCGGGCGGCGTTCGCGCGGCCCGCATCGCGGCAGGCCACGGTGCCAGCGTGATGATCGCCGAGGAGGATCGCATCGGCGGCACCTGCGTGATCAGGGGCTGCGTGCCCAAGAAGCTATATGTCTATGCCAGCCGTCTGGGCGATGACATTGCCGATGCCGCCGCCTTCGGCTGGCAGGTCGGGCCGGCACGCTTCGATTGGCCGCTCCTGCGCGATGCGGTCGCCGCCGAGGTCACACGCCTGTCGGGGCTTTATCGCAAGGGCCTGAACGGGGCCGGCGTGACGATCGTCGAGGAACGGGCTGTCGTCACTGCGCCCGGCATGGTGCGTCTGACCCGCTCCGGTGAGAGCATCCAGGCGCGCCACATCCTGATCGCCACCGGCGGCCACCCGGTACTGGAGCCGGTCATCCCCGGCGGCCATCTTGGCATCACCTCGAATGAGATCTTCCACATGCCGGCTCTGCCGGCCCGCATGGTGGTGGTCGGCGGCGGCTACATCGCGCTCGAGTTCGCCTGCGTGTTCGCACGCCTCGGGGTCAAGGTCACGCTGGTGCATCGCGGCGAAAACGTGCTGCGCGGCTTCGATGAGGACATCCGCACCCGCCTGCGTGATGCGCTGGCGCTGGGCGGCATCAAGCTGGCGCTGGGCCGCACCATCACCCGCATGGACGAGGGTGACGGCGGCGTGCGCCAGGTCAGCCTGTCGGACGGCTCGGTGATCAAAGCCGAGGTCGTGCTGGTAGCCACGGGGCGCCGCGCCAACACGGCCGGCCTTGGGCTGGACAGCATCGGTGTCGCGCTCAACGCCGATGGTTCGGTCAGGGTCGATGCCGCCTCCGCGACGAACGTGCCAAGCGTGCATGCGGTCGGCGATGTCACCAACCGTGTAAACCTGACACCGGTCGCCATTCGCGAGGGCCACGCCTTTGCCGACAGCATCTTCGGCGGCAAACCCTGGACCGTGTCCCACACCCCGATCGCGACCGCCGTGTTCACCACGCCGGAGATCGGCACCATCGGCATATCCGAACAAGAAGCGCTCGCTGCTGGCTATCAGCTCCGCGTCTTCGACACCCAGTTCCGCGCCATGCGCATCACCATGACCGGGCGCGAGGATCGCACCTACATGAAGCTGGTCGTTGATGCCGGCACGGACCGCGTGCTGGGTGCACACATGCTCGGCCCGGATGCGGGCGAGATCATCCAGTCGCTTGGGGTCGCGATCACGATGGGAGCGACCAAGGCCGACTTCGACCGCACCATGGCGCTGCACCCCAGCGCCGCCGAGGAGTTCGTGACGATGCGCAGCCCCCGCAAGGGCTGACGCGGCGAACTGACTGTTGTCATCCAACGGCTGAATCAATCCGCGAACGCCTTGATTCAATCTCTCAGATGAATGAATCATGTCATCAAAGCGCGTTGGCAAGTCTCTGAACTGCCTGCGATTATAGCGCTCGCCATATCTCTCGAAGTTCTTCGGTCGGAGCCCCCATGCTCATCGGACTTCTCGCGGGCCTTGCCGCCGGCGCATTCTGGGGGCTGACCTTCGTCGCCCCCCGCGCTGTCCAGCCCTACAGCGAGGTTGACCTCGCCATCCTGCGCTATCTGGCCTTCGGGCTGACGTCGCTGGCCCTGATGGCGATGAGCCCGCGTTTCCGCCCGGGCCGGATCACGCTGGCGCAGGCCGGGCTCGCCCTCGTGCTGGGGCTGACGGGCTATGTGATCTACTACATCTTCGTGGCCTTCTCGGTGCGCCTGTCCGGCCCTGCCATCGCGCCTCTGGTGATCGGCGCGCTGCCGGTCGTGCTCGCGATCTATGGCAACTGGGATGAGCCGGCGGTGCGCTGGCGGGCCCTGGCCCTGCCGCTCGGCCTGATCATGGCCGGGCTGGTGGTGATCAATATGGGCGCGCTCAATGCGGCGGTCGATCCACGCCAGAGAGCGGATGTGCTGCTTGGCTTCGCGCTGGCCTGCGGCGCGCTGGTCGTCTGGTTCGGCTACGGTGTCATCAATGCCAGGGCCATGCGGGCTGCCGATGCGCCGGAAGCCTTGCCGTGGACGAGCCTGCAAGGCGTCGGCGCGATGGTGGGTGTGCTGCCGCTGCTGGTGCTCGCGCCGCTGATGGGCTGGAGCGAAATCCCGGCGCGGGGCTTCGCCGGGACTGACGGCACGCGGCTTGTGCTGTGGGCCGTGCTGACCGGCGTGATCGGCTCGTGGCTGGCCCAGTATTTCTGGACACTGGCCTCGCGCCGCCTGCCGCTGGCCTTTGCCGCACAGCTCATTGTCTCCGAAACGCTGTTCGCGCTGGTCTATGGCTTTGCCTACGAGGGCCGCGCCCCGGCCCCGCACGAGTGGGCCGGCGGGTCACTGCTTCTGGCGGGCGTCTTTGCGGGCGTGCGCCTGTTCAGCCGCGCCGGAGCAAGTCACTGAACCATCGCGCGCCATGCACCTGATGATTGACTGGATTGCCAGACTGCCATCACTCTCCCGCAACACTATTTGAGGTAAATCGCCATGGCCATCATTTCCTATCTGACCACGATCCGATTTGACTTCGGCGCCATCCGGCATCTGGCCGAGGACATGGCGGCAGCCGGGATCACCCGCCCCCTTCTGGTGACGGACAAGGGCGTGGTTGCGGCGGGGCTGGCAGCGCGCGTCACCGCGCTCCTGCCTCCTGGATCACCGGTTTTCGACGACACGCCGGCTAACCCGACCGAAGAGGCGGTGATGCTGGCGCTCGAGGTCTATCGGGCAGGGGGCTGCGATGGTGTGGTGGCGCTGGGCGGCGGCTCGCCGCTGGATCTGGCCAAGGGCGTAGCCTTGCTGGCGACCCACGCGCCTCCGCTCAGGCAGTACGCGTTCATTCTTGGCGGTCTCAAGCTGGTAAGGCCCGATGCTGCTCCGCTCATCGCCATTCCAACCACGGCCGGCACAGGTTCCGAGGTTGGCCGTGGTGCTGTCATCAGCTTCTCCGATGGTCGGAAGATGTCCGTGATCGGCCCGGCGATGATGCCTAAGCGTGCGATCTGCGATCCGGAACTCACCCTTGGCCTGCCACCGATGCTGACCGCTGCGACCGGCATGGACGCACTGACCCACTGCATCGAGTGCTACATCTCGCCCATCGAGAATCCACCCGCCGGCGCGATCGCGCTTGATGGTGCGGTTCGGGCGGTCACATTCCTTCCGCGCGCCGTGCGCAATGGCCAGGATCGCGAAGCCCGCCACGAGATGCTGATGGCCTCGATGATGGGTGCCATGGCCTTCCAGAAGGGATTGGGTTCCGTCCATGCGCTCTCGCATTGTCTTGGCGGCATCAAGTCGGCCCACCTGCACCATGGCACGCTGAATGCCGTATTGCTGCCCGCCGTGCTGCGTTTCAACGAGCCGGCTGTGGGCGACAAGTATGAGAAACTCGGCCGGGCGCTCGGCCTTGCCGCCAATGTGCGGCTGGATCGTTTCATCCATGATTTCAGCCGCGATCTTGGCCTGCCTGTCACCTTGTCCGCCATGGGTGTCAGCCGTGACTGGTTTGATCAGGTGGCCGAGCATGCGGTTGCAGACCACACCACAGCGACCAATGCCCGCAAGGCAACCAAGCAGGACTATCTCGCCTTGCTGGAAGAGAGCTTCTGAAGCGCATCAGCCTCGGCATCATCACGACGAGGGCGGGCTCTGGTCCGGTCTAGTACTACAGTTGCATCTGCAAAGTTGACCGCCGTTTTCGATGACAGTTTGCCGCTTGCTGCTGGTGATACCGTCGCCATACGGACCATGCACATATCATTGTGTTGGTGAGAGGTGGTGTCATGACGAGACGCGCCATCAGGCGATGAATTTCCGAGGTGGACATCAGTCCGGCGAGGGCGGTGATCAGGCGGCGGCGCGGCTTGGACTCGTTTTCTCCCGTTTGCCGTCGTCGGCCTTGGTGTATGCGGCCCTGCGCTGATCGGCGGCGATCCCGGTGAGGAACGCGGCTGCGGCCATGACAAGCGTCATGTGCCGGTGCCAGGCGCTCCAGGATCGTGCCTCGCAATGGTCGAGCCCC
>Ga0164292_10000508_pt1 | contig 30490 bp, 27 predicted proteins | sample GEODES117metaG_FD_111486 | JGI IMG/M metagenome (GOLD analysis project Ga0164292, IMG submission 111486) | Eutrophic lake water microbial communities from Lake Mendota, Wisconsin, USA - GEODES117 metaG | ecosystem: Environmental > Aquatic > Freshwater > Lake | place: USA: Lake Mendota...
TCATCGACAAGGAATGGAGAGGCGCTGTAAAAAACGGGAAATTGGCTGATATTGCCCCTACGATTCTTGCCATGATGCAATTGCCAATACCTGAAGAGATGAAAGGAACTGTATTAATTTAATCTACTATTATGAAAAAGTTTTTTCGCATTTCATTTACCGTTTTGCTTGTAGCTTTTCTATTGATTCAATTTTACCCGAGATCAGAAAAAAACAATGGAAATGCTGAAAGCGAGCAAGACATAGGTCATGTAGTGAATACTCCGGCTCCTATTATGGCCATACTGAAAACCAGTTGTTACGATTGCCATAGTAACCAAACTTATTATCCCTGGTATGCCCAAATCCAACCTGTTGCCATTTGGCTGAATGACCATATCGAAGAAGGGAAAAAAGAACTGAATTTTACACTTTTCGGCCAATACCCGGTTTCAAAGCAGTACCATAAACTGGAAGAGGTCGGAGAAATGGTTCAGGAAGATGAAATGCCGCTGGCTTCCTATACCCTGATCCACAGAAATGCCAAATTGAGCGAAAGTGAAAAACAACTGCTGTTAGCCTGGGTTGGCGACTCCAGAAAGTTTTTCCAAAATACCCATAGCTCCGAAACACTTGAAAGAAAGCGGTAATAAGCGGAAGCTGAAAACTAAGTTTGTTAAAATTTAGGTTTGTAAGCCAATCAAGCAGCATAAAATAGGCTATTATTGCCTACATTTAGAGGTACAAAAAATCAACTACCATGACCGAAGAGCAGATGCTTGCCGGAAGTATGAATAACAATGCTTCTGCACAAGAAGTATTTTACAATAGGTTCAGTCCTCGAATGCTTGGTGTATGCTATCGTTTTGCAAAAAACAGGGAAGATGCGGAAGACATGTTACAGGAAGGATTCATCAAAGTATTCACTCAATTGCACCAGTACCGTAATGAAGGTGCTCTTGAAGGATGGATTCGGAGGATTATTGTTCATACCTGTATAAATATCCTCAAAAAGAATAAGAAATTCTCAGAAAGTGTGGATCTCATTCATGCCCACAGCATTCATGTAAAGGAAGATATGATTCCTTCCATCATGCAGGCTAAACAAGTGGTGGAATGTATCCGATTATTACCATTGGGCTACCGGACTGTACTCAACCTTTATGCAATTGAAGGTTACTCGCATAAGGAAATTTCAAAGATGCTTGAAATTGAAGAAAGCACCAGCCGCAGCCAATACACTCGGGCTAAAGCCATGCTCGAAGAAATACTGGTTAAAAAGAACATCATCCAAAAACAAAGATCAAGGATTTCAATCGGCAATGCCGCTTCCTTGCTTTAATTTTTTTATCAAAATAAAAGCCTGTCAAGGCTTATAACGCTTGTGTGAAAGATGGAAAAAAATTACTACGATAATCATTTTGAACAGTTTCTTAAAGAAACTGTCGACGATTTCAGGATGTATCCTTCAAGAAAGGTTTGGACGAGTATTTATAATAATATTCAACCGGGCCGAAGATGGCCTTCACTTCCAATCATGTTGCTGATGCTGATGACATTTTCATTTTTAGGCAGTTCGAATAAATATGAAATCAGGAAATTTGAAACCGCTAATCAAAATATCAATCTCGAAAGAGATAAAGAAAATATTGCCGGAAATAACCCAATCCACTCCGACAGCAAAAACGCTACAAATATATCAGGCAATCAGGCATTATTTGCTGAAGCAGCCTTATCTGAAAATAATAGCAGTAACCTTGTTCCAGATCAAGAAGGTCAGCAAACTTTTAGCTCAAATCAAACCATCGCATTGGCATCAGCAAAAGGAAAAGCCAATCTTAGTTCATCATTAACCGAAACCCTGCAAAATACAAATGATGCGATTACAAATGAATTGGCTGAAAATAACAGTTTAAAAACCGGTGAAATAACTGCAGAAGAACCCACCCTTATCCGCAATAACATAACCAAACAAAGTAAGGCTTATATTGAAAAAGAAACTTTGATTGCGCTCCGTGATGGTAATTTGAAGCCTGATTTCAATAATTACGAAGAACTCACAGTACCTAGGGACAATCGGCAATTGCTCAGCATACGAAGCCCCAGAGTGAAGAAACGCAGTATCACTTATTTATCAGACCGTGAAACCATTGAAGACATCGCTTTTCACAATAAACCTGTAAACAAATGGAAAGGCAGGGCTGGATTTACTTTTTATGCTACCCCATCTGTTGGATACCGCCAACTGAACTCTTCACTGGAAACTAAAAATTATGCCCAATCCTTATCTAATGGAACTTCAGGATTAGTAAGCGAAAACAATCAGCTCGAACATGCTCCAGGATTCAATTTAGAATTGGGTGGCAATTATTTTTATCGCTTAACGAAAAACCTGCGCTTAAAAGCAGGTATACAGATTAACTATACCAACTATAGAATTCACGCAAAAGAAATTGATCACCCTACCATGACGATGTTACTGGTGAATAATCCAACATCAAGCTCACAAGAACTGGTATCCTTTGCCAGCTCGTTAGCGAATGTTAACGGAGGCACACACCTAAATAGCAGCACTTTTCAATTTTCGCTCCCTATTGGCGCAGACCTGAAACTGGCCGGTAACGAAGATCTGCAATGGATGATTGGTGGTACTATCCAACCAACACTGGTCATGGGCGGCAACCCTTACCTCGTTTCAGCGGACATGAAAAACTACATTAACGACCCCTCCATGCTTCGTCGCCTGAACATCAACAGCAGCATTGAAACTTTCCTCAGTTACCGCATGAAGAATGGCGCTACGTTAAATGCTGGTCCGCAATTCAGATATCAGTTGTTATCCACTTACAATAAACGTTATGTTTACGATGAAAAATTGTATAACATTGGATTCAAAATAGGTATCAGCAAAAATTTATAAATCTCTTTTTTTAAGGTACAAACGCAACTCTGAAAGTTGCGTTTTTTTATAGATGACGGATTGAGCCGGGAAGATGATACCAATGTGATTTATATTATATGCCAATATTTTATAAATCTTATCCCGAATGCTTTCGGGAGTGAATGCCGATGGTATCAAACAAATAGTACAATGAGGCGATAGCCGATAGTGAACTAAATTGTTTGTCCAATCGGTATAAATGCCGATGGTATCAAACAAATAGTACAATGAGGCGATAGCCGATATTGGACTATATTGTTTGTCCAATCGGTATGACTTAATTTTATAGGATGAAAAACGCAATTTTCTATTGTATTGCAATCATTCTTGCCTGCGGATGTAAAAATGCGGGTAAGCCAAAACAGGAAGCCGCTAAAACAATTCAGGAAGAAAAATCGCTAAACGTATTCTTTCCTGTAACAAGTTATCTCCAAGGGCAACTGGTAGATATCCGAAAAGCCGCTGTTAACCCCCTAAAACTAACGGTAACGAATGGTGGCACTGATTCTGTTTGGTTAAAAATGGAAGACCTGGAAACTGAAATGGCAGAATTTCTTCATCCTGAAATCGATTCTGTGAATATGGTCCGATATTTTTCTGAAAAGAAATTTCTCGATCAAACGCTTAATGCCATAACACTAACTTATGATCCAACAGGCCCTGTGCCCGATTCTATTCCTTATCTCCATTGGGATGTATATATTGATCCGGAGTCAAATCAGTTGCAAAGGATCTATATGATTAAGAAATTGAATCCTGACACAACCAGGCAACTTACCTGGGTTTCCGGAAAATGGTGTAAAGCGATCAGCGTCATCACCAAATCAGATGGGAGCAGTTACACCTCTGCCGAAGTAACTTACAAGTGGCAATTTTAAAATGACACAAAGCGAATTTTCTTCCATAGCACCAACTTTGCCTGCACAACCAGGTATCTATAAATACTACGATGAAACGGCATCGCTGCTTTATGTGGGAAAAGCCAAACATATCCGGAAAAGGGTAAGCAGCTATTTCAACAAAACGGGCAATAATTACAAAACACAGGAACTTGTAAGGCGAATCCATCGCATCGAATACACTATTGTAGACAATGAGCAAGATGCCTTTTTCCTGGAAAACACACTTATCAAGGAATATCAACCTCTTTTCAATATCAATCTTAAAGACGACAAAACCTATCCCTATATCGTAGTTAAAAACGAACCCTTTCCAAGGGTATTTTTCACCAGAAAAAAGTTCAACGACGGTTCGGTATATTTCGGGCCCTATGCATCAGTTGCAAAAATTCGCGATTTGCTGGAATTCATACGGCAGAATATTCCTATTCGTACCTGCAATCTCGCCCTAACATCTACTAATATCACTAAAGGGAAATTTAAAGTTTGTCTGGAATACCATTTGGGTAACTGCAATGGTCCATGTGAAGGAAAGCAAACAATGGATGATTACGCAGAAGGAATTACCCGAATCAAACATCTGTTGAAAGGTAACCTTGCACCGGTGATACAGGTTTTCAAACAGGAAATGAAATCACATGCAGATGATCTTGAGTTTGAAAAAGCAGCCATCTATCAGCAAAAGCTTGCCTTCCTCCAGGAATACAAGGCGAAATCAACCGTAGTGAACAGCAAAACAGGCACAATAGATGTATTCAGCATTGCAGATGAAACGGATGAAGCTTATATCAATTATCTGGCTATTCAGGATGGAAGCATCATCCTCACCAAAAACAGCCTCATCGAAAAAAAGCTGGAATTAAGTGCAGAAGAATTGCTTACTCAGGCTATTGTTCAACTTCGTGATACTTTCAGGAGTGAGGCTCTTGAAATCATTGTTCCATTTCCAATCGATCTGCCTGAAGAAGGTTTAGTCATTACAGTCCCCCGTCAGGGTGATAAGAAGAAACTACTTGATTTATCACAAAAAAATGCGGATTATTACAAAGCTGAAATAGCCGCGATCAAGCGATTGAAATTATCAGACCGCACTCTTGATGAAAATGCACAAATAATATCATTGCTTCAGGAAGACCTGCAGTTAACGGAAGAACCTATACATATAGAATGTTTCGATAACTCTAATTTTCAAGGTTCAAATGCAGTAGCAGCAATGGTTTGCTTCCGAAATGGATTACCCAGTAAAAAAGATTACCGGCGTTTTCATATCAAAACCGTAGCCGGCATTAACGATTTTGCCTCCATGAAAGAAGTGGTCTACAGGAGATACAAACGCATGACGGACGAGGGCGCTTCATTGCCACAACTGGTAATCATAGATGGCGGTAAAGGCCAGCTGAGTGCGGCACTGGAAAGTATCACAGAATTGGGTTTAACAGGAAGAATGACTTTAGTTGGACTGGCCAAGCAAAAAGAAGAATTATTTTTTGCAGGAGACAGTGAATCGCTGCAATTGCCATGGGGCAGCCAAAGCTTACAACTCATAAGAAGGATCAGGGATGAAGTACATCGTTTTGGCATCAGCTTTCATCGCGATATTCGAAGCAAACAAGCTATCCGTCATGGATTGGAAGAGATACCCGGAATAGGACCCCAAACCATTACCACACTTTTGAAAACTTTTAAATCCGTCAAACAAATCAGGCAAACTTCTGCAGCAGCTATTGAGAATACCATTGGGAAAAAGAAGGCTGAACTAGTAATTGATTGGCTTAGCAGGAATCAATAAAAAAAGGGCCAGGATAGAAATCCAGCCCCGCTTAAAATCCAATATCCTATGAAAAACCGTTACAAAAGTATTGACATAATTGCACATAAAAAATACCCTGTTTAGGGTATTTTTTATAAAAGCCCTTCACGATGAAAGGGCTTTTGGTATTAAGATTTTGTTGTGAATTAATAACTCCAGAGATCCTGTTCGTAGTTGAAGATTTTTTCCTTGATATTTTCGCCTTCAAACAATTGCAGTATTCCGCTTTCAGATAGTCCGTTGATATTTTTGATATATTGATCCTTCGGATTGTCCATTGAACTTTTAATGATCCTACCATAGAACATCCTTCCTTCGAACAATTCTTCCCAGCTCATACGGCCGCCAAAGTTCTTTGCATTGTACACTTCATACTTTGCAAAAACGGGACGCATATCCGGATAATAGAGCCAGAATAATTCTGTTTCCCCAAGGTTTACCCCAGCTGAAGTAATGATACTTTTTACAGGTGCGATGCCAAGGATACGCCAGAAAAGCCTTGAACTTTCTTTATCGAAAATCACTTCTTCTTTAACACGGAATTTGTAGAAGGAATCGAGATTCACCTCATTACGCATTTTTTTAGAACCGGTTTGTTCACCTAATTCATTGTATACTGGCACATCGATTTCATCACCCAAAACAATCTTAGCGATATCCGCTTTAGTCATCGGGGTAGTAAACCTATCGCCGTCAGCAGCGGAAAAAGCAGTAACAGCGCTATCTTGCAATGCTTGAAGAAGTATAGAGATAAAACGCTGGTTGCCATTATCTGCATCAGCAGAATACATGAAAGGAAGGTTTATTTTTTCCCTGGTATCAATTTCACGCCAGATCCGGTGACGGTAAACCGCATCATCAGCACGTAGATGCTCATAAGGAAGGGGCATTCTGTCGCGCAACACCGAAGTTTCTACAGCTTCATCCGGCCTAAGTGATTTTTTAATAGCCTTAATAGGCAGGCTGTCATTCACCGGTTCAGCAGTTGCAGCAACAGCGGCAATAGTATCTGCAGAAGCAACGGTAGGTTTAATACTGGCTTTAGTTTTTGCCTTGGTAGTTCTTTTTGTTGATTTTCTGGTTGCTTTTTTCTGGGCGCATGCTACATCAGCAAAGCCGCAAAGCAGAACAGCAATAAAAAGAAACTTGAAAAACCTTGTTTTCATAGAATTGATTTTAATAAAGTGCAATAGATTTACCATCAATGCTACGGATACCATCGGGTCCCTGAACTTTTACATTATCAAAAGTAATCACAGAACCTGGTCCGCACTTGGCTATTAACGATGAAAGCGCTGATAAATTGTTTCCGGTTAATGCCAGTTGTGCAACGTTAGGGAAATTAGCTCCGGAAAAATATACCGTGGCACTTACGATTTGGAATTTCAGGTCAAAATCAAAATTCTCCAATTCTGCCCGGCAGAACTGCTGACTTTTGAATTCAACAGAAGGCATCCTTACTTTACCGGAACCCACTTTAAATACCGGATCCGGAATACGCTTAACCCTGAATTCGAAAGATGTTGTTTTTTTATCTGCAACTACATTGATAGAGGCCTTTCCGATAGCAGAAACCCGAACTGTACGGGCTGAACCCGAACCGGAGATCGTACCACCTGTCATAGATACATTAGTTTTATCCCAACCTGTTGGTGAACCGATAGTTACCGGATTATCAACACCGATGTAAAACACATTCATCTTATCAAGCATCACCGCAGCACCACCGGGAGTACCTACAGTGTACTTCACATCAAAAGATTTGGTTTCTTTGGTACCGTCGGGTTTGGTAAATGTTACATTTACGGGAACCGATCTTGCGCCACCACCCGAGGCCTGAAATTTATAGCTGGCTCTTCCATCCGGGCCAAGTGCTGCACCAGATCCGTTAATGGTAATCTGTGGTTGAGCAGCTTTACTGTAAGCACCAACACCAGCAGTGATTTCCACTTCTTCACCAGGCATTACGTAATTAGAACTTTGACCAACCAATGCAGCAAACTGATCATATACAACTTTTACTGCTCCAACCTGATTGTGACAATAGGTAACAACGGCATTTTCTGCATTCTTAACGTTGTTTTGAAATTTACTCAACAAGGTAAGTCCTGCAACAGTTGGTGTCATATGAAAGTAGGCGTTGGTGAAATCTTTCACTTTGCCATCCTGGCCTTTAATAGGCTCAACATCAACCGGGAAAGTTTTTTCGAATTCTTTAAGAATTGCTGGGTCTATTGCAAGCATTGCTTTGCGGTAATCCTTCAATTTTTGTTCGAATTCAGGGCCTTTCTTTTTTCCGCCTTCACCGCTTCCGAATAAACGGGTTGCAGCTTCAAGGTCATCTTCTTTATATTGTTCCTTACCCTCCACCATTTTGACGCCGGCTTCCTTTTTTAAATCGTTTTTCAGGCTGTTGATATAGTTATCCATATCCGCTGAAAGTTTTTGGGCCTGCAAAGCCTTATCGTTCCAGGGCTTGGCCTTTTCTGCGGTTTGTGCATCATTTACTTTTCCCAAAAGGGAGGTGTACAAAGTTTTATTTGCTGTTGTGAGGTTCCCGTTTGAAGTTTCTAAACTCTTGTCAACTACTTTAAAGGCGTTGAGAATTTCAGATGAAACATTGAGTGCCAGTAGTGCGGTAAGCACCAGGTACATCAGGTTAATCATCTTCTGCCGGGGCTCTTTAGGTAAAGCCATAACTAATGATATTAATTGTATTTATGGAATATGGTTTGGTTCGATTCTTAAAACTAACGGTAACGACTATCTGCCTTGCATTGCACCAAGCATGTTGCCGTAAACCGAATTGAGTTTACTCAGGTTATTGGCCAAAGTACCGATTTGTTCTTTTGCCCTGTTGGCATCATCAACACTGCTCATCATAGCCTGACTTGCTTCAGCCATTTTACCATAGAAGCCATTAAGAGCTTTGAGGTGATTATTGCTTTCTTTCAATTCAAGTTCATAGATGGTATTGAGTGAACCCAGATTTTTTGTAAGAACCTGAACCTGCTCATGGAACCCTTTTGCACTTTCAGATGCATTATTGAATGAAGTCATAGTGTTAACACTGCTGGTAAATGCGGTTGCCATGTTACCGATAGCACTAGTGGCTTCCTTGGTTTTGGCATTGAAATCACCAGTTGATTTAACTACATCGCTTACATCTGTAATTCCTGAAACGGTGGTTCCTAATTTTTGGAAACCTTCGCCTAATTTTTTCAAGTTAGCAGGAGTGATATCTGCGTCCTGAAGCATTTTATCCATATTCGCTAAAGCAGGATTCCCAACAGGAACTGCCTTGTGGGCGCCGTGCTCAAAATCTTCCTTCACGGCCGGGTAAATGAGATAAAGAATACCGTACAAAAGGAAAATCAACGCCTCTGTGTACAATCCAATCTTCAACCATAGATCTGCAATTGGGGTGTGTAGGATTTTCTGTAAAGCACCAAAGATTACAGCCGCAGCAGCTACAGAAACGGCAACGTCCATCCATTTACTAATGTTAGAAGGAATTTTAACTGACATGTTTTTTAGATTTTAAGGTTTTTAAGTTGGGATTGTTGTTCGTAAAAAATTAGTAGAAGAACCCGTTCCTGGTTCGGTGACCGGGAACGGGTTATTCAAGTTGATAAATTTTCAGATTAGAATTGTTTCAGGAAATTCAAATTATTTTTTTCCACCTTTTACAGCTGATGGTGGTAAATCGAGCACACAACGGAAACCAACATACGATTTTGCTGTATCCTGGTATTCATAACTGCGAGTGCTTGTTTGTAAGTAATGGCCTACATCTTTCCAGCTTCCGCCACGAATTACTTTACGCTTCATACGTGGAGGATCAGAATCTTTAGCATTCCAGCGAATGTCTGGGTTCATATCATGCTGAAAGTTGTATCCTCCTTCATAATATAGGGAACAAGTCCATTCAGCAACATTTCCAGCCATATTATATAATCCAAAGTCATTAGTCCAGTAGGCGTCCGCACGAACTGTGTAGAAACCTCCATCTTCAGGATAGTTGCCACGGCCTGGTTTGAAATTAGCCAATAAACATCCTTTTTTGTTGCGGAGGTATGGACCGCCCCAAGGATATTCTGCCTGTGAGCGTCCACCCCTTGCAGCATATTCCCATTGTGCCTCTGTAGGGAGCCTGAAATCAGTTTCAGGAGATTTCTTCTTTCCCTCTAGGAAGGAATTGAGGTAATGGGTACGCCATTCGCAGAATGCAGTAGCCTGTTTCCAGGATACGCCAACTACAGGATAGTTACCATATGCAGGGTGATTGAAATATTTCTTTGCCATCGGCTCGTTATAAGAGTAGGCAAAATCTCTAACCCAGCATAATGAATCTGGGTAAACAGGTATTTTTTGTTTGATGATAAAAGCGGAGCGTGGGATAGTAACATCACGATTTTGAGCTGCTGCTTTGTAATCGAATACTTCAGACTGATAAACAATCTTTGTAGCATCAAGCTCTTTCTTACCAAAAATACGGTTATCGGGAGTTACAATTATAGCATCAATTTTTTCGATGGTAGCCTTGTCGCCCCATTTGATGGTTTTGGCTTTAGTCCAATCTATATATTCATTGCCATCTGGGCCTTGCTTTACATAATTCATCAGCTTGGCACCAATAGAATCACGCACCCAGTTGGTAAACTGGCGGTATTCATTATTGGTTACTTCCGTGGCATCCATCCAGAAGCCACTTATGGAAACAGATTTATTACGGGCTGTGTAAGAATAATTGACGTCTTCGTCACTGGGACCCATATGAAAAGTGCCAGGTGGTACATAAACCATTCCGGGAGGTCTGGTTGGAGTCCATTTACCACCGGGAGCTACCCCGTAGAGTTGGCCATCATTTGGCAATGTGCCAGACTTTTTTTTGCCGCCAAGCAAATTGCAACTGCTTGAACTGGCTGTGATAGCTATGATAGCTATTAGGTTTAACAACCGGTTATTCATTTTGTATACTTTGTGGGTAATGGGCAAATGTAATGATAATTTCAATTAAAATTAAAATCGCAATTTTGAGTTATCATTAATTTTTCCCAATAATGTTGATAATAGATCCTTAAACGACTAAATTATTCAATTATTGTGAAAATAGCTGATCTGTGCCTTTCTTTTTTATCCAGAAATCAAGTTCTGAGATGCTTTTAACAGGAATATAACATTCGCCCTGGCTGCAATAATAGAGACTTGCCGCTTCTTCAAATGTCTTTTGCTGTAATAAAGGGAAGTCTTGTAAAACATCAGAAGCCTGAATGATTCGTGGTCCCTGATTAACTGCATTTAACTCCTTTAATAATTTTTTGTATTGCCTTCCTGTAATGATCCACTCTTTATAACCCATCACTTCATATAAATAAAGCCTGGCCCAAACGGCGAATGATCCCGGGTATTTTACCAGTAAAGGTTTCATGGCAGTGATCATCCTCCTGCTCATCTCAGCCCACTCTGGCTTATCCAGTATGATAGAGAGATAACGTAGGTTTTCTGCCATATTGCTATTTCCTGATGAGGTAGCGCCATCATATAATTCCAGCTTGCGGGTTGCCAGGTTTTGTTGTTCAATGTGCGTATAGTAAAAAAATTGCTTTTCTGCATCCCAAAAATTGCGGATGGTATACGCCGTTAACTCCATCGCCTTTCGGAGGTAGTCTTGATTTCCGGTAAGTTCCTGCAAGGTAATTAACGCATTGATCAGCGAAGCAAAATCATCGAGATATGCTGGATGTCGGGCTTTTTCTTTTGTATAGGTATGGAAACTCAAAACGCCCTCCCTATAAAATTTGTCTGCAATGAACTGCTCAAGTGCAATTGCCTCTTGGGAATAGGTATCATCTTTCAAAGCGGCTGAAGCCCTGCATAAGGCGATTAGATAAAGGGCATTCCATCCCAGAATGATCTTATCATCGGTAATCGGAGGTATTCTTTTTTGGCGAGCTTCAAGTATTACTTTACTGGCTCGGGTAATAATATCATCTAGTTCTTCAATAGATAACCTGTGCGCTGTGGCAAAATCGATTTTATTTTGTGCTATATGCAGGATATTTTTCCCTTCCCAGTTGCCATTTTCAACTACTCCAAACCAGGCATTAAAGATGGCAGCATCTGTTCCGGCAAGAACATCAATTTCAGCTTTATCCCAAACGTAAAATTTACCTTCCACCCCTTCACTATCCGCATCTATTGCTGCATAATACCCGCCTGAAACATTCTTCAAATGGCTCTTGCAAAAATGGATTGATTTTCGGATTCCTGTTTCAAAATCTATTGAAGGGGAAATTTGATAAGCATCACAAAGTGCCGTTATCAGCAATGCATTGTCGTACAACATTTTTTCAAAATGGGGAACAAGCCATTCGTTATCGGTACTGTAACGTGCCATACCACCAGCGAGCTGATCATAAATGCCCCCATTTAATAAGGCAGAAAGTGAAAGCCTAGCATGGTTTATAGCCCGGGCATCCTTGAAATGCTGTCCATAACCCAGTAAAAAACGGATAGAAAATGTTTGTGGAAACTTTGGTGCTTTGCCAAAACCTCCTCGCAGGGTGTCGGCTTGTTTCATCAGATTTTCCTTAATAAGCATACAAGTTTCAGGCACAAAAACAAAATCAGCAATACTTACGGGCATCAACGCTTGTTTGCTGATCTGATCTCCACCTGCTTCAATATGGGTTATTAGTTTATCTGCCTGTTGCAACACTTCTTCCCGTCGGTTTGCCCAGGCATCTGCCATATGATACAGCACATCCATCCATGATGGCCTGTTTTGCACTGGCTGCGGTGGAAAATAAGTGCCGCCATAAAAGGGTTTCGCTTTATCGGTAAGGAAAATATTAAGCGGCCATCCGCCTTGTCCGGTTAAAGCCTGTAAAGCTTCCATATAAATATGATCGAGATCTGGGCGTTCTTCGCGATCTACTTTTATATTGATGAAATGGGCATTCATGTAGGCGGCAACGTTAGGGTCTTCAAAACTTTCCCTTTCCATCACATGACACCAGTGACAAGCCGAATAACCAATGCTCAGCAAAATCGGCTTATCTTCCTCAATCGCCTTCAAAAGGATATGTTCATTCCATGGATGCCAGGCTACAGGATTGTAAGCATGCTGCAGTAGATAAGGACTTGTTTCATGGATGAGTGCATTGGGGATTTGGCTTGCCATGTCTAAAATTAAGGAAGGATAAAGGCAATAAGTGCAGGAGATAGGAAACCGCTATTTTTTTCCGCTTTCAGTAAGGAATTTTTCAAGTGCGCTCACCATGCTTGGGGCCTGAGGTAATGGTGCTTTGATATCCAGTTTTAAACCTGCATCCTCAGCTGCTTTGAAAGTATTGGCACCGAATGCAGCTATCCTTGTGCCATTTTGTTTGTACTGTGGAAAATTCTCAATCAAACTTTTTACTCCACCGGGAGTGAAAAAACAAATCACATCATAGTTTTTGGCAATTATATCCTTGATATCGTTGCTGATGATATTATACAGTACCGGAGTAGCATATTCACAATTGTTGCTTTTAAGCCAGTTGGTGATTTCACTGTCGAACGATTCTGAACAAGGATAGAGAAATTTCTCATTGTCTTTATGCTTATTGATAACGTCGAAAAGGCTTTTGTTGAGCCCATCGGCACCGTAAAAAACTTTTCGCTTGCGGTAAAGTATGAACTTTTGAAGGTACAAGGCTACCGCTTCTGTGATACAGAAATATTTGGTATCATGTGAAACGGTTATCTTAAGCTCTTCACAAATCCTGAAAAAGTGGTCAATGGCATTGCGGCTCGTAAAGATTACTGCTGAGTAAGCGGGGATTTCAATTTTCTGTTTGCGGAATTCTTTAGAAGAAATGCCTTCAACCACGATGAAAGGATGGAATTGCAGGTTTAATCCGTATTTTATTGCCAAATCAAAATAGGGAGATTTCGAACCGTCAGGCTTAGGCTGGGTGATAAGCACGCTTTTGATCCCTTGCATCTCTTTACCCGATTTCTTAACATCGTTTTTTCCCATACTGATCTTTCGAATGAAAGGGCAAAATTACAAATTTTTAAGCATAATCAGCATTGCTGCTTTATAAATCAATAAAATAGGAAGTATCTCAATTCCAATGACATATAAGAAAAAATGAAAACTGCTCACTTTAAGTCGGTGTTGCAGCAAGCTATAGGAACGATAAAAACGCAGTAAAAGCCAAAGGCCAATTAAAATGAATGATATCATCAGCCCAATCTGTGCAATTGATGTTTCAGCAAATGCAATCACAACGGCAAGCGGTAACAAGAAAAGAGATAAGATCTTATTGAACAAAAAAACAATAAATAGGTACGTACCTGCTTCCTGCTTAAACCCTGTAAGCCAACCGGTAAAAAGTAGAATAAAGTATTTTCCCAGGTATACCAAAGCGATAGCCGGAATCGTGTAAAGCAAAACTTTCCAGCTGTTGTTTGATGATGAGATATCAAGCTTGTTCAATATCAGATAAAGAAATACTCCTCCAATACATGCAAAAAAAATATTAATGCATAAAGCTGGTAATCTGGCCTGAAGCAATTGATCGGTTAACTGGCTTTGCCGAAGGGAGGTATTAAAAAAAACACGAATAAGGTTTACAAAATAACGGGGGAAAGCTGCCCGAAGAACAGCCAAATAAAAAACCAGACCAAGAAGAATATAAAAAATCAAATCTTGTGAAACTATTTTCCTTACCTGCTGAAAGTTGGCAACAGGCTTGCTGTAAGCATCCAACAGAAAATTTTTGACGAGCAGGTCATTTAAACTATGAACAGGTTTAGATGCCCTTACAGAAGAATCTGCCACTTGTGCCGTTACACCATACACCGTAAAGAGCGAGAAAAAAACAAAAAAAAGGAACTGCTTCAAATTGATGGATTGGTTCAACTGCAAAATTAATGCCTTTGCTAACATTTAAAAGTAATTGATGTACCCAAAATGAATTTTAGAAGCCTCCCGGATATTGAAATCCACATCATTTCGTATCCCTATGGCATAATTCAGATTCAGTAACCCGAGTTTTGTTTCATAAAGAATACCAATGCCAGAACCTAAAAAAAAATTATTAACGTCTACATCCTGATACCGGTTTCTTACCCATCCGGCATCGCTAAAAAAGGAAAGGTAGGAATTGAGCCCAACCAGTAACCGATATTCTGCAGTAAATATTCCAAACTGTGTGGCATAAATACTTTCTTCATCAAAACCACGCAAGGTTCGGTAACCACCGATTTGAAAAAGTTCGTTTCGGAAAATAGAAGGGCTGTTGTAAATACCCGCCTGTATGCCGGTTTTAAATGTTGCTGATTTTCCCAATGCAAAAAAGTTAGCGGCCTGCAACCGTATCCTGAACTGATAGCTGCGGCTCTTGATAGAATCATAAAGACTTGCATAATCAAATCCGGGATCCTGAATGGCAAGGATATCATTGTTTCTCTTTACATTTTTCACCCCTACTGAACCGGTGAAATTGATTTCAAAACCTTTACGCGGATTGAACCGGTAATTGGTGCGGTTCCATTCATATTGCAAACCTAAGTTGGCCGAGCTGATATCAATATTGGGTGGCAGCTTCCTTTCAGCGATAATAGTATTGGTATCTATTGCGCCTTGCAAGAGGCTATTGCTTTGCCATTGTGCGAAAAGTTTACCACTCTGGCGTGCCGACAAGTAAAACTGTAAGCCCAGTTGCGCATTTACCTGCAGAAAATTAGAATCTTTTTTGAATAAATCAAACAACACATCAAGGCCTAAAGGAGATTTAAAAATGAAAGGTTGAAAAAAGCCCAGGTTGAGCCTTGGTGATTTGGGTTGCAATTGTTGCCAACGCAAGAGGATATTTTCACCGCCACCGAATTCATTTTTTAAATCGAGATTGATATCTCCTGTCACCTGCAACTTACCGGTGTTATTGGAAGAAGGTTGAAAGCCTACAAGAAAGTTCACCTGGCTGCTTTTTTTCTCTTCAAGATACAGGTTGAGCACTGCCCCACTTCCGTACATGCTAAGGTCTGAAGGCTGTAGGGTACGTAAATAAGGAAGTTCAAGTATACGCTTATCTACTTCTTTCAGCTTTTCTTTGTTGTAGCCGGAACCGTTAGGAATCTGCAGGTAATGTTGAAGGAAGGAAGGTTTGATTTTCACTTTGCCATATACCCTTATGCTGTCGATTGGATAAAAAATACCTTTATCCACTTTCAGCTTAGCCAGCATCTTGTCGCCGGATAACTGCACACTATCGAGAAATACAGCTGCAAAGGGATAACCCGATTTTTCATAATAGCCGAGTAGCCTGTTTTGGAGGCCGCTTAACTGGGAAGGATTTAAAGGTTTTCCCTGATAATTGACAGCGAGATAGCCGCTTTGTTCGAGGGCGGCAGGCTCAATATCGTCTGTAAATAGTTTTATCCATTGGTATTTGGTACCGATATAAATGTAGGCATCAATCGCTTGCTCTCCAATGATACTGCTGTCAACAGAAGCTGCCGGATAACCTTTGGAAGCGAGATAAACAGGAAGTTTATTCAGATAAGCCTCCGCTTCTATGAGGCTTCCAAAACTTTCAGGAATCCCTAATGCCTGCTGCTGAATAGCACTATCTTTGCCGCTGAAATGGCATTGAAAACGGATGCCTTTCTGCACAGTTGTTGTTTGTGCAAATTGGGTATAAGGCAAAAAAGAAACCAGCATACAACAGCAAATGATCCGTAAATAGGTACAAATATTTTGGGTTGTGTTGTAACGGTAATTCATCAAACGTAAATCTACAATCTTTGGCGGGTATTTATATCCATATTCCCTTTTGCCGAAAGGCCTGTACCTATTGCAATTTTCATTTTTCCACATCATTACAACAGAAAAAAAACTTTCTGGATGCGCTTCATCATGAAATTAAATTGAGGCGTGATTTTCTGAAAGAGGGCCAAATCATTGAAACCATTTACTTCGGAGGAGGCACACCAAGCTTATTGGAAAGCGATGAAATCAAAGCCATCATGGATGCCTTACAGGTAAACTACCTGATCAGCAGCGACACAGAATGTACGCTCGAAGCCAATCCAGACGATATAACCACTTCGGGAGTGAAAGCATGGATGCAGGCTGGTATCAACCGGCTCAGTTTGGGTGTACAGTCTTTTGATGATGCTGAACTGGGATGGATGAACCGGGCACATGCCGCAAGTCAATCACTCCAAAGCATAGACGAAATTCAGGAAGCTGGCATGCAAAACTTTTCGGTTGACCTTATCTTCGGTTCGCCACTGCAATCGCAGGATAGCCTTGAAAAGAATACACAATTAATAACTTCTAAGAAGATAAAACATATCTCCTGTTATGCACTCACCGTTGAGCCCCGTACCGTATTATTTCAACAAGTGAAAAAAGGACAAACTGCCGATACAAACCCTGAGCAACAAGCCAATGATTTCTTGTTTCTGATGAATTATCTTCAAGATGCAGGTTATGAGCATTATGAAATCAGCAATTATGCCTTGCCCGGATATCGCAGCAAACACAACAGCAGTTATTGGCAGGGGCTTCCCTATCTTGGCCTCGGGCCCTCAGCCCATGGATACGACGGCATCAATAAAAGGCGATGGAACATTGCCAATAACAGCAGTTATATCCATGAACTTTTAAACAACCGCCTCCCATTTGAAGAAGAAACCCTTGAACCTGTTCAACAATTGAATGAATATATCATGACGGCATTAAGAACGGCAGAAGGAATCAGTTTGGAAAGGGTAAGTAATAAATTCGGAGATACTAAAGCGGAAGCCCTTAAAAATAAAGTTTCCGGTTTGAATCCGGAAAGCATCAGTGTAAATGAAGGGAAGATAATACTAAGTAATGCCGGGAAACTATTTGCAGATGGCCTGGCCTCTTCTTTGTTCTTTTAACGGATATAACGGTTCCGGATAGCTGAAATTAGTCGTGCAGCCATCAGCAATGCAATCATCGCGATCAAAGTAAGATTCGAAAATCCGGTGAATGAAAAAGGCATGATATTGTTTTTGTAAATTTAAACTTAAACCAAAGCATTTTCAATACTGTTAAAACCGTCAACAGCAGGCAATTTTTCCCAAAGGATTTTATAGAGGATTGTAGCGATGGGCATTGGCGCGCCAATCTGTTCATTTATGGCAAACATACATTTGCTGGCATTATACCCTTCAGCCACCATGCTCATTTCGAGCTGGGCAGCCTTCACCGAATAACCTTTCCCGATCATGTTACCAAAAGTACGGTTGCGACTAAACAATGAATAACAGGTTACCAACAGATCGCCCAGGTAAACTGATGCAGCATAATTGTGGTGTACTTCCGGAAGGCCTTCTTTTGAATGATCGATATAGCCAACTTCAGCGTTGATGATCCCTGCTTTTCGAAGAAAGCCTGCCATTTCATCGGCACTGTTGGCAATGAGTACGCTTAAAAAATTATCTCCATAATCCAAACCGTGTGCAATGCCTGCCCCAACGGCGTAAATATTCTTCAGTACGGCAGCATACTGTACCCCATAAATATCTTTGTTCAGGATGGTACGCAGGTAAGCATTAGAGAAATTTCCGGCGATTACAGCAGCTACTTCTTCATCAATTCCGGTATAAGTGAGATAAGATAATTTTTCTGCAGCCACTTCTTCTGCATGGCAGGGGCCTAATACGGCAAAATAATCTTCAATGGGGAATCCGAAATTTTCTTTCAGGAAATCATTCAATAGCAAATTGTGTTGGGGAAGTATGCCCTTGATAGCGGATAGTATTTTTTTCCCTTCGAAGCTATTTTTTGGCAAGCCATTGAGCACATCACACACATACGCTGATGGTATTGCAATAACAATCGTATCCGATTCACCGATCACTTCTGCAACATCGGTAGTTAACATCAGTTGCTTCATATTGAACCTCGCAGCCGGTAAATATTGAGGATTATGCCCCCGCTGCTGAAAATGAGTGATGGCAGATTCATTTCTGTTCCACCAATATATGGTTTGACCGTTATCTGTCAGAATTTTTGCCAGGGCCGTACCCCAACTGCCGCTTCCAAGAATGCCGAATTTCATATGGGGATACTAAGTTTTTGGTTTTTAGTTTTTAGTTTCTAGTTCTTAGTTCCAAAGTCTTGGTTTTAAGTTTTGGGTATAAGATTAACTTCATCAAAGCCCCAATTTCTCAACTGCCAAGTGAGCTGCTACCTGAGAGGCATCTTTCTTATTATAACCTTTGGCTTGAGCAATCACTTCGCCATCCACCATTGCTGCAATCGTGAAAAGCCTTCTGCCGTTTTCTACTTTTTCATCCATCGTATCAAAAGCCAGTAATTTGCCATTCTTATTGGCCCATCCGTACAGTTTGTTTTTGATATTGATTTCAATGCCTTCCAGATCGTCGGTAAAGAGGTGTGGAAAGATGATGTACTTTTCCACCCATTGCTGTGTTTTCTTGTAGCCTTTATCAAGATATACCGCACCGATCAGTGCTTCTAAAGTGTTTCCGAATATCTGGGAAATTTTTAGGGCATTGTCGAACTTATTATAAAAAGTGATTTTCTTCAATCCCATCTTAAGGGCGATTTCATTGAGCTTCTGGCGGTTGACCATCTTACTCCTCATTTCGGTAAGAAAGCCTTCTCCTTTGTAAGGATACTTCCTGAACAGATAATGGGCAATGATTGAACTGAGTACAGCATCTCCTAAAAACTCAAGCCTTTCATTATTCTCATCTGCCCCTTCCCGAACAGAACGGTGGCTGAGTGCAGTTTGGTAGAGGGAAACATCCACCGGGGAAAAGCCCAATACATTCCGGAGTTGTTTTTTGAACTCCTTTTTCTTTTTATCGTTTTCGAAAAATGCTTTGAGAAACTGCAAGATGAATACAAATATTGTTTAACCGAAATTAGGTTAATTGCATTAATTACAGATGATTGGTGGATAAGAGAACAATTATGGAACGTATTTCTTTACAATTACGGATGCGTTATGTCCGCCAAACCCAAAAGTATTGCTAAGCGCTGCATCTACTTTACGGTATTGTGCTTTATTGAAAGTGAAATTCAATTTAGGGTCAAGCTCCGGATCGTCGGTGAAATGATTGATGGTTGGAGGAATCACATCCCGGGTAACGGCAAGGATACAAGCAAGCGCTTCCAGGGCTCCTGCAGCACCAAGACAGTGACCGGTCATGCTCTTGGTAGAGCTGATATTCAGATCGTAAGCATAGTTTCCAAATACATTCAGAATGGCTTTTGTTTCGGCAATGTCGCCCAACGGAGTTGATGTGCCATGCACATTGATATAGTCGATATCTTCAGGGTTCATTCTGGCATCCTGTAACGCAACATGCATCACATTATTCGCTCCTAAACCTTCGGGATGAGGGGCTGTGATATGATAAGCATCGGCAGTTGCACCACCACCTGCAATTTCACAATAGATTTTAGCACCACGGGCGAGAGCATGTTCCAAACTTTCGAGTATCAGTACACCTGAACCTTCTCCCATCACAAAACCATCCCGGTCTTTATCAATCGGGCGGCTGGCAGATTTAGGATCATCGTTACGTTCGCTGAGTGCTTTCATGGCATTGAACCCGCCCAATCCCGCAGCGCTGATCACGGCTTCGCTTCCGCCGGTAATGATGATATCTGCTTTATTCAAACGGATGGTATCAAAAGCATCGATGATGGCATTGGTAGATGAGGCACAGGCACTCACCACGGCATAATTCGGTCCACGAAATCCATATCGCATCGAAATTTGTCCGGCAGCAATATCGAGTATCATCTTAGGGATGAAAAAAGGATTGAAACGGGGTGTTCCATCTCCGGAAGCAAAATTGATTACTTCTTCCTGAAAAGTGATAAGTCCGCCGATGCCACTCGCAAAAATAACGCCCACCCTGTCTGGGTTCACATTTTCCTTGCTGATGCCGGCATCTTTTACCGCTTCATCACTTGCCACGAGTGCAAACTGACAGTAACGATCCATTTTTCGCGATTCCTTTCGGTCGAGATATTGGGTGGGGTCGAAATTTTTAACTTCACAGGCAAACCGTGTTTTGAATTTCGAAACATCGAACTGCTGGATAAAATCGCATCCGCTAACCCCATTGGTAAGGTTCTGCCAATATTCATCAACAGTTTTTCCCAAAGGAGTAAGGGCACCCAATCCGGTTACAACAACTCGCTTTAAATCCATACAATTTGCCTGTGAAAATTAAAATTGTTACTTGGCATTTTCTTCCAAGTACGATACAGCCTGGCCTACTGTAGTAATGGTTTCGGCCTGCTCATCCGGAATAGAAATATTAAATTCCTTTTCAAATTCCATGATTAATTCTACGGTGTCCAAGCTATCGGCACCTAAATCATTGGTGAAGGAAGCTTCAGGAGTAACTTCAGCTTCGTCGACACCTAATTTGTCAACAATGATTTTTTTAACTCTTGTTGCAATGTCTGACATGGTAGTAAGGTTTAGTGAATACAGGTGCAAAAATATACTTTTTGAACTAATAACAAAGAAATACTGCGATTGCTCAAAATTTCATCCCCGGGGAACGGAAGTAATACCGATTGAACAAACAATATAGTCCAATATCGGCTATCGCCTCATTGTACTTTGATACCATCGGCATTTACCACTGTAAGATTTATAAAATATTGGCATATTATATAAATCACATTGGTATAAATTTACCCATCCAGGCACTTTTGAAGTGAAAATTGCATATATTTATTGTCAACCGGCTTGCTATCAACCTTAATTAAAAAGCATGGGATTAAAGCAAATTGATTACGGAACTGCAGAATACAATCAAATGGTTCAACTGCGAAAACAACTGCTCAGGCTACCCCTTGGGCTTAATTTTACGGAGGAAGAACTCCAAAAGGAGAAAAACGACATCCTTATTGCGGCTTTTGACGACGACCGCATTTTAGGCTGTTGTATGCTATGCCCCTTAAACAAAAACACCCTCAGGCTGCGCCAGATGGCAGTAGCTGATAATCTTCAGGGAAAAGGTATCGGCGCTTCAATAATGATTTTTGCTGAAAATCTGGCGCGCGACAAAGGATACCGCCATATGCTGATGCACGCCCGCGATTCGGCCATCGGCTTTTATGAAAAATTCGGCTACAAAATAAAAGGCACTCCGTTTACCGAAGTGAACCTCCCCCATCATGTCATGGAAAAAGAACTTTTGTAACTGCTCTTCTTGAACTCGAACATCCCATTACTGAAAAGACCAATTCTCCAAAAAAGGGTATTTCAGGCTTTCTTTAACTTCTCTGAAAAGATTTTTCTGGCCTCATGCAGATCATCTCCTTCAAATGCCTCTTTGGGGATAAGAAAAAAAGAACGGCTATTGAAATACAAATGAAAAAAGTGTGGACTTTCGATCCATCCGCTGAATTCCTCCCATTTCCAGCTACGCTCTCCTCTCTCATGTTCTATAGCAAAATAACCAGGCTGCAAAACGGCTTTGAATCGGTCGAGGAAGGTGGCTGATTTCTTATAAATTACGTAGGGCAAAAGGTACCAGAAAAGCAGCATCATGATGAACCACAATGCCGAACTCAACAGGAAGGCAAGCGGTGATATTTTTTTGAAATAGAACAGTGCGGCCGACAGTAAAGCGAAGAGGTTCACCATCACCATCATCAGCTTGATCTCTTTACGGCTGATGAAATGATAACGAAGCGCCTGTATTACTTTTTGTTTTTGATATGTGAATGTGGAGGAAGTCACCTGATTCAGTTTAAAGATGATTATTTTGAGGCACGCAATTCCGTTTCTCGAACCGACCATTGTCCGAGCTTATCACCGCGAATGCCTAAATACTCTACCATCAATACCCTTTCATTTTTTTTGCCGCTGATAGAAAGCCTTGCGAAGTTATGGGCTTCCACCAAGGTGTTCAACTCACGGTAAGGATTATTCGCTTCTATGCCGCTTGCTTTGCTTACCCCTGCAGTTAATGGAGAAACCGTAATGTCGAAAAGCGGATATAACGAGGGACGATCGGTGCGGATCACTTCGCTATGGTGGCGATCGCCGGTAAGGAACAAAACGCCATTTATTTTTTGGGCAGACAAAAAATCCAATAAGCCATGATAATCTACCGGATAATCGCGCAGGCATTCATATTTATTCAATGGATTGAGCACCTGGCTTCCGGTTACAATGAATTTGAACGTAGCACGGCTGAATAATAAGGCATTTTTCAACCATTCCATCTGCCTGGAACCAAAAAATTCCTTCTCAGGATTGGGCATGCCATTGATACTGTCGGGCAGTTTATCGTCCGCCCTGAAATAGCGGTCGTCGGTTAGGAAAAAATCGGCATCGCCATAACTTATCTTGGTATAAATTCCCTTTCCATCTTCACCATAAGTTGGGTTTAAACTGTAATTCTTGAACACTTCCCTGCTTGCTTCTTTGAGCAAATAACTTTTTCCGGCATCATTGGGGCCATAATCATGATCATCCCAAATGGCATATTGAGGCATCTTTGCCATGAAAGGCTGAAGCACGGCCAAACTCCTGTCGCGGGAAGCACGGTAATTCAATCCCCATTCTGAACCATAATCCACTTCACGGGTATACCAGTTATCTCCCAGCCATATGTTGAAATCGGCAGGTGTTTTTGCCATGGTTTCGAAAATCGACGAATCGCCGCCATAACCGCCTCCCGGCCTGTCGAAAACAGATTCATTGAAATAAGCACAACTGCCGGCAAGAAAACTGAAATCCGGTGCTGGCTTGCGGTATTGCCAAAGATCCTGCGTTTGAAATTTTGTTTCGAAAGCGGTAGTTACAGGTTTGCCATCGATGATGAGTTGGTATTGATAAGCAGTTCCAAATTCAAGTCCGTTCAAAGCAATTTTCACCGGGTTGAATGCCTTACCCAATGCCCCTTCATAAGCAACGGTTTGGATAGATTTGCTGTTGTTTATCGGATAATACTTTACGGCAACCGATTTTACGTTCTTCGAAACTTCAGCCCAAACCATCGCCGTACGCAATTCTACATTACCAGCCCAGGGCCCGCTTACCAGTGATTTATTAGTTTGTGCCAGCAGGTAAACAGGGATGCAGCAAATCAGCAAACAAATGGAATGATAGCTTTTCATGTGAAGCATTTTACGGGGCGAAATTACTCGAATAATATGAGCATTCAAGAAGGCATTTCAGCCATTAGCTTTGGGGAGGATTTTTTAATTTCTGATTGTGTTGATGCCGGTTTGCATCACGCAAAGATTTTTTCTCGAAATTTTTTTCCAGTGCTTCTGTAAGATTGATGCCGGTTTGGTTAGCAAGGCAAATTAAAACCCACAATACATCGGCCATCTCATCAGCAAGGCCATTGTCGCTTTCATTTTCTTTGAAGGATTGTTCGCCATATTTACGAACCATGATCCTACTGAGCTCACCTACTTCTTCCATCAGAATGCCCAGATTGGTAAGTTCATTGAAATAGCGCACACCGGTAGTTTTTATCCACTGATCTACTTTTAACTGCGATTCCTGAATAGTCATGATGATGATGTTAAGCTGAAAAAAAACTGTTATTTCTACTCCCTGTTCCGGCTATCAATACAAATGGTAAGCGGACCGTCGTTGATCAACTTCACCTGCATGTCGGCACCAAAAGTACCGGTAAAAACAGGTTTCCCCAGATCGGATGTTATTTGTTCGATCAATTTTTCATAAAGTGGAATTGCTTGCTCGGGCCTGGCTGCACGAATATAACCGGGACGATTACCTTTTTGGGTTGAAGCATGCAATGTAAACTGGCTGATGAGCAGTATGTTGCCTTCTACCTCTTTTACCGAAAAGTTTGGCATGCCTGAAGTATCATTGAAAATTCGAAGATATACCAGTTTCCGGCTCAGCCAATCGATATCCTCTTGCGCATCTGCATTTTCTATTCCCACCAGTACTAGCAAACCCTTTTCGATGCAGGCTTTCACAGATCCGTTAATGGTTACGTCGGCATAACTAACTCTTTGAATGACCATCCTCATAAATGCATTTTTTAAAAATCCAAACTAATCAGGCTTTTTCAACCCAAACAGCGAATTACTTTTTTTAGTACATTATAACGCTTTAAAAAAATTTATTCTTTCCACAAAAAGTGCAAAACGCCTGAAATTCAGTGTGCCGTTGATTTGCGAAAATATACACATATTTTGTCCACAAGATGGGGAAATAAAGAACTAAAAAAGTTGGAATACAAAAGATATTTTCGTTCCCCTACAATATTCCAAGAAAACAAAATCCTTACTAACAACAAATAATATTTTATTAACATGGGTACAAAAAAGCAACCTCTCAAAGCGCTCAGTTTCAGCCGACAGTTTACCAAAGATTCGGTTAGCCCTTACGAAATGTTTGAATACGATTACCGTACTTCCGTTATCAAGAACCCCTCAGGAGAAGTGGTTTTTCAGATGGATAACGTGGAAGTGCCAAAAGGATGGAGCCAAATTGCTACCGACATCCTGGCCCAGAAGTATTTCCGTAAAGCCGGAGTACCACAGGCAGATGGCAGTTTAGGCCGCGAAACCACCGTAAAGCAGGTGGCGCATCGCATGGCTCATTGCTGGAGGGTATGGGGTGAACGTTACAATTACTTTGAAACACCTCAGGATGCCCAGGTGTTCTACGACGAACTGGTTTATGGTATCCTTAACCAGGCATGTGTTCCCAATAGTCCGCAGTGGTTCAACACCGGCTTGCATGAAGTGTATGGTATCACCGGAAAACCTCAGGGCCATTATTATGTAGATCCAAAAGACAGTTTATTAAAGAAATCAACATCTGCCTACGAACGCCCGCAACCACATGCCTGCTTTATTTTAAGTGTTGATGATGATTTAGTGAACGATGGTGGCATCATGGATTTATGGGTACGTGAAGCAAGGATTTTCAAATATGGCAGTGGCGTTGGTACCAATTTCTCCAGCATCCGCGGCGAAGGCGAAAAACTCAGTGGTGGTGGTACTTCCAGCGGACTAATGAGTTTTTTAAAGATTGGTGACCGTGCTGCCGGTGCTATCAAAAGTGGTGGTACTACCCGCAGGGCTGCTAAAATGGTTTGCCTGGATTTAGATCACCCCGAGATTGTAGATTTCGTTAACTGGAAAGTAAAAGAAGAAGATAAAGTTGCGGCTTTGATTGCGGCCGGCTACTCTAACGATTATGAAGGAGAAGCCTATCGTACGGTTAGCGGACAAAACAGCAACAACTCCGTTCGTATCCCGAATTCTTTTTTCAAAGTTTTAGATGCCAACGGCGACTGGGAATTGAAAGCCCGCAGTGATGGACGTACCATGAGAACGGTAAAAGCCACTGAACTCTGGGATCAGATCAATTATGCTGCCTGGCGCTGTGCAGATCCCGGAACCCAATATGATACTACCATCAACGAATGGCATACTTGTCCGGAAGGAGGACCCATACGCGCGTCTAATCCTTGCAGTGAATATATGTTTTTAGATAACACGGCCTGTAATCTGGCCAGTGTAAATCTACGTCGTTTCTTTAATGAAACTGATAATACGATTGATATAGCCGGATTTGAATACACTTGTCGTTTATGGACGGTGGTATTGGAAATATCAGTACTGATGGCTCAGTTCCCTTCAAAAGAAGTTGCCCAGCTCAGTTACGATTATCGCACACTCGGATTAGGGTATGCCAACCTTGGCAGCATGCTGATGGTGAGTGGCATCGCCTACAACAGTGAAGAAGCACGCGGTATAGCAGGTGCCATCACCGCAATCATGACGGGTATCGCTTACAAGACTTCAGCAGAAATGGCTTCCTTTTTGGGCGCATTCGACCGGTATGCCGATAACAAAAATCACATGATGAAAGTGATGCGTAACCATCGTGCAGCTGCCTATGATGCCATGGATGCTTATGAAGGCATAGAAATCAAACCACAGGGAATCAATGCCAAATATTGTCCGGATTATCTTTTAAAATCGGCCACCAAAGCATGGGATGATGCCGTTCAAATGGGTGAAAAATATGGTTATCGTAATGCACAAACCACTGTAATTGCCCCAACAGGCACTATAGGTTTGGTTATGGACTGCGATACTACAGGTGTTGAACCTGATTTCGCACTCGTTAAATTTAAAAAATTAAGTGGTGGTGGTTATTTCAAAATCATCAACCAAAGTGTTCCACAGGCCTTGCGCAACCTCAAATACAACGAATCACAGATCGCCGACATCGTGAATTACGCCAAGGGGCATGCAACTTTAAAAGGTGCCCCTTATATCAATGAAACCAGTCTGGCAGAAAAAGGATTCCTCCCCACTGAAATCGACCGTTTAAATGCCGCCATGGGCAGTGCTTTTGAAATCGGCTTTGTTTTCAACGTTTATACACTGGGCGAAACCTGTTTGCAAAGGCTTGGTTTCACTCCCGGGCAGTATAACGATTTTGAATGGAGCTTATTGGAAGCGCTGGGCTATTCTGATGACCAGATTGATGCAGCCAATGTGTACATCTGCGGTACCATGACCGTAGAAGGTGCACCGCATCTTAAAGATGAACACTTATCGGTTTTTGATTGTGCCAATAAATGTGGCGCAACCGGTGAAAGGTTCATTCATGCACACGGGCATATCCGCATGATGGCTGCAGCACAGCCTTTCCTTAGTGGGGCCATCAGCAAAACCATCAATCTTCCCAATGAAGCTTCTATTGAAGAAATTGCCGATTCTTACCGTTTAAGTTGGGAACTAGGCTTAAAAGCATGTGCCCTTTACCGTGATGGTTCCAAACTGAGCCAGCCGTTGAGTAATAAATCAGACAAGAAGAAAAAATCAACCGATGAAGTTTTGGTTGCGGATGAAACTTCCCATCAGGAAATGAAACATGAAACTGCATTGGTAGACATGTCGAAACTAACCATTGATGAATTGCTGGAAGAGATGAACAAGCGGGTTCAAAGCAGCGCCGACACCTCACTCAAGCGCCAGTTGGCCATGATAGTGGAAAGAAGGGCACTACCGGCTAAGCGTAGGGGCTTTACACAGAAGGCAAAGATCAACGGACAGGCATTATTCCTGCGTACCGGAGAATACAATGATGGTACTTTAGGTGAAATCTTCATTGATATGGCTAAGGAAGGCGCTACCATGCGCAGCATGCTGAACTGTTTTGCCATTGCCATTTCAATTGGCTTGCAATACGGTGTGCCTTTAGAAGAATATGTAGAGAAATTCGTATTTACCCGTTTTGAACCTGCCGGAATGGTAGATCATCCGAATATCAAAACCACCACCTCTATCATCGATTTCATGTTCCGTTCCCTTGCTTATGAATACTTAGGCCGTAATGACCTGGTTCATGTACTCGACAAACCTGAAGTTCAAAATCTCGGCAATGAACCCTGGGATGTAAACACCCCAACCATTGGCGAACGTACTCATGAACTTAGTGATGTGAGGGTTGTTGGAAACATGCAGCCGGATGCTGTTAAACCTCATCGGGCTGTAGCAACCGCCAAACCCCTAAACGCTGGTATGGATGCGGTAAGTGCTGCTAACAAATCGATGCAGGGCGATGCGCCGGCATGTAATGTATGCGGACATATCACCGTACGAAGCGGCACTTGCTATAAATGCTTGAACTGTGGAAATAGCCTCGGTTGCAGTTAATCTACTTCAATCCATTTTACAATAGCCACCGGAAAACCCGGTGGTTTTTTTATGGTTATACCTATTGGACAAACAATATAGTCCAATATCGGCTGACGCCTCATTGTACTATTTGTTTGATACCATCGGCATTTAAGATTTATAAATATTGGCATATTATATAAATCACATTGGTATTAATTCCGGTTTGCCTACCCATGCCGCTTTGTGCTGAAATGGCGAAACGCCTATCTTTGCCGCTATGGCAAACGAGAATAATTTTCAGGAACTCATATCCCATTGTAAGGAATACGGGTATATTTTTCAATCCTCAGAATTGTATGATGGATTGAGTGCGGTTTATGATTACGGACAATTGGGTGCGCAACTCAAAAAAAACCTTAGAGATGCCTGGTGGAAAAGCATGACCCAACTGCACGATAATATTGTTGGTATTGATGCCGCTATCTTCATGCACCCGACGGTTTGGAAAGCAAGTGGCCACGTAGATAATTTCAGCGACCCGATGATCGACAACAAAGACAGCAATAAAAGATATCGTGTAGATCATCTCATTGAAGCATATGCAGAAACCTTAGATGAAACCAAAGGAAAAGCAATATTAGCTGAAATGGATCGGTTACTTGCTGCTGATGACCTTTCCGGACTGAAACAGCTGATTGAACAGCATCAGATCAAATGCAGTATCAGTAAAACCTGCAACTGGACAGACGTTCGTCAGTTCAACCTCATGTTCAGCACCCAAATTGGCAGTGTGGCTGAAGAAGCCGATACCATTTATTTACGCCCTGAAACAGCGCAGGGCATTTTTGTAAATTTCCTCAATGTGCAAAAAACCGGCAGGATGAAAATTCCATTCGGCATCGCTCAAACCGGTAAAGCCTTTCGCAATGAAATTGTGGCGCGGCAATTTATTTTCAGGATGAGGGAGTTTGAACAGATGGAGATGCAGTTTTTTGTGAGGCCCGGCACACAGATGGAATGGTACAACTATTGGAAAGAAACCCGCAAAAAATGGCATGAAAGCATCGGCATCCCTGCAGAAAAATTGCGTTTCCATAACCATATCAAACTGGCTCATTATGCAGATGCAGCGCTCGATATAGAATTTGAATTCCCCTTTGGCTGGAAAGAACTGGAAGGCATACATAGCCGCACAGATTTCGACCTTACGCAACATGCCACTTACAGCAAGAAAAAAATACAGTACTTCGATAACGATCTGAATGAAGAAGGAAAAGCTTATGGCAACTACACGCCTTTTGTGGTAGAAACCTCGGTAGGCCTGGATCGGCTATTCCTTACCGTTATGAGCCTGGCTTATGCGGAAGAAAAATGGACTAAAGAAGACGGAACCGAAGATAGCAGGGTGGTACTCAGGATACCAACAGCACTTGCCCCAACCAAACTGGCCATCCTTCCCTTATTGAAAAAAGATGGATTGCCGGAAATAGCCAGAGAATTATTGGATGAATGCAAGCCTCATTTCCATTGCTTTTATGAAGAAAAAGATGCTATCGGTAAACGCTATCGCAGGATGGATGCCATTGGCACTCCCTTTTGTGTAACCATCGACCATCAAACCAAAGAAGATCAAACCGTAACTATCCGCTACCGTGATAGTATGCAGCAGGAAAGGATGCCGATGAGCAAGGTGAAGGAATTGGTGAACCAAAAAATCAATGCCTGAGAAATAGCTTTGCTTTCATTCATTGAAACCACTGCAAATAATGAATGATGAACAAGGAATTTTGAAGTTGCTATGGATACCACCGCCTCGGTTCGTGTGTTCATGAACCTGAAAAAGCACTCCGCCGCTGCCTGGTCTCCGGACCTGCAGCTGAAGAAAACGCAAAGTCCGCTATGACAAAGTTTAGTTATAAGGTAGTTTTATCATCGCAAAGTCACCGCCTCGGTTCGTGTGTTCAGGTTATTCCATAGAAAGAAATTGGAATTCTAAATAAAAATAAACTGGTCAGTAAAATCTACAACAATCCTGAATAGCTTGATTCGGTTTGCTGTCCAGGCAACAAAGACCGCCTTGTATTCATCAAATGCATGAAAGCACTTAAAAAGGTAAATAAATCTCCATTTTTATAAGTAAAAATCAGGATTTTTTTAATGCGAAAACTATTGCTGCATTTTAAAAA
>Ga0164292_10000509_pt1 | contig 30466 bp, 26 predicted proteins | sample GEODES117metaG_FD_111486 | JGI IMG/M metagenome (GOLD analysis project Ga0164292, IMG submission 111486) | Eutrophic lake water microbial communities from Lake Mendota, Wisconsin, USA - GEODES117 metaG | ecosystem: Environmental > Aquatic > Freshwater > Lake | place: USA: Lake Mendota...
GCATTAAATATTATAATCTAAAAAATTTATATTTAATCAATACATACAGGGCTCTAAATCCATCATAGATACCAATTTTTTTTCCTTCTTCTCTAGATCTTCCAATATACGATATGGGTACTTCAATAATTTTTTCTCCTAAGTTAGAAATTTTTGTTGTAACTTCAGGACAAAATGCAAAATCATTTTCAATAAGAGTTAATTTTTTGAAAAATTTTCCAGAAAAAACTTTATAACATGTATGAGCGTCTGTTAAATTTTGATGATTTATAATGTTAGAAATAACTGTAAGAGCATGATTAAAAAAAATCCTACTTAAAGATATGAAGCCTTTAGCATTGTATCTAAATCTTCCTAATACTCTTGAGCCATAAACGACATTAGATTCTTTCATTTTAATAGGTTGTATTAGTTTATTATAATCTTTAGGATTATACTCTAAATCAGCGTCTTGAATAATAACAATATCACCAGTTACAAATTTTTGTGCTGATCTTATCGCAGCGCCTTTTCCTAAATTTTTTTTATGAAAAATAATTTTTTCTGCTTCTAAAAATATTTTCTTATTTAAAATTTTTCTGGTTTTATCAATTGAATAATCGTCAACAATTATAATTTGTTTATTTTTTAATTTTAACGATAATATTTTAAAAAAAATTTTTTCTATAGTTTTTTCTTCATTATAAACAGGTATAATTATTGATATTTTCATTCAGGAATAGTTATGTCTTAAGTTCTAATATAAATTATAAATAATAACTATGGTAGAATTTCTTTTAGCAGTTATTTGCAGTTTAATTATAACTTTAGGTTATGGTTCTTTTTTTTATTCTTTTAGCTTTAATAATAAAATTTTCTCAGAAAAAGAACATTATGAACAAAGCATTTTTGGAATTATATTTATAAGTTTTTTAGGTGTTATTATAAATTTTTTTATACCTATTAATAAATTAGTTGGAACTATATTTTTAATATTAGGAATAATATTATTTTTAATTTTTTTCTTAAAAAATAAGTACAAAAAAAAAATTTTAAAATATATTTCTCTATCAGCTTTTATTGCCTTCATGCTAACATATTCTTCAAATGTTTATCGCCCAGATGCCGGATTATATCACTTACCTTTTATAAGTATTCTAAATGAAGAGAAGATAATTATTGGTCTTGCAAATATACATTTTAGGTTTGGAACAAATTCTATAATTCAATACTTGTCGGCATTTTATAATAATTACTTTTTTAATACAGCTTATATAACAATTCCTACTAGTATAATTTTTACAAACTACTTAATATTAAATTACAAAAAAATTTTTTTAAATTTCGAAAAAAGAAATTACAAAACATCAATTGTACTTTTTTGTATATTAATATTTTCTTTTTATTCTTTTAATAATTATACAAAATATGGCAATGACGTTCCTGCCCACATTTTTTACTTTATAATTATAATATTTTTGTTAGAGGCTAGTAACAATTATTCAAATAATCTATTTTTTAAAATTAGTCATCTTTCTATATATTTATTTGCAGTCAAAGCGTTTATGTTTTTAGCTTTAATATTTCCTATATTAATTTTTACAATTATAAAAAATAAAAAAAATTTAATAATAAATAAAAATTTTTTTATTATTTTTATATTTACACTATCCTGGCTTATCAAATCATTGCTTACGAGTGGTTGTTTTTTATATCCGGTATCACAAACGTGCATTAAAAATTTAAAAATTTATGACCACGAAAAAACTATCCTGGAATCGAGATCTGGTGAAGCATGGGCAAAAGATTGGGTAAATCAAAGTAAAAATAACGAGAAACTTAGCTTTATAGATTATAATAAAAATTTTAATTGGACGAAAACTTGGTCAAAAAATCATTTACCCATAATTTACGAAAAAATAATTCCTTTTATTATTTTTTTATTTATTTTATCAATAATTTTTGTCGTAAAATTTTATAGAACAAGAAGAAAAATTTTTGCTAACGATAAATCTAAAAATTTTAATATTTACTCTTTATTTTTAATTTCATTCATCTTCTCTATTATTTGGTTTATAAAGTTTCCTCTTTATAGGTACGGATTAAGCTTTATTATAATTACAATCATACTTGGATACTCTCTTGTAATCAGCAAACTAACAAAATATCTTTCTAAGAATAATTTTAAAAATATTTTCATTCCTATAATTTTTATTGCTTTTATTGCATTTTCTATAAAAAATTTTCACAGGATTATTTCTAATAAACATAAAGATTATGCTAACTATCCATGGTCAAGAATTTATTCCTTAGATGAAAAAAAAGAAAATAAAATCCAAAAATTTGTTAAGATTAAAGACAATCAAAATTTTTTGTATTTTTATTCGAATGGTGAATTATGCATGTACGGTAATGCGCCGTGCTCTAATTATAAAATAGATCGATTAAAAAAAGAGAAAATTTATTCATACTCATTATATTATAAAAATTAAAACTTTTTTTCTTTCCAGGTAACAGGTGTTAAATGATTATTTATCTCAAGATTATAATTGTAAATAAATTTTTTTGGGCCAATTTTTTTTACAAATTCTGACATTTTCTTCAAAGATTCATCGACTCCAAATTTTGTGTTGTAATTTAATACTTTTCTAGCCTTGTCTGCTGAACAATTCGACAACTTTACTTCATTGGGTCTCTCTGGAAAATATTGCGGTCCCTGATTAAACTGAAATAGGTTTGCTATTTTTGAAAAAAGATTATTGATCGTTATATAATTTTCATCTGGCCCTATGTTAAATATTTGTGATTTAATATTTTGATCTAAAGCTAATTTATCAATGCAAAAAATGCAGTCTTCAACGTCTGAGAAAGATCTTGTCTGATTACCATCACCATAAATGACAGGTTGTCTTCCTTGCATCATCATGTTCATCATGATTCCAGCAACATTCCTGAAAGGATCATCAATTTTTTGTTTAGGTCCGATAATATTATGAGGTATTGCTATATTATATTCAATTCCATGAACTTCGCATAAATTTATCAAAACTTTTTCTGCTGCGAGTTTTGCTATTCCATAAGGATCCGTTGGATTGGGCTCATCATCCTCTTTAAATGGTTGAGGTATATTTCCATATCTTGCCATTGAAGAGCAATAAACAATTCTTTTTACTTTATTTTTAACTGCTGCTGAAAAAACGGATACTGATCCAGCAAAAACATTTTTTGTTATTAAATAAGGTGAAAAAATTGACAAACCTTCATGAGCAAATGCAGCCGCATGAATAACCACATCAACATTTTTATAAAGTTCACTATTTTTTATAATATCTTCGCAATCGTATTTATAAAAATTTACTCTAGAATCTAGATTGTCTAACGATCCTCCAATTAAGGTATCATTACCGCTAACTTTAAAACCTTTTTTTAAATAAAAATCAGCAAGATTTGAACCTAAGAAACCTGCCACACCTGTTATAAAAATATGCATTTTTAAATATAAATATATAGATAGTTTTGAATATAGACAATCTAAAGTATAAATAATACTTTATTTTATCTAAAATCTGTAGAATAAAAAAATTAATTATTTTAATAAAGATCAATTAAAAATTATGAATTTAAAAAAAAACGATAAATTATTTTTTATATTAAAAAATATTCAATTATTAATTAAAAAATTACTTAATAAAATAATTAAATATTCAGATATTGAGAATAGACTAGGACAAATAGAATCTTTTTTAGCTGAGGCGGATAACGATAAAAAATTAGAGTGGGAAAAACATTGTTTAAACGGTCAATATTATAGAAGAAAAATTATATCAGAGCTGCTTAACAAGATTAACTTTGATTTTATAATAGAAACAGGGACTGAGTACGGATTTAGTACTGCGTACTTTTCAACTTTTGGAAAAAAAGTTTTTTCTATAGAAAAATCAAAGATACTTTTTTACCTAGCTAAAAAAAAACTAGGAAATTTTAAAAATATACATTTAATTCTAAATGATAGTAAAAATATAAAAAAAATATTGGATCAAAATAAAATTGATAGAGAAAGTCACGTTTTTTTTTATTTAGACGCACATTCAGAAAATGACTATCCAATATTGGAAGAATTAGAATTTATTACTAGCAGTTATCAAAAGAATTTAATCATCATTGACGACTTCCAGGTTCCTAATGATGATGGTTATGGCTTTGACTCCTTTAATGGAAGAAAATTAAATCTAAAATTAATATCAAAATCACTTATTGGTAAAAATTTTATTTACTTTCCAAAAATTTCTTCAAACATTGAGACGGGTAGATTAAGGGGTTATGTTTTAGTTACAAATAACGAAGACATTAAAAAGAAATTAGACACAATAAATGAACTTTATCTTTTTAAATCTTAGATAATTATTTTTCACAAATTGGTAGTTTCGAATAATCTAGATGGTAAATGTATCCATTATAACTAGATTTTTTTGCAAAGGGGTTTCTTACGGCGTAATTGCCAACATTGTTCTTGAATTTGTATATACTTACAATACAACCATCAAAATCTTCTAGACGCGGGAACTCTCCAAATGTTGCATAATATTTTACTTTTTTTTCTTTGATTAAATTTTTGTAATACAAAGAATCGTCAGAATTGGTAAAATTCATAAATAAACCAGATATAGCAAACCCACCATGGGAAATTGATCTAGCAAAAATTACAACATTTTCATTACCAATCTCTTCGATCACCCATTTTACTCCAGCATAATCATTTGCATATTTATTTTTTACTAAAAAATATTGTTTTTGAGTAATAGATCCTGGAAAAAGGTTATAAGTAGAATAAAGCAAGGCTAATATGACCATAAAAACTTGGGATAAATAAAAAATTTTTAAAAAATTAAAACTTCTTGGCACTTTAATATACTTGAGACCAAAAGCTAACCAAAGCAATATGTCAAAAAAATACCTGGCATTTGGAGATGCATACCAATTGGATATAATTAAATAAACTGTAGAAATAATGACAATTGAATACATTTCTCGATTTTTTTTATGAAAAACATAGTACAAAAATATCAAAGAAGAAAATCCAAGTGTTTCGGTAATTCTAGCGAGTGAATTTGTTACAATCAAAAAATAAGGAAAATTTAAACCAAGTCCCTGGGGAGCTCGAATATGCTCCAAAAGATTACTATATCCTGGCAAATGCGAAGGATAAGGGCTAAGAAAATATAAAAAAAAATTTCCTCCATACTGAATCCATTTCCAATAAATATATGGAAAATAAACCAGCAAACAAACAAATGCGCTTATAAAGAATAATTTTAATATATTTTTTGCATTGGCGATATGAAGTGTAGCTATTATCCAAATTAAAAAACCCCCTAGATTAAAAGAAAATTTTCCTGCCATGCAACTATAAATAAGAATATTAATAAATACATAAGAGAAAATAATATTTTTTTTATAATTATTTCTATAAATTGTAGCTAAGGCAACCAATAAACATGCTGAAAAAAACAATTGCGGTTTTGCAGTGCTTGTCAAAAAAAGTAATACAGGGCACGTAAGAATAATTAATGGCAAAAAATAAGGGGTGTGAAAAACTTTGCTATCCTGAGAAGTTCTTAATAAAATTCCACAAATACTGAATAATCCAGAAAACTGAACTAAACTTGCGTACTGTTCGGCTCCGGCATGCAGTCCAAATGCTATTAATGTCTCTCCTGAACCAGATCCGGCAAGCGTAAACCATTCTTTAAACAAAATATAACTATCATACCTTAAAATATTTATTGCAGATCCTATGTGATAATCTAAAGAATCGGCATCGGTAATTGGAGAGGCTGCTAATAAAAAATAAAGAATAATTAATACAACTAAAATATAGTAGTAAATTGATTTATTATTTTGCGACTTAATTTGTAAGATTTTTTTTTTAGATAGAAATATCTCAAGTAGATAAAAAAATAAAGCAATAAAATTTAAAAATAAAAAAAAAATTATTATTACTCTGGCATTATCGAAAAAAACGATTAATGGAAATATTGATAAAATTAAAAAAATCTGTCCTATTAAAGCTTTTTGAAAGTTGACATTTGAAATATCGTTAAAAATATCTTTTAAAAAATTATTTTTTAAAAAAAAATGCCCAATACTAAAATTTCCTAACACAAGTAAAATAGATAGAAGCAAAGAATAGGGAGAGATTAATATAAAATTATCCATTTTTTTTGATCATTTCGAATAAATGTAAATTTTTATTTATATTAAATTTAGGAATAATTTCGTAAGTGCACTATAAATGAATATCCACGTACTTGTCATGTAAGAATAAACTAAATTAATCATTCTTATTTTTTTGAATTATAAAATACTGAATAAAAAATCATTAAACCAAACAAGGCAAATCCACCGTTGAAGTACCCAGCTCCTCTTATGAGCTGAACTACAATTACTGCAATTAAAAAAATGGAAGTATGCAAATCTTCTTTGCTACTAAAGACAAAGTATAGAAATAGCATTATCGGAAAGGCTATAAAAATACCAAATTCAGCAATTATTTTTATTAAATTACTAGACGCATCCCTCTCGTTTAGAATGGCGGCTGTGGGATCTGTAAGCTCTAAGATAAATCTATCTCGAAAATACTTATGTCCTACTGCATAATTATCTAACCCCAATCCAATAAAATTAGTTTCAATAAGAGAATATTTAGTAACCAAAAAAGCATGACGATGTACATCTGAAGTCAAATTAATATGAGTATCTGAGGTTTTAATATGAGTATCTGAGGTTTTAATATGAGTATCTGAGGTTTTAATATGAGTATCTGAGGTTAAGTTTTTATCTTCTTTTTTTAAATTAAACACAGTAGCAAACGCCACTTTATTAGTTTGAAAAATTTTTAATTTGCAAGATTTGTCATTAAGTAAAAATAAAATAGAAATTCCCATTAATAAAATAAAATAAAATAAAAATTTAAATTCTTTTTTACGAATTAAAAAAATTATAACTAAGATAGATGACAATACTATTCCAACATGAAAAGTAGTTGAGTAAGTTATGTAGTTGAAAATAAAAAAAATAAAAAAAATACACGAAATTAAATTTTTTTTAAAAAAATTTTTATTTACAATGCTGGACAAAATAATTGGGACTGAGATCATTGCCAAATGTGAATTTTCTCTCACAATCAACCCTGTATAGGAAACTAGTCCGTTGTCGCAATTAAAAAATAAATTAGATAATTTTAAGTTTTGATCGTTTTTAATATTTTCTATATTTATTAAAATACCGAAAATAAGATCTATTAAAAAAACTACTATATAAATATTGATAATTTTTTTTAAATTTTTAATTAATAAATCATAATATTGGGATACCACCAACGAAATAACAAATATACTCAATATTGGCTTGAAGTTTGCTGTTAGTGAATATGAGGTCATTAATCCCTGACTCAAATTTGCATACGAAATTATCAAATGCAATAGAAACGCAAACACAACAAATAAAGAAAAATAAACTATTCTTAGATTTAATTCTTTTTTAAAAATTTTATATGCAATCAAAATTGCCGGAAAAACAATAGAAAGTCTTAAATTAAAACCATCTGCTAAACCCCACGCAAAAATAAAAAAAAATAGACACAATAAAACAAAAAAAAATTCTAATTTTTTAGGAATTTTATAAAATGATAAATTTGTCTTAAACATCTATTTTTTTCGAGTAACTAAGTAGTTTTCAACAACAAGTGCGTCCAACCCACTATTAATAAATGTTGGAACAGTATCATTTACGCTGTTACAAATAGGTTCTTGAATATTTAAAGATGTATTTAGTAATAATGGGCATTTAGTTAATTTATAATAACAATTCAAGAGATTATAAAATTTCTTATTATCAATTTTTTTTACAATCTGAATCCTGGCAGTATTGTCAACATTCAATACAGCTGGAATTTTTTTAAATATATTTTTTTTTGCTAAAGTGGTAGCTGTCATATAACGATAGTCAAAATTTTTAGAAATATTAAAATACTCGTTTGCATACGTATCAAGTATAGATGGTGCAAAAGGTCTGAACTCTTCCCTCGCTTTTATTTTTTTATTAATAATTAATTTAATTTTGTTGGAAGCTGGATTGGCTAAAATTGATCTATTTCCTAATGCGCGAGGACCATACTCCGCTCTGCCCTGGTGCCAAGCAATAACATTATTACTTTTTAATAACAGTGAAACTTTTTTACATAGCTCGCTATTGGTAGAAAATTTTTTATAAATAAATTTCTTATTATTTGAAAAGTATTCATCTAAGGTTTTTTTCACTTGCTTTGCGCTATCCTCATACCCCAAATAAACGTTTGTAAATTTTTTATTTTGAAATTTTTTATCATATATTCTAGACGCATACAAAGCCGCTCCAAGCGAACCTCCTCCATCTCCTGAATTGGGTTGTATTACAACATGTTTAAACTCATTTGATTTAATAATTTTCATATTTAGCAAACTGTTAAAAAAACAACCTCCAGCTAAAAATATATTTTTAGCCCTTATTTTTTCATTATAATATTTTATTAAATTTAAAATTGTTTCTTCAAAAACTACTTGAAGAGAGCTTGCAATATCTTTGTGTCTATTAAGGATTGGTTCTCTTGATTTTCTACTGGCTCCAAGCAAGTCAACTAGTTCAGCTGAATAAAAATTTTGGTAACTGGCAATGCTAATTTTTTTATCTACTAGATTAATGTAGTGTAGGAAATATTTCTTATTAAGTCTTATTTTTCCATTTTCATAATTAAGAATTTTTTTTATTTCATTTTTATATTTTGGCTTTCCATGAGCGGCTAATCCCATTACTTTATATTCGTCACCATAATTTTTAAATCCCAAATACTGAGTTATAGATTGATAAAAAATTCCTAAAGAATGAGGGTAATTTAATTTGTGCAAAAGTTTGATCTTATTTTCACTTATCTTGTAAATTTCCAATGTTGAGAAATCTCCAGATCCATCAATAGTTACCCCGATCCCCTCTGAAAGTCCTGAACATAATAATGAGGAGGATAAGTGTGCCAAATGATGTGGCACATACACGATGGGTATTTTTTTAGTTAAACCAAAAAAAGAATACAGTGATTTTTCTATAGATTTTTTTGATTTGACATTTTCAAACGCTTTTCTGTAAGAATAATTAAAAAAATTTTTAACTGCATAAATAAATTTTGGTATAAAATTGTAATAAACATTATGATTTACGGAAATAATATCAATATTGTTAATAGTTAAATTGCAATAATTTAAGCAGAAATTTATTGAAGAAGTTGGAAAACCTCTATAATTCTTTATACGAACAAACCTTTCCTCTTCGGCGGAAGCTACAATTTTTCCATCTATTATAATTGTTGCTGATGAATTTGCATGGTAAATATTCAATCCTAGTACTTTCATATTAAAATATTTTTTTTTTATTTGTTAATAAAACAAAAAAATAATATAGCAAAATATTAAATATTAAGGCTCCTAACAATAGGTAAGATTGAGAAGGAAGGTATCCAAAGTGTATTAAACGATAAACGTAAACTTGCGATATAAAGGATGCAAATATTATGTTTCCAAAAGAAAATCTAAAAGAGATGTATTCCAAAAAAGCTCCCAACATATAAAAAAAAGCAATAAGTGCTAAAAAAAAAAAAATTGAACCAGAATAAAAAGAGAAGGAAAAAAATCCAGGAAGCACTACTCCATAATTTTTCTGAAATTCAGGAATATAATCTATATTTTTTTTCCCGAGGAAGTTATTTTGATAGTATGTAAATTTATTTTTATTAAATTTTTCATTAAAGGAATCAAAAAATAAATTACTGCTTAGATTTGGATGACTGGTAACTGCAAACCAAGAATCGAGACCAACCCATCTATTGAAAAGCAAATAAATAGTTTGGTTTTTTGAAATTATATTCTTAACAACTGAAAAGGCATGTGCACTAGTTAAATCAATTGTCTTTATAGTTGCAAAGTCTTTCTCAAAATTAAAATAATTTTTAAAATGATACTGATCTCTTTTTAAGTTGATAAAATGAATTGCAGTAAAAGAAATAAAAATAATTAGAAATAAGTATAAAAATACTTTTTTTTTAGAAAAAGGATTATTTGATAGTTCAATAATTTTTTTAAAACCCAAGAAAAAGGATATTTGACTAAAAATAAGTGATGCCCTACTTAAAAAACCATAGCTAGTTACAAAGCCCTCAAATAGAGATATAAAAAAAGCAATAAAAATATTCTTTTTTCTTTTGATGAAGCAAAAAATAATAAAAGAAGAAAACGAAGCAAAACCAAACATTGTAAGCCATTTAAATATAGATAAAAAGACAGGGTTTAGCAGTTGATTACTGATAATGCCTTTCTGATAAATGGAAAATTTTAAATTGATAATCGCACAAAATAAAACTAATAAAATAAATATAACCAAAAAATAATTTTGGTAATTGAAATAAAAATCTATTGATTTTTCTTTTATAAAAAATTTTTTTTTGGAAAATTCTTCGTAAGAAAAAAAAAATTGTTCTCGTAAATATGACATAATAATTAACAAAAAAAAGGCAAATGATAAAATTAAAAGCGCTCTATCATATGATGTACCGGAAAAATCAAATAAGCCGCTCCCCTCTGTAAGGTAGCCAACTTTAGTGATAATCATCACAAACTTAAACCAGAAACCCAACCATAGAAAAGAAGCAAGAAATATTTCTGTAAAAATATGTTTTTTTCTAAACGAATAAATTAAATAAAAATTTGATGAGATGCAGAAAAAACTTAAGATAAAAATACTGCCTTCATAATTAAAGTATGAAATTAAATATAAAAATAAATTAAAGGAAATAAATAGAAATTTCATCGCTTTAATTAATTCTTTTATTTTTTCCAGAATTAATTGCCATCAAAAAGAATGATATTTGGATCCAGAAAAAAAAACCAAACCAAGACGAAAAAATTGCTCCTGTAGGTTTAAATGGGAATATAAAACCAGTAAATAAACTTATGCAAACAATTGCGCAGCTATTTTGTCTAAATTTTTTGAAAAAAATATAATAAATTTTAAATATTAAAGAAAAAAAAAATAAAAATCCAATCAGCCCTGTTTCTACTAGTAGTTCAAGTATATAATTATGAGGGTGTGTAGAGCATTTTGAATCTATGCCAACATAAATAATTTCTTTTTCTAGATTAATTATCTTATTTTGCTTTGCATCTATAATTTCCTTTGCAATTATATTATCCATTTGCATAATTTTATATTCTTCTCGCATAGACCTTAGGAGATTTAATTTGCTATCATTTTTTTCGTATTCAAGGCATGATTTGGTAAAATTTCTTAGGCCCACTCCAAAATATGGATTAGTTTTAATTAATTCTAAAGCGATGTGATAATGACCGCCCCAGGGTGTTCTTAAAAAATTTTCATAAATATTATTTTGGTTATTTGATTTCCAAAACCAAATATTAAGATCATTCGCACGTTCTCGCGTAGTTGGGTTTGTATAAAAAGCAGACAGAAGAATTGAAACTAATAATGTGATATTAAAAAGTTTATTTTTTAATGATGATTTTGATAAGAATTCTTGTGCAAAAAAAGTTATAACAAATATCAAAACTGATGATCTTTCTCCTGATAAAATAATAACTGAGAAATTAATAAATATAAATAAGTAATATATTTTGTTTGAAAATTTATAAAAATATTTTAAAAAAAAAATTGAAAGAAAGCCAAACGTAGAGAGGTAAAATCCAACTACTTGCTCATCACCCATGGGGCCTGTTAATCTTATCGGTAATAAAAATTGTCTGCCAAGAATTGAATATTCTCTTATAGTATTTGATTTATACCCAAAAATATCTTTGAATTCAGGATTAAAAAATTGGTAAATGCTATCAAGGATAACAAATACCGTTAAAAAAAAAAGATATAAAACTAAAATTTTGATTAAGTTTTTTTTTAATAAAAAAGCATAACTTGCCAAACCTAATAAAAAAAAAACTATAAGAAATAGCCAGGTCAGTTTTAAAAAGCTTCTTGTATCTAATTCATAAATAGCTATAGAAGAAAAAAATAAATAAAATAAAAATGCAAAAAGATGTGGCGTTATTTCGGTATATAAAAAAGTCCAATTTTTATTTTTAAATGATCTGAAAATTAAAAATAAAAAAAATCCAATAACAATTGTATTTAGTAAAAACCTACTAAATATTACCGAAAGCGGTATTAAGATAAATATTCCAAAGATAAAAATTTCTAAATTAGTTACTTTTTTTTGAGAACTATGCATTTTAATTCTTAAATTTTTTTAAATTGACTATTGATCCAATTAGTATTGTTTAAATACCAAAGTATAGTTTGTCTCAATCCCAAATCTAGGTTAATAGTTTGTTTCCAATTGGTTTGTTTTTGCAAATCACTGCAATCTAAAAAATACCTAAAATCATGTCCTTTCCTATCTTCTATAAACTCAAAATAATCATTTGAGCAGTATTTTTTTATTTTTTTTATTTCATTAAAAATTTTTATTATTTTTTTTACTAAATTTAAATTACTAAGCTCATACTCAGATCCAATGCAGTAAGCATTTCCATTAAAATTTTTATTTATCAATTTTAAAATTGCCTGAACGTTATCCTTAACATGAATCCATTGTCTAGACTGACTTCCTTTTCCATAAATGCCTATTTTTTTTTTTTTAAGTAAATTTAATATAGTTAAGGGAATAAGTTTTTCTGGACTTTGGAAGGGTCCATAATTATTACAAGAGTACGTGATCATTGTTGGTAGGTTATATGTTTTATAAAAAGCATTTACTAAATGATCGCTCGATGCCTTAGAGGCCGAATATGGTGAACTTGGTTTGTAAGGTGATAAATTGTTAAAAGCACCTTTAACTATTGATCCGAAGACCTCATCTGTGGAGATTTGTAAATATTTAATATCTTTTTTTTCAAAAACACCTAATGAACATTTTAATAAGTTGTGAGTTCCAATTATGTTTTCTAAGAAAAGCGCACTGTTAGTAATAGATTTATCTACGTGTGAATGGGCAGCAAAATTAATAACAACATCTGGTTTAAAGACATCAAATATGTCTTTAAGCTTACTGTAGTTAGTTAAATTTATTTTGAAAAATTTTACATTCGTAAAGTTGAGATGAGCTCTTTTGTCAGAGGCATAAGATAAGCAGTCAATATTTAAAACTTTAAATTTATTAAAGTCTAAATTTCTTATAAAGTTTTGCCCTATAAAACCATTGCAGCCTGTTACTAATAATCTTTTTTTTGGTTGCATATTTTTATTTAAAATTAGACAATACTTTCCTATTATTGTTATTAATATTAGCAGCAAGAGATTTAAAGTTTGCTTTTGTTTTGTTTTTTTTATTTAAAAAATTGTATAATTTTTCAGCCGTAACTCTAAAATTATACGGGTCGCAGATATTGCCGTTAATTCCTTCTTTAATATAATCTTTGGAAGATCCTGTGTCGAAACAAATCATGTATTTATTTAATAAAAAAGATTCTGCCATTATAAAAGAGCTCCACTCTTGTAGTGATGGTATAGCAATAACATCTGTCAGTTCATAAATTTTAACAAGTTCATCATAAATAAGAAAGTCAAAAATAAAAACATTGGGATCTGGATTCTTAAATAACTGATCAGCATTATTTCCTGAGTAAATAAACATGGTATTTTCATAAGTGTCTGGGTAAATATTTTTAAAGATATCCAATGTATTTTTAAAAAAAAATATACCTTTACGCCATTCCTCACCATCCTGCGCTCCAAAAAAAATAATATTATTATATTTTTTTTTTATTTTAGATATTAAATTATAATTTAAGAATTCTTTCTTTTTAGTACCGCTATCACTACGTTTAATTACAGGATAATAAAATTTAAATTTTTTTATTTTATTGCTTAAAATTTTAGTTTGGTTAGCAAAATCTAAAGAAAAGCTGGAAGGAAAAAGAAATAATGGATTTATTTCTCTTATTATTTTTTTGTTAGATAAGAAATTTTTTGAAGCAACTCCATTTAATTTAATTGCGGGACAATTATTGCAACTATTTTTATAATTATTACAAGACTGAACATATCTACACCCGCCTGTAAAGGCGTGCATATCAAAAGGGTATATGATTATATTTGCTTTAAGGATATCTTTGATTTTTAAAATTTCTCTGTAGTTTAAAATGTATTCATACCAAAGAACCAATACGTAATCTGGCTTAAAACCTTTTAATTTTTTTTTTATTTTTTTTGCAGAAAATAAGCAGCGCTGAAAAACATTGGTAAAAAAATAAAATTTATTGTTCGTAAGAATATAAGAGATACTTCTTAAATAAGCTTTAATAAAAAAATAAATATATAAAGTAAAAAAATTATAATAATTCACAACACTGCTGTCTTTTTCTTGTGAATATGGTATTAAAATTTTAGTAGAAAATTTTTTTTTAAAGAATTTAAATATAGATTTAGATGCGTTTCCTGATCCTCCAAATTCATAAGACTCAGAAATAATTAAAATATTTTTCATAATAAAGTTATAATTATCTAATATAGAAAAAATAACTAACTATAGCTACTGCCAAGTAGGAAAATCCCAGAAGAGTCATACCACCAATTGAAAATAGCAAAACTGGTATTGTACAAATAAACGTGGATAAAATAATATCTTTTTTATAAATGCCATTTAAAACACTTGGGTACTCAATAATAAACCATTGTCGATTATACAACGAGAAAAGTACAATTAACGATCCGGTCAATGTAGATAAAAGAATATAAATTAAAAATTTAGTATCAAATATATTTTGCGGTGTAAAATTTATTAAATTTCTTGATAAAAAAAATAAAAAAACTATAAAAAAAAATAATAGCAAAAAAATATAAATTAAAAAAAAAATAATCAGATAAAAGTGGCTAATTTTTTTTTTTAACATTGTTGCTCCAAATGAGGAGTTAAAAACTGTTCCCGGAAAAGACCCTATGGAAAAAATAGCAAAAAAAATAGAAGCATTTGCTTTTCCTATTAGATAAACAATTGAAATTCTCCAAATTAAATTAGCAAAATTTAATGAAAATCCTGATAGAAAAAAATTTGTCTTTATATATTGAAAAAAATAAAAAAATGATTCTTTAATAAGAAAGAATTTTAATAAATAGTTTTTTTTTAAAAATACTATCGAAAAAATAATTAGATGAAAAAGATAGATTACCAAAATGGTGAATATGTAGTCGTAATAATAAAAGCACGAAAAAAATATGGTTATAAAAAAAATGATATTGATTATCAAGAAAATTTTATTCCATATTTTGTCACTGCTTAATTCATTTTTAACTAATGAAACTTCATTAATCCATTGGGCGCAAATTATAAAAATAAATATAGTATTTATTTTATTGCCACTCAAAAAATAAAAATTTGCCATAGTTCCAAATATCAAAATTGGAATTAGCATTGCTATTCTAAAAGAAATAAAATTATCAAGCATTCTTACATTGCCTGAAGATATCGCAACACTTCTTTGGTTTGCTGTCAAAGATTTTGTCAACAAAATCAAAAGGGAAGTGTTTATAGCTATTTCTGATGACAAAACATTACGACCTGAAAATATTAAGAAAAAAAAAAAAATGGTTGGAAATATTAAATTCAAAATATTGTTAAATGTAAGAGCTGCAAATTTCATGCTTTCCGAATTTTGAGTCATATATTAAATATTTAACTAAAATATACAGATATTAAATTTTTTTTACTTGTTTTAGAGACGTTAATTCACTCAAATCAACAATCTAATAAAAAAATTATTTAATATTAATTATTTAGTTTTTTATACTCTCTTTTTAGGATTTTGTTGTCGTTTTTTAACAAGTGGGTATTTTGAAATATAGCTAAATCAAAAACTTTTGATAAAACTTTTAATAAATAAATTAGGAAAAATAAAACGCCAAAATATTTAAAGTATATAGATAAGTCTTCGCGTGCTTTTTGGATAAAACTCTTATATGATGAGCTAACACCACCACTTTTCATATATAAAATAGTTTTATCCAAATAAAATACTTTATATTTTTTTTTACAAACTCTTAAAATAAAATCTGTATCTGAAGATATGCTGTAATCAACATTGTAACTTCCAACTTCCTGAAAGACTTTTCTTTTAATGAACATCGCAGTATGTGGTATTTTGTAAGCATTGTATAAGTTCAAATTTATCAATGATTTTTTCCAATATCTTAAAATATTTTTTTTTTTATCAAAAAAAATTATATTTGCAAAAAAAATATCATATTTTTTTATGCATCTATTTATTTCTGACAAAATATTTACAGATGAAAAAAAATCACCTGCATGCAATATGCCTACGTATTGCCCCCTTGAATAATTAATCCCTTTATTAATAGCGTCATAAATTCCTGCATCGGGTCCTCTATAATATTTTATTTTAGTGTTTATTTTTTTTTTTATAATTTGAGAAGTGCCATCATGAGAATTTGCATCAATAATAATATGTTCAAAATTTTTAAATTTTTGACTGTGTAAACTATTGATAGTTTTAGCAATCTCTAAAACGTTGTTTTTCACAACTGTAATTATTGAAAATTTTACCAATTTTTTTTATTTTTTAAAAAGTCTTTATACGTTTTTATTATACCCTGTTTTAAACTGTGTTTGGGGAACCATCCTTTTTTTTTTGCTCTCTTTGTGTTCAGCACCTTTCTAATTGTACCATCTAATTTTGATTGATCAAAAATAATTTTAGCTCGAACATTTAAAATGCTCATTACAATTTTTGCAATTTCTTTTATTTTTTAATCTTTTCCAGTGCCAATATTAATCCACGAATTTGGACCAATGTCCCTACTCATAAAATGTATGCAAGCTTCTGCCAAATCATCTACGTAAATAAACTCTCTTCTTGGGTTTCCTGTACCCCATAATTTTAATTTCCTTTCTTTTCCTATTTTTATATTGTGAATTTTTTTTATCAAAGCTGGTAAAAAATGTGATTTTTCAGAATGGTAGTTGTCGTTAGGACCGTACGTGTTGCATGGCATGATGCTCTTATAATTTGTTTTATATTGAAAATTATATGATTCACACAATTTAATTCCCGATATTTTTGCTAGAGCATATGGTTCATTCGTTTTTTCTAGAGCACCTGTTAATAGTTGCTCCTCTTTTATTGGTTGCTTACAACTGCTTGGATATACACAACTAGAACCTAAAAATATAATATTTTTTATTCCCGCTAAATATGCACCATGAATTAAGTTATTTTGTATAGATAAGTTTTGGTAAATAAAATCAGCTTTACAAGTATTGTTATCCTTAATTCCCCCGACTTTTGCAGCAGCTATAAAAATAAATTTAGGTTTGTTTTTTTTTAAAAAATTAAAAGTTTTTTTTTGATCAGTTAAATTAAGTTTTTTGCTTGATGCTATTATTATATTTCTATAATCTTTTTTTTTAAGAAGCCTTAAAATGGCAGAACCTACCAATCCAGTGTGACCAGCAACATAAATCTTATCGTGTTTTTTCATAATTATTTATTTTTACACTTTGCAACTCGTAATCAATCATTTCTTTAATTAATAATTTTAGAGAAATTTTGGGTTTCCAATTTAAAAGTTTTTTTGCTTTTGCTGGATTTCCCAGTAAAGTATCAACCTCGTTTGGTCTGTAATATTTTTTTGAACACTCAATAATAACTTTATTTTTTTCATTTAATGCTTTTTCTTTAATTCCTTTGCCTTTCCATTTAATTTTAATACCCATTTCCTTGCATGACATTTCTACAAAAGTCTTAACAGAATATTGTTTTCCAGTAGCTATTACAAAATCATCTGGTATTTTGTGTTGTAAAATTAACCACATAGCCTCTGTGTAATCTTTCGCATGTCCCCAATCTCTTTTTGCATAGAGATTTCCAAGTACTAATTTTTTCTGTGTGCCATTTTTTATTCTTACTAAGGCTTTAATGATTTTTTGAGTAACAAAAGTTTCCCCTCTAAGTGGGCTTTCGTGATTAAAGAGTATTCCATTGCTTGCGAAGAAACCATAAGCTTCTCTATAATTTTTTACAATCCAATGAGCATATAATTTGGCAACACCGTATGGACTTCTGGGATAAAAGGGAGTGTTTTCATTTTGCGGTGTCTCTTGGACTTTACCAAACATTTCAGATGTTCCTGCCTGATAAAACTTAATTTTTTTTTCTAGTCCTAAGTTTTTTATAGCCTCTAATATTCGCAGAACTCCAAGGCCATCAGTGTTAGCTGTGTAATCTGGCTGTTCAAATGATACTGCAACATGGGATTGTGCAGCTAAATTATAAATTTCGTTAGGTTTAATCTTTTGAATTAAATTTTGCAATGACGACGCATCAACCATGTCTCCGTGATGTAAGAAAAAACGAGGTTTGCTCAAGTATTTATTCTTTTCAAAAATATGGTCTATTCTTTGCGTGTTAATTAAAGAGGTTCTTCTTTTCATTCCATGTACAATGTAATTTTTTTTGAGCAAAAACTCGCAAAGATAGGCTCCATCTTGTCCCGTGATTCCAGTAATAAGTGCTACTTTTTTTTTCATAAATTACCTAAAATATTTAATTTCCTTTTAGAGTAATTAGCATAATTAAATATTTGTTCTATAGGCCTAATATCATTAAAATAGTTTAGTCGTGAATTTTGTTTATTTAATAAACTCATGTACTTTTTTTTATTTTTCTTTAAAGTTTTTATAATTTTTATAGCCTGATCAAAGTTAGTACAATGCAATTCTTCTATAATTAATTGTGAATTCCAAAAATGATCCCTATTGCCTATTAACAAATTTTGACATAAAGCAGCTTCTATTAAAGAATTGCCCCACCTAGGAAGTTTACAATCTACTGCAAGAAAAAACTTACTTTTAGCTAATACTTTTAAATAATTTTTTTGACTTAATGTTTCATCTAAGCAATGTGAATTCAAATAGTTAATTTTATTTGCAAGTATTTTAATATATTCTTTTTGATGCACCTCAACGACAAAATCAATTTCTTTTACTTTTTTAAAGTTAAAATAATTTAAAAAATTAGAATTTCCAAAAGTATAAGAGAAATCAATCCAGTGAGATTTCCGAAAAAAACTATAAGGTGTAAAACCAAGAGTTTGATTAAAAATTAAATCAAAACCCACGGGCTTTTTAAAAATACTTTTTTTATAGTTTGAACTTTTGTGATCATCATAAAATTTTGCCCACAAAATTTTTGGGTAAAAACCTGTGAGTTTTTCAGACAGAGTATTTTCAAAAGATATCACTAGGTCATAATGGTTAAAATTAATAGAATTAACATCTATAGATTGTTTTTTTTGAATTTTTAAAAAATTTAATCGAGAATTATTTTTTTTTACTTTATTATAATTAATTTTTTTCCCGTCGTATGAATCTATAATACGAAAATCTGTATGGTTGTTTGTTAGTAAGCCCACAGGTCCAAATCTAAAAATAGAACTATAAAAAGTTTTAACTGGACTTTTAAAAGATAGGCTATAAATGTCCAAATAACTGTAAGGTTTTACAAATAATATTCTTAGTTTTGGAATATTTTTAACATTTCTGCTTAAATTTTTTTTATTTTTTTTAATAAAATATTTTAAAGATAAATAAACATAAAAATTCCAAATTTTTAAAAAAAAAAATATTATTTTATACTTCATTTTTTATTACTTTTTTAAAAAATAAATTTATTTTTAAAAAAGAAATTTATTTTTTTACATATAAAATCTATATCTTTATAAGTAATTGCGTGATGTAGAGGCAATCTAATAATTTTTTTTGATAAATCGTCAGTATTGGTTAATGCTACATTATTTTTTATAAATTTTTTGGCAGCAATAGATTTATGAAGAGGCTCGTAATGGGAGGTGGTTTCTATTTTATATTTTTTTAGATAAATCATTAATTTTGGTCTAATATTTTTATTTTTAAGAATTAGATAAAATATATGATTATTACTTTTGTTAAATAAGTTGAATTTGGGAATTTCAAAATAATCAGAATTATTTTCTAGTTTTTTCGCATACCTTAAACAGAAATTTTTTCTTAATAATAGATTTTTTTTTAAAAATTTAAGTTGTGAATATAAAAAACTAGAATTCATTTCAGAAAGTTGAACGCTGGCACCTTTTGTAATCCAAGTGTACTTGCTAGTCTTGTTCTTTAAAAAATCATTTTTATTAGTTCCTCTATTCCAAATACTTAAAGCTTTTTTTAATAATTTTTGATTGTTAACAATTAGAGCCCCCCCAAATCCACAATGTATATTTTTAGTATTATGAAAAGAGAAGCAGCCAAAATCTCCTAGGGAACCTAAATAATTTTTTTTAAATTTTGCACCAATTGCTTGAGCGGCATCTTCTATAATATGAATATTTTTTTTTCCAATTATTTTTTTTAACTTGTCAAAATCTACTGAGTTACCATTATAATGAACTACTACTATCGCTTTTGTTTTTGAAGTTATTTTTGACTTAAGATCATTCAGATCCATTACAAATTTATCATCAATATCGCAAAATTTAATTTTAACTTTATTTTTTAAAAAAACATCTGCCGCACTTACGAATGTATAAGATGGAATAATTACTTCATCATTTTCATTTAAATTTAAGGATAAGCATGCAATCTCTAATGCACCTGTGCAGCTACTTGTTAATAATACGTTCGGTGATTTAAGAAGTTTAGCAATCATGAATTTGCACTTGCTTGAGTAAAATCCATTACTATCAAAATGCTTATTTTTTATAGTTTTTTTTAAGTGAACAGATTCGGTATTAGTTATATAAGGGAAATTAAATTTAATAAGCTTCATAAGCAAAGAATGCACCACTTTTTATTTAAAATCATCCTTTTTTTATTTAGCACATATCTGTTTGTCAAATTTAGATCCTTTATATCTCTGAAGCTATGTTTAATAGACTACCCAAATGAAAGAAAAAAACATACTAAACCTACTCCCTTAATAGGTGGATTGATATTTTTTACTTTAATTACAGAATATATAATTTATGATTTTTTTGCGGAAAAAAATATCGTAGATTTTAAAATTTTCTTCCTTGCTTCAATAATATTTTTTATTGGGCTAATGGATGATATCAAAAACATAAATCCATGGATTAGATTGTTTTTAATTTTTTCAATTTTTTTTACTTTTTTTCAATTTTTTCCTGAATACTCAATAAAAAAATTAAACTTCAATTCTTTGAATAAAGAAATTTTTCTGGGCAATTTTTCTTTATTTTTTTCTGCTTTATGTATAGCGTTATTATTAAATGCCTTTAATATGACTGATGGCATAAATGGGTTGTTTTTAGGTTTATCCATAATTTCTTTTTCTTATATTTATATTTCTTACGAAACAAACTACTCTTCTTATTTATTTTGGATAATTGTAATTTTGTTCATTCTTTTTTTTTTAAATAAACTTAATTTTTTTTTTATGGGGGATTCTGGTGTTTATTTAATTTCGGCAATTTTAGGAATTTGCATTATGTCTGCATATAATTCAAAATTTAGCAATATTAAATCTGTTGAAGAAATTTTTTTACTATTATGTATACCGGGAATAGATATGTTTAGACTTTTTATTACAAGATTATTGAATAAAAAAAATCCTTTTATGCCTGATCGAAATCACTTTCATCATCTGCTACAATTAAAATTTAACAATAATTGGACTATTTGTGCATATTTTTTATTAACTTTAATTGCCTTGCTACTACAATATATTGATATCAATATTATTTATTCAATTTTTATCTTAATAGCAATTTACTTATACATAATATGGTACTTAAAAAGAATATGAGAAAAGGAATTTTGCTTTTGGGAGGTAGTGGAACAAGGTTTTTACCTGCCACCTCTATTATAAATAAACACTTAATTCCGATTATTGACAGGCCAATGTTTCACTATTCGCTATCTACATTGATGTTGTCCGGCATAAACATCATCAACATGGTCAGTGATGAAAACACTTTATCTTTGATTGAAAAATCGATGGGCAATGGTAATCAATTTGGTCTAGATTTATCTTATACTATTCAAAAAAAAGCGGCTGGTATACCAGAGGGCATAATGCTTAATAAAAAATTTATCGGAAAGTCTAATTTTGCACTTATGCTTGGTGATAATTTTTTTTATTCTTCCGATTTAAGTAAAAAACTGGAGATAATTAACAAATCAAAAAAAAATACAGTGGTGACTTATAGACTGACAAACCCTTCAGCTTTTGGGGTTTTGCTAAAAAAAAATGGAAGAATACAAAAAATTATTGAAAAACCAAAGAAATTTATTTCCGATATAGTTGTAACTGGTCTTTATTTTTATCAAAATGAAGTTTTAAATCTTTTAAGCAAACTAAAACCGTCCTCAAGAGGTGAGTTAGAAATATCAGATTTTAATAATTTAATTATAAATAAAAAAAAATTAGAAGATTATGAGCTTGGAAGAGGTTCTGTTTGGCTAGATTCTGGAACGCCAGAAAATCATCTCAAAACATCTGAGTTCGTTAGAATTATAGAAGAAAGAACAGGTAAAAAAATAGGATTACTTGAGGAAGTTTCATATCAAAAAAATATGATAAATAAAAAGAAGCTTAAAAATTTAATTAAAACCACGAGTAACAGCCAGTCAAATATAAGTTATATAAAAAAAATTATAAACGAAAAATAGTGAAAGAAACACTAACCCCAATAGCTATATTCTGTTTTAAAAGATTTGATTTGTTAAAAAAACTTTTAAATTCACTAAAAAAAAATAAAGAATGTAAAAAATCTATAGTATTTTTTTTTTTAGATAATGGAAAAAATAAACTAGAAAAAGAAAGCGTACAAAAAGTTCGTCAATTAATTAGTGATTGCAATTTTTTTAAAGAAAAAAAAATAATTTTGAGAAAAAACAATTATGGTCTAAAAAGAAATATATTAAGTGGTATAAATTATGTTTTTTCTAGACACAATAAAATTATAGTATTGGAAGATGATCTTGAGGTGTCAAAAAATTTTTTAAAAACTATAAATATTTTACTGAAGAAGTACAAAAATCACAAATCTATAAATACCGTATGTGGATATTCATTTATAAAAAGCAAAGATAAAGAAATTAATCAAAACTTCTTTCTAATGAAAAGACCAAGTTCTTGGGGTTGGGCTACCTGGAAACATAAATGGGTTGAAATAAATAATTCAAAAATTTGCAAATATTCCAAAGCTGAAGAATATGGTAATGATCTAAGCATAATGGCTATAAAAACAAAGAAGAAAATTCTAGATTCGTGGGCATATAACTGGACAATGAAACATATCTATCAAAAAAAATTTTGTATTTACCCAAAATTTTCAATGATTAAAAATAACGGATTTGATTCTCATGCAACAAATAATGTTTTTAGAAATAAAAGATTTTTTTCTAAAATATATAATAAAAATTTTAAAAACTACTTTTATCAAGAAGAAAATGATAAAATTAAATATTTGTCAAAATTAAATTATAATATGAACGTCATAATTTTTATATTTAAATTTTTTTATTTTAACTTATTCTATGAAAAATCAAAAAAAGTTAAGTAAATTTTTTACTTCTGTTTCAGAAGTTACAAACCTTTATTATAGAAAAAAATTTAACAAATATATCAATCGACAATTTAACATTTTAGATTTTGGTTGTGGTAGCGGTGAGTTACTAGAGTTAATTCAATGTAAATATAAAATTGGAGTTGAAATAAATAAAATTTCACAAAATAAATTAAAGAAAAAAAAAATAATATTTGTTTCTAAACTAAACGATATACAAAAAAAATTTGATACAATTTTTGCACTATCTGTAATAGATCATTTGCAAGATCCAATTTATTTTATAAAAAAATTAGCTAACAAACTTAAAAAAAATGGTCAATTAATAATAATTATTAGACACGATAGTAAAAATCAAAATCAAATGAACAGCTCATATAGAAGTCACTTGTACTCTTGGTCCTTACTATCTTTTAATAATTTACTAAATAGCATAAAGCTTGAAAGCTTTGATCATGGTATTGTTAAAATGACACTACCACCAGGTTTTATTTTTCTAAAAAAATTATTTAGTACAAAACATATATTGTTTCTATCAAAATTATATTATTATTTTAATTTTAAAGACAGAAGATTTTATTTTGTATGCAAGAAAAAATAAAAATTTTAAAATTTATTTTTTTATCTGTAATAATAGTTTCGTTATTTACGTACAGAGATTTTTTATACAATGTGAAATTAATGCTTTTTCACTTCTACAATTATAAAATGCTACCTTTAGATCCGTATTATCAAATAATTTTGAAATACAGCGGACTAAGCAATGATCATTTTAGATTTCCTTGGGAGTGGCGCGTTATTCCGAATATAATTAATTGGTTAGCATTTGAAATATTACCCTGCTTTAAACCCAGAGTGATACCGGATCAAATTAGTGATTCCACTTACTGTTCTATTTGGAGTATTAGCGTTGTCAACTTTATAGCTGGAATTTTTGCACAAGTATTGCTTTGCTACTATGCGTTTATAAAATTAAAAAGAGAAAATTATGAGTGCATATTTTTAATGTTCACTTCTTATTTTTTGATTAAATTTCTAGATCCTTTTGGTGTTGATAGAATTTCTTTTTTATTTTTAATTATTTTTCTTTTTTTCGAAAAATCAAAATTTTCATACTTTTTTATAATCTTTTCAATTTTAGTAAATGATAAATGCTTGCTTTTTATAACCACCTACTATTTTTGCAAAACTATCGATTACAATAATTTAAAAAAAATTATACTAAATAAGAAATCTTTAATTTCATTATTAATTAGTATTTTATATTTATGTTACATATTCAAAATTATTAGGGATATAAATTCTGAGGAAGTGTCTTATAACTATTTTAACTTCAATTCTTTAACAAATACTATTCTACCTTCTCTTATTGTAGTTTTTCCTTTTTTTGCAAACTTTCAAAATCGAAAAATATTACATGAGTTTAATCTAAACAAAAACCACATATATTTTATTTTAATTTTTTTTATATTGGGGTTGGTTGTTGGTGGACCGGGTAACACAGGAAGATATGTGGTTTTTGGGTCTCTATTATTTTTACCAATATTAAACTATCAAATACTTAAAATAATCAGAAATTTGCTATCCAATATAAATAATGAATAAATTTTATTTTATTTTTCAAAATTTTTTTCAAAATAAATACACATTTTTTATACTATATCACTTAATTCATGCTAATATTTTTTTTGCCTTTATACAAAAAACTTTTTTTAAGTACTTTCGATATAAAAAACTTTTATTTTGTACTAATAATTTAAACATTCCATTTTCTCATTATTCTAGTTTTTTTTTTAAAACTTATGAAATAAATGACAGAGTTATGATGGAAAAGTTTATTACAAAAAAAAATAAATGCATAATTGTTGGAACAGGAATTGGGTTTACAACAGTGTTAGCTTATCAGCTAAGCAAAAATAAAGTTTTAAGCTTAGAAATAGACGAAAGGTTAAAAAGTGTAATTGAAAAAAATTTTTCGTTAAATAAGATAAAGTGCGAATTAATTTTCAAAAATATTTCTTTTAACAAAAAAAAATTAAAGAGTTATTACAAATTAAAAGATAATTTTTTAGAAAATAACAAAAATGATAAGTATGGAAAAAAAATTATTGTTGATAATATATATTATAAAGATTTAAAATTGTCGACATATAATACAATGATTATTGATGCTGAGGGTTATGAATTTGAAATATTATCAAGAGTTAAAAAACTTAAATCAATTAAAAATATTTTTTTTGAGTTGCACCCAAAAATTTTATCTAGGTACCAACAAAAAAAATTATTTCGGTCATTGTTTGAAAGTGGATATGTTAAGCAATTAGATTTTTTAAACACTTTTTTTTATAAGAAAATTTAAATCTTTATTTTTGCATATTGTGTTAATATAATTATTAAATGGTTGAATTATCTATAGTCATACCTTGCCTAAATGAAGAGGAAACCATCGGCATTTGTTTAAAAAAAGCATGTACAACATTGGACAATAATCAGGTTGATTACGAAGTTATTGTCGCTGATAATAATAGCACTGATAGATCCATTGAAATTAGTTCAAAATTTCAGAAAGTGAAAATAATAAGTGTTGAAACAAAAGGATATGGGGCGACTCTTCAGGCTGGCATTGCCCAATCATCTGGAAAATATGTGCTAATAGCTGATGCTGACGATAGTTATGATTTTAACGATGTAATGAAATTTTTGCAAAAACTGAGGGAAGGCTTTGAATTAGTTCAAGGATGCAGATTTCCCTCTGGAGGTGGAATTATTATGCCTGGCGCAATGCCTTTGTCCCATAGAATTTTTGGAAATCCATTTTTAAGCCAACTAACAAGGTTGCTTTACAATGTACCTTTTAAAGACATTTACTGTGGAATGAGGGCATTTAAAAAAACAACTTATTTAAAATCTACTTATTTTTCCAACGGTATGGTTTTTGCTGTAGAAAATTTAATCAAACTTACTATTGTTGGAGCAAAAGTTTGTGAAGTTCCAATTACCTTGCACAAGGACAAGAGAGTTAAGGGTAAAAGTCATCTTAATACAATTAACGATGGTCTAAAAACACTGAAATTACTCTTAATTTGCAATCCTAAATGGCTGTACTTTTATCCAGCTTTAATAATTATGCCTTATCTTTTTGCGGAAATTTACACTAGTTACAACATCACAGTTCATAAAGATTTACTATTTGACAATATTTTAATTAATTTTTTTAGTATTTTTGCAATGTCCACAACTATTTTACAGTTAATTACTCTTGGGGTATTTTCAACTCTAATGTCAAGTCAGCTTGGGATAATAAAAAAAAATTTTATTATTAAATTATTAACTATTTTCAATTTAAAGAAAGTCTTAACTATTCTTTTTGTATTTATTGCACTATTTGCTTATTTGGTATTTAAGATTTCCGAGGAACAAATAAGAAATATTTACTACATTTTTTATACATTTTTATTTGGCTCGTTTGTAATTCAATCTATCTTTAACTGTTTATTTATTTCTTTGCTAGAATTGAATGATGCAAATAAAAAAGTTTCTCAAGACAAATCTATTTAGTATCTTTTTAATTTTATACTAAGTTCCTGCATTTAAGTTAATAAATTTTATAATACGGATTATTAAACAAAGCTTTATGAATAACAATAGTGCGATAGGTTTTGGTGCAATCCTAAATTTCTCTTTAGAAATTATAGCAAAATATTTATATTTTAGAATTTCGTCTATCTCTCGTTAAATTAATCATAATAATCTTTATTATTTTAATCTTAAATAAATGATAACTATGTATTTTATAATCACATAAATTATTGCAGATTAGTAAACTCATTGAAATTTTTATGAAAGGAAGTCTATTATAAATAATTATGGGAACATTGAATATTATAATAATGACACTATAATTATAAAAATCTATACTAATATATCAATTACAATCTTGTTAATTTACCATTTTTTAATTCATAAATTTTATCAAATTTATCTAAAAAACTTTTATCATGTAGTGCAAAAATAATTGTTTTATTCTCGAGTTGTAAAAAAATATTTTCAACCAAAATAAGTTTTGTCTTCTGGTCAAGAGCATTAACTGACTCGTCAAAAATAATAAGATCCTTATTTTCGTAAAAACTTCTTGCTAAATTAATTCTTTGTCTTTGACCGCCAGAGAATTTTTTTCCAACCTCACCAACGTTTGAAGAAAAAAAATCCTTTTTTTCTTCCATTAATTTATTTAATAAAGAAAACTTTATTGAATGAATTAATTTATCTTTGTTAAAATCTTCACCAAAAGAAATGTTTTCTGCAATAGTTCCATCCAAAAGACTTAGGTCTTGCTGAACGTAAGTTAAATTTAATTTTTGATTTCTAGGATTAAAGATTAATTTTTTATCTATTATAATTGAACCATTTGTGGGATTTAATAAACCTGAAATAATATCTAGCAATGTTGATTTACCAGATCCAGATTTCCCTAAAAAACAAATCTTCTCACCTTTATTAATTTTTAAATTAATATTTTTTAGCAATATATTTTTGGATTTATTATAAGAAAAACTTAAATTTTTAAGAAAAATTTCTTTTTCAAAAATTACATCGATTTTATTTAAAAAATTTCTATTTTTGATTTTATCTAGATTTTTAAATTCTTTAACTACTATATCTGTTGACGGTTTAGAAAATTTTACCTGTCCTATGTTATGCATAACTCTATTTATTGCTGGTAATATTCTAATAATGGCCGCTACTAAAATGCCTAAAGATAAAAAAATTGAAGATAAATCTATGTTTTTGTTGATATTAAAAATAATCCATAAAAAAATAAAAGCCAACCCAACAAATTCAAAAAAAGGTCTAGAAACAACTTGAATAAAGTTAAAGTTTGCAAAAGTAAACTCATAATTAGTAACGTAATCACTAAATTTTTTTAAAAAAAAATTTTCTTTATTGCCTGATTTGATTAATTTTAAATTACTAAAGAAATTTTTTGCGATAAAAAACTTTCTTTCATCAACCTCACTTCTAGTAAGTGCAGCTTTTTCAATTTTTTTTTTTATCAAAAAATAAAAAAATATTGAAATGGGAAAAATATAAATAATAAATAATATGATTAAGTTGGTTTCTTTGAAGAAAAGAAAAAAAACTATTAATAAAATAATTAATAATTCGATAATTAAATTTATTCCAGATAGTATAAGCCTATCACAAAATTCTCCAACTTCTATTAACAAGTCTCTTAATAAAAAAGAAGAATTGCTATTTTTAAAAAAAATATAATCCTTTGATGCATAAGAATAAAAAAATTTCGATGATATAAATATTTTTATTTTAGCAGAAAAATTAATAGTTATTTTATTTAATATCACATAAATTAAATATTTTAGGCATAATATTAAAAAAAATAACATAATAATTAATTTTAAAAAATCTTTTTCGCCCATATCCTTTACAAATGATAAAAGTGAAAAGTTTTGTATTAAGTAAATTGAAAAGTTTTCAAAATCTCTAATAGTATTGAAGATAGGTATTAACATGCCTATTCCAAAAACTTCGAAAACAGCGTTTATTATTGATAAAAAAATAATTACAAAAAAATTAAACTTTAATTTTCTTGGCAATTTTGTAAAAACATATAGTAATGAATTCATATATTGCTTTCTTTATTTTTGTAAATTTTTTAGACTTAGAATTAAGCTATAATTTATTTATATTGTGAATATAAATTTTTTCAATTAAATAAATATTTTATTTGCGACAATATAAGTTTATAAAAAATATTTTATGGTATTTAAATTTATTTACTTGAAAATAAAATAAAATTATTATGCTTAATCATTTAAAAAAAATTTTCAATTATTTTAAACTATCAGAAGATAAGATAATAATAAACAATCTAATTAACAAGCACCTCCCTAAAAGAAAAGTAAATTATAATACTTCTCTTAGTAATTATAAAAATGAATTTGTAAACCAATATTTAAATGACATTTTGCCTCTTGCTTTTAAAAAAATAAAAATTATCAAAGATTTTCCAAAAATTTTAGATCTTGGATGCGGCTTTGGTCCAATGTGTCTGGCTTCCAAAATATATAGAGAATTTTGGTTAAAAAAAATATTAAACGAAGATATTTACTATGTTGGAATTGATATTAGAGAAGACAGTATAAATTATAATAAAAAAAATTTTGGGGAATATAATGAAATAGTTTTTATACATCATAAAATATCTAATGCAAAAATTGACTATGTTGGTGATTTTAATAAACATAAACTAAGAGCGCCAAATTATATAGGTACGGAAGAAACTAGCGATGGAAAAGAGGGTGACTATAAGTTACCTTTTTTATTTAAAGCTGACATTCAATGGTCCAACAGTCTTATTACGCATGTCACTCCTCAAGCTCTTGATAATATTCTAAAATTTACTTTTAGACATCTTAATGAAAATGGTGTTTCTTTAAATACATGTAATATCATTGATCCAGAAAGTTTATATTTAATGAAAATGGGAATGGCTGATAGAAATCTTAAGTACGATTTTGGACCTTTTATGACTTATCATAATACTAATCCATTACTAAATACTGCATACAAAATAGATTATTTAAATAAGGTATATGAAAAAAATAAATTAAAAATTATTGAAATAATACCAGGAAGATGGAGGAACTTGAATAACAAAAATTATAAAAATTATCAAAACAATATTTATTTAGACACTATCGTTGCAAAAAAAATTATATAAGAAAGAAAGAAAGAAAGAAAGAAAGAAAGAAAGAAAGAAAGAAAGAAAGAAAGAAAGAAAGAAAGAAAAAAAGAAAGAAAATAAATA
>Ga0164292_10000511_pt1 | contig 30411 bp, 27 predicted proteins | sample GEODES117metaG_FD_111486 | JGI IMG/M metagenome (GOLD analysis project Ga0164292, IMG submission 111486) | Eutrophic lake water microbial communities from Lake Mendota, Wisconsin, USA - GEODES117 metaG | ecosystem: Environmental > Aquatic > Freshwater > Lake | place: USA: Lake Mendota...
CAAATTAACTCTGCCATTCAGTATAGTATTTTGCAGAACGTCGCAGGATTAACGGATTTAAGCGTTACTGGGGATTGGCGTTCGCGAGGGGATGACGGTTTGTATCGGGTGTTTATTCAGTATTCAGTAAATGGAGTTCCTCAGGCACCTCTCAATTTCACGTTGGCGAACTAGCCATCGGGTAAAACCTATTGAGAAAGGAAAACTCAAGAGACATTGGGATGGCATCTAGATTCAAGACAGCTCCGGTCCCCAGTGGGGAAGTGGCCAGGTACACTTCTGACCCCTACAATTTATCTTCGATCTACATGTTTGGGAGTAGTTCTCCCTTCACAGGTCAAGGTAACACGATTGTACGCCCGAATGATGATTTACTTATTCAGAAAGGCGGTAACCGTGCCCTCATTGTATACCAAAGATTACTCTACGACGAGGCAGTTCAAGCATCGTTTCGCAAACTTCTTCAAGAAGTAACCTCTCGGCCTTGGTACGTTCAAGAATACTCAGATAAACCCGGAGATCTCGCAGTTCGGGATTTCGTTGCCGAAGTTCTCGAGGAGATGAACATAGACCGTGTTTACACTGGAATGGCAGAAGCCATGGTCACAGGTTTCTCAGTTGGCGAAATAATGTGGAAGAAAACCAAGCGCGGAGTCATCCCTTTTGACGTTCGAATGCGGGATCAACGCCGTTTCGTCTTCCAGGAATCCGAGGATGCCCAAACAGGGTTTACCATGCGTTGCCTCACCTTTAACCGGATGTTTGAGGGCGTCGAACTACCTCAACGGAAATTTATTGTATCTCGATACTATGTTTCGCACAACGGTGACCCGTACGGTGCTGCTTTGGGCCGGATTCTTTATCCTCTCGTCAAGTTTCGGCGCCGTGCCATCGAGTCTTACGTGCTCTACGGCGACCGTTACGCGACGCCGACTGCTGTTGCGAAAGCACCGCTCAGCGCAAGCAAGCGAGAACTGGATACTCTGTACGGACACTTATCCAATCTCTCGCAAGAAACTGCGATGATTCTTCCGGAAGGGTACGAACTTGAGTTTGTCGTACCGTCCGGGTCCCCCGAGGTTTTCAAAAACCTGATCGACTATATCGACAAAGAGATCTCACTGGTAATCTGCGGGGAAGACGAAGCAGGTCAAGCCGAGGCTGGATCACGTGCTTCGTCTCAAGTAGCAAACACCATTCGCGTGGTTCGCGCCAGCGAACTGTCTGAAACCCTGTCTCAAACTTTAACACAAACACTGGTCAGGTGGATTGTTGATTTGAACTTTGGTACAGATGTTGCCGCGCCAATCCTAACTCGTGAATTCCGTATTGAGGAATCTCCCCTTACGGTACCGGACGTTTCCCTACTAATCCAGTCGGGATATACCCCTCGCAAGGAATGGATTCAACGTCATTTCCGTGTCGAGTTAGAAGAGAAAAAAGATGATGAGGGCGAGCAAGAACAAGGGACCACTTTTGATCCGGAGCAAGATCAAGACCTGTTCGGCTCTATTTTCGGTGGGGACCAAGCCGGAGCCCCTCCGGCAGAAGAGGCAGCAGCGGGCCAAGAGCTGCAGGCTGCTGCGAATGCTATGGAAACCCCTGCTGGGGCAACTCCTGAAGAATCTCAAGCCGATGCAATTAGTGAGCCCCTTGAAGAGGATGAATTATCTGACCAAGACATCATGAGACTCTTAGGGTTGCCTTATGAAGATGAAGATGAGGAAGAAGGGAAGAAACCATTTGGCAATCAGATTATATCAGAAGACGAAGCCGTAGAGATGGATAAGTAGGGTAAAAAACGTATAACGGGTCACTACTAAACACGGTGTTCACAAAAAAGATTCATGTGTTCAAGGCGGGGGACCAAACTTCTGCCCAAGGTGTTCAGAGGCACTTCTCTGAAAAGGATCTTGAGCAGGTAGTGAAAAACTACGACCCCTCCATCCACGAAGCTCCCCTTGTTATCGGGCATGCCGGTGATAACGACAGCACTCCTGCCTACGGCTGGATCAAAGGGTTCAGCCAGCAAGGCGGAAATCTTTATGCTGACGTTGCTTTTACCGATACTGCTAGAGATTTAGTAAAAGAAGGTCATTACCGCAAGGTCTCGATCTCCTTTTACTCGCCTGACAGCGCAATAAACCCTCACAAGGGGAAGTGGAGTGCTCGCCACCTTGCTCTGCTGGGGGCCTCTCCCCCTGCAGTGAAAGGTTTAGAACCCTTCTCTTTCTCGGAAGCAGAGGGAGTCTACGACTTCGCCGTTTCTCTCGCTCCTTCCGACATCTTCGATGAGGACCTTGGGCCCACCTTGATTGTGGAAAAAAGCCCTCTCGAAATGCTCCGCGAGAAACTCGATGCCGTCCGAGAGGATGTGTCGAGTGCGGTCAAAGACCTGCAAGAGAACCAACAATCGCAAACAACTGAAAACACGCAAGAAGTTGCCGGGTCTTCGGCAACGAGTCAAGGGGACGCCGCTCAAATGGCAAACCCTGACGCTCCCCAATTCAAAGAAACCAGCAAACACACGGGTCGCGAAGGCACTGAAATCTCTCAGCAGACGGCTGACCTCGAAACTCAATTTCCGGAAGAGGAATTTATGGACCAAGGAAAAATCAGCCGGAAGCACGCCAAAGGTGCCCACGGCCAAGTTATGCAAGTCGTAGAAAACGTCTACGAAGAAGCTGACGAGAAAAAACTCGATGAAAAACACGGCGAAATGCCCGAAGCCTTCAAGAAAAAGGCCGAAGAAATGAAAGCCAAAGCGAAAGGAAAAGGCATGGAAGTCAAGCATGCCGAAGACGACATGACCGACTCAGGCGTGATGAAACGTCACGGTGGCGACGGTGGCCCTGGCCCAGCTGACCACGCTGAAGATCCTACTGGCCGCTACGAAACCGCTCGCTCTGCCGATAACGGTTATGTCGACCGCATGAAGACCGGTAAGTCAGACGCGGACGGCAATGTGGGTCGCATGAAGACCGCCAAATCCAGTGAGCAAGATCGCGATCGCATGCACACTGCCGAAAACGGCGAGCAAGACGTCGACCGCATGAAGACTGCCAAAGACTCTGAAATGGCAGCGGATGGCGCTGAGCGTTGGGCTGGTCAGTCTGACAACTACGAGCGTGTCAACAACATGGACCAGTACGACGTAGACGCTAAGAGCTACGGTGTCAACGCCCCGAAAGTTTCAGACGGTAACGACCCTTATGGTCGTGATGACGGCGCTACCAAGATGCCCACTGAGTCGGAAGAAATGCCTGATGACGAGATCTTCGCTGTGAAGACCGTTAATGTCATGTCCGACGGATCTATGCGTGTTATCCGTCAAAAGTCCTCCGATGCCCGTGCCAAATCGGTTGGCACCCACAACCTGCTGTATGCTGAGCCCCAAGCTGACGAAATGACCGGCGAAGACGGTGTTACAACCGCCCGCAAGTCAATGAAGGGTAGCAAGATGGTTGAGCACGCTGAGTATGAGACAGGCGACATCTCTGGCGAAGCTAACCTGGAAACCCTTCGCGAAGAAATCGGCGATGGCAAGAAGTCCAAGAATCGCCAGCTGACCCCTGGCGCTATGGATGACACTGACACTGCAGGTCAGATTGTTGGACCTGATGGAGCCTATGCTGAGTCCTACAAGGGTGAACCCAAAGCTAAGTCTAAGCAGCTGACTCCTGGCGCTATGGATAGTGTCGATGACGAGAACCAGGTGACTGGCCCCTCGGGTGTGTTCAAGGAAGCCTCTCTTGAGAGCCTCCGTGAAAACATTGGTGACGGCAAGAAGTCCAAGGCCAAGCAACTGACCCCAGGCGCTATGGACACCGTTAAGGACCCTGCTGAGATTTCGAAAAAGTCTGGCGGTGTCTACGCGGAAGAGCACGGTGAGAAGAAAGACCCCTACACCAAGACTGGATTCGGATCTACCTACGAAGAGGGTGAAGGCGACGACGGAGTTGATGAAGGAGAGGAGGACTACAATGAGCTGTCTGCCGACCACTCCAGCTGCGGCATGGACTACGGCATGGGCTCAATGGGCCAATCCAAAGCCATGGGGTTCCCTCAGCAAATGTACGAAGAGCTGCAGTCTCTGAAGCACAAATACGCCGAACTCGAGCGTCGCCACGCTGAAGAGAAGATGATGCATCGTCGTCGTCAGATGGCAAACTTCGTCGAGGCCCTGTACACCGAAGGTCGTTTAACAGACGGAATCATGCCCGAGCAAGAGCTGATTAGCTACTGCGAAGGTCTGGAGTTCGGAACTCTTGAGTTCTCAGAGGGAGAAACTGCTGCAACCAAGCTGCTGGGGCTCCTCAGCAAGCTGCCTCCGATGGTATCGTTTGGGGAAGTTGCAGGTGGGACTTTCCAGTATTCCGAGGAAGATCTGGATCCCCACGCAAAAGCACTCCAGATGGTTGAAGCTTCTGAGGGCAAGATGGATTACGTCGAAGCTCTGAAGAAGGCGATGTTCTCCTGAGGTTAGTATGGATCTCCTCTCGTTTGTTAGCATGGCAACCAAGCGCAGGGGAGATTACTTCGCCCAAGCTCGAACCCTTGCTCGAAAGTATAAAGAGCAGAACCGTCTGGAAGAACGGATGGCGGCAGAATCCACAGGGTTAGTGAAGGGACTAAGAGACAAGTTAATGAGGTGGGAAGAGTATGAGCGAGCGATGCTCGACAAAACACTCACCTCTGCCCTTGCCGCCGTCTATTTGGGTGCAAAAGAAAACAAACCAGATGAAAAGATGGAGAAAGCGTGGCCGACAATCGTCGGAGATATGCTACCTCCTTTAACAAAGTTCTTGGCAGAGACCAAGGAATATATCGACTCCGGCGTACTTCGCCTTGGCGATCAAACGCTTGATTTCGCGGATTACGATCTCCTTAGCGTCGTACCCGGAGCGATCGAACTCGATGCAGATGTTCTTGAAGGCGTCGACCCAAGTGAGGAAGGCACTCGAGAGGCCAGTCAGCAACGAGCACAAGGAAAAACATGGTTTTCTCTTGCCAAACGTGTTGCACGGTACTTAGCGACACCAATCTTTGCATTCTTTAGCCTCGGTGAGTACATGGTTGCTCAAGACCAAGGGTTTAAAGAGATGCGTCGTTTGTCTAAACAGGATAAGCGTTGCTGTATTGACTGCAAGAACTACGACGCCCAAGGGTGGACTCCTTTCGGAGAACTCCCGATGCCGGGAAAAGGTTGCCGCTGTTACGATCGCTGTCGATGTGTCGTAGAATACCGTTAATTCCTGGCAAGGGTAAAACTGGTTACGTCAACTAGGTGACAAAACAAGTCCTAGAGCAAACAAACCTAAACATTGAAGTCCCTTACTATAGGATAAAAACATGGCTACAAATGCCGCACCCGTGTACGGAAAACAGTATATCCGTTACGCAGAGACTTGGGAAGCCGCCGTCGACACCCAAGGTGGTGTTGTCGGTACCGTCGAAGTCGGCGAACTCCGTGCCGTTAGCTACGCTACCTGGGCTGGTCCCAACGTTGCCGCTGCCGGCGATGCTTTCACTGTGGCCCCTACCACAATTTGTGGTATCAACCAGGCCTACATGCCTTCCGCCCTGGCTCAGCCTTACACCGCTCGTCAGCTGACTGTGGCTACTTCCGGCCTTCTGCTGGTTGAAGTGGATCCCGCTTCTGCCGCAATCAACCTGAACACCCCCCTGCAGGTCAACCTGCTGGGTCAGGCTACCGCCGCCGGAACCGCTGTAACCCTGGACGGCACCACCCCGCTGATCCGCGAGAACGTAACCATCGGCGGTCGCCGTCTGGTGCTCGTTTCGTTCGCCTAATAGTTAACTTTGGCTGGGCATCCTTCGGTGTAAGCCCCAGCCCTGGTTGCAACCATTTGAAGACATTTTAATTTCGGAGACTCCCTCCCATGATGAACCTCCAGCAAACCTATGCTGGTGTAGATCCGATTCTGACTACACTGGCACAAGGTTTCATGTTGCCGGCGACAAATATCGCCAACTTTATTGCTCCTGTTGTAGATACCCCCACTCGTGCTGGCCGCATTCTGCGCTTTGGCAAAGAGCAGTTCGCCATCAACGACTTCCGTCGTGCATATGGCACCAATATCCCTTACGTGCAATCACGCTATGACTCGGAGCCTTATGCTCTTGAGCAAGAAGTGGTGGCTTGGGAACTGCCCGAAGAAGTCATCGAGAACGCTGGCGAAGGCCCCGCTCAGGTAGACCTGCGTGCGATTGAAACTCGCAACGCCATGAGCCGCCTGATGAACGCCTATGAGTACACCGTATCTCAGGCTGTTACCGTTTCCTCTACTTACAACCCCTACGAGCCGAACACCGGTGCTGGTGCTCAAGACGGTCTGGGCTTCACTACCTGGACAACCTTTAACACCGCTTACGGTGCCGCCTCCGGCCCCTCGGCTTGGTCATCCCTGACCTCCAACCCGATCGAAGACGTTCTGACTCTGAAGCGTTCCGTCGCTAACCAGATCGGTATCCGTCCGAACTCGATGGTTGTTGGTACTGCCGTATTTGACCAGCTGCTGACCAACCAGGCGATCCTTGAGCGTATCAAGTACACCACCGCCGACAGCATCGACACCGACATGCTTGCCCGCTACTTCGGTCTCGAGCGCGGTCTGCGCGTGGCTGAGGGTCGTTATCTGGCCACCGACGGTAGCCTGCAGCCCGTGTTCCCTGAGAACGGCATCCTGCTGTTCTACAGCCCGAACGGCCCTTCCGACTCCGTTATGCCTGCTGGTGGTGCTAACGCTGCTACCCCTGCTTTCGCTTACACCTACCAGCTGACCGGCACCCCTGCCGTTCGTCCTGAGTACTACATCCGTGAGCGTCGCGTTGTTCGCGCTGAGATCACTGTCGAGCGCGTTGTCAACCTGGTTGGCCTCGGTGCTACTGGTCTTATCGGTTCTGGCGCTATGGTCACCGACATTCTGTCCTGATCAGGACACTAAGGAGGTGTTATCATGGCTATTTTACGACCGTTAACCAAGTCGCAGTACGAGGTTTCCTTTACTGCTCTAGGTGGACCGACTTTCACAGCGGTTTTCACACAATTTAGTGGAATCAATGATTCCTCGGACAGCAGCACCTACGCTAACGGCACAGGCAACCGCCTGTTCCACGTGGTTGGCCCTCGCACGGCTGACAACGTCACCTTGACCGCCCCGTACGATCCGACGATCTTCAAGGCTCTCGAACAGTTCTGGCTTGATTACAACTGTAATCCCGTAACCATTACCGTCACCCCGCGCGATTGTTCTGGCCAAGGTTCCGCACCTGCGGGCGGTCAGTATATCTGCTACGAGTGTCAGTTTGTGAGCATCACTACTGCCGACGTCGATCGGGAGTCAGGTGATGTGCAGACGATCGAATGCGAGTATACAGTCAACTATTGGGAGCGCACCTGATTTACAGGTTCATTCCTCAACTCTCTGGACCCTGGCCTCGGCTGGGGTCTTTTTGTAGGTAGGGTAAAACCAGGTAACGTGGGATAGTTATCAGTCGTATGGCAAAAACGACATTTTCGAGCGGAGTTATCGTCACAAGCCAATGGCTCAATGGCGCCCAACAGATTTTTTTCGACGGACAAGATCTGGACTGGCACTATGCCCCCCTCGGTCTCAACTCGCTTGTGCGCACCGGTCCGAATGGCCTTGACTCAGCTTACATTACTCTGGACACCAATCAACCTGAGCTCGACAGCACCGGGTTACTCGTCAGCGGCGCACCAATCAGCGGAGACAAAGTAGTCTCCGGAATGTGGAATTTTGGGTACGACCCTTTAGTTGTCGGAAACCCTACAAATGTCCGCGCAAACGCACCAAAAAGTTACACAACAAACGACAAATTCAACTTTGCGTCGGGCGTACCTGTCCCCACGCCTGCTCAGAAATTCGCTGCTCTTGTCGCCGCTGATATTGTCACGAAAGAGGTGTTAGAAACCTGGGTCCAATCGTTATTTGAAGACCTCGAGATTGATAACGGCATCTACGAATCCTCATCGAATCCAGCTTGCCAGAACTACAGTGTTGGCGGAGGTAACTCCGACACTATTTGCCCACTCTAAGCCTCAAGCTATAGGGTAAAACCAGAAAAAGCGTGACTAAAGCCGGTGCCAAGATACGCCCCCCTGCCATCAGTCTCAATCGACCCCCGCAACGAAGCTGAGCTTGTTCAGGCTGCGTCTCAGCGCGTCTACGAGGCGTCCGGGCAAACTCTGAACGATTTCTCCTCTGGCAACCCTCTAGCTGCATTACTTGAGGGACAGGCATTTGCACAGGGAGAGTTTCTGTTTTGGGCGAACCAACTTCCTCAGTCTATCCTGATTGAGTGGCTTGGCCCTTTCTTGGGTGCGATGCGGCGCCTAGGGACGCCTGCTGTTGCTCGCCTTACTGTCACAGTTCCCCCCTCCGACACGATTACAGTAGTTCCCGCAGGGACTGCCTTTACGACAGACCCTAACCTTACCGGGGGGGAACAATTTACTTTTATTTCTGACTCGGAAATTTCTATTCCCCCGGGAGAATCAACTGCGTTTGTAACGGTGGCTTCCCAGTATGTGGGCGCCATTTACAACTCCCCGGCAAATTCAATTACTGGCACGTCTGCCATAAACGTGAACGGGCTAGTAGCGACCAATCCCAAAGCCGCTCAAGGCGGTAGCGACGTAGAGACATATCAGGAAGTTCAAGAACGCTTTTTCACCCTTATTCGCCGCCGAAATCCGGTCAGCGCCGAAGACTGGCAAGATTTTTTCACGGATTTCTACGGGGTTGGTACTCAAACCTCGGTCCAACCTAATCGCCCTAATCAGGGCACTTATAACTACGTTACCGACTATCTGAGGCCCAATGGCCAGGTGTCTTTTTTCGTTCTAGGGCCTGACGGTGTGGAACTTAATCAGGCTCAGCTTGAGCGTGGGCAAAACGTAGTGAACTATTCTGTGCCTCTTGAGAATCAAGGGCATCTGTACCCAATCACACTCAGCCAGGTTCAATATAATTTGACGGTAGAGGTGGACGCGAATGGCAATTTCGGGGTTAATCTTAAGGACTCATCCCTTAATTTCCGGGACCGCTTGTTTGAAATCCTGCAACCAGGCAATGTGTTCCCTCCTACGACAAATCCGACGGTCAGTGACGTTGACGCAGCATTCTACTCCACATTTGACCCCTCAACGCGATTCATTGACCCGCATATTGAGGTTACGTCGGCTTACAACACGCCTCCTCTCCTTGAACCGAGCGCCGCAACCTATACCAATGTTTATACTTTTGAGCCGACCGGGGACCTACTAACAGCTAACGATCTTGTAGAAACCACCCTACCGGTTCCAGTCTATTATCCGGTCCTTACCGACTTTACTCCTTATTCCGCAGCAAAGAAAGATCAAACGATTTACGGGAACCTAGTTCTTCAGCAGATCAAGTTTCTCGTCCCCGGGGATTACCTTCGAGGTCAAATTTGTTACTGGGATCCCGCCGTTGGGGGGGATGGAGAATTACATGTGATCAACGAGAACCTTACAATTGGGTCTCAGTTGGACATCCCCGCTTTGATTACTGCAGGTAGGATTTCCGGGGCCAAATCCTACTCACCGTGGATAGTCGGAAACACTTATCAGGAAACTACAGGGGGCGGTATATACGATCCAGAAATAGTCCAGTACGACTACATAACGGGCGATGGCCAGTTTATTCCGGCAACACCTGCTTCAGTTGCTCAATCGAAGAGACCCGGCACGTTTGTCTGGGTGGTCTCAAATAACTTCACTCTGCAACCCTCCACCAACGACGTAACTGGGGCGTCAGCCGCGTTCCTGCTGGGGGCTTCAGTGGTGCCCGGTATTCTGGAGTCCGGGAACTCTTACGTCGTTGGAACCTGGGTCTATACCCCTCAAATCGGGTCCGGTCCAAACCCCATTGCCGACCCTTACTACAATTATGTGGACACACGTCTTGGCGTGGTTAATAAGTATGCGTATGTGGTACAATCTTTTGCATTTGACCCTGGCGGTCGAACCGTAAGTACCTACTTTGATGAACTTGTTGAGCAAGGAATTATTAAGGAAATCGTGGTTCAGATTGCTGACGGAGGGCTACCGATTTCTAAGTATAATCCTCGTTTTCCATCCACAACTTATTTAGAGTATCGTGCTGACAGCAGCAGTATGCCTGAATATTTTATCGCCGCTCAATACTTCACCCCCAATAGCACAAACGCACAAGACCTTGTGAACCAGGGTCTTATCTTCCCGCTATACATAGACTCGGTCCAATACTCCTCCTTGGTTCTCGAGTTGAGTTCAGGACTCTTAAACAAACCTACCCGAATGTTCCGGTTTTTTAAAGGAGATCGGACCTTTTTCCGCCAGGGGTCCAAAGTCATCTCTTATACTGCCACCACAAATGTCCACCCATTGTTTGAATTTTATATTTACCTTGAAAACGGTATTTTCGTAGAAACTGCACAGTATCTGCCCGCACAGTTCGAATCCATTGACTACGTTCCATACTTTGATCCTGCGTACGTTTCCTACTCGGAAGACACTATCATTGCGGAGGATGGTAGAAATCTCTACCGAGTTATGCGGGCATTCACCCCAGATGCTACAGTGGTGAACTGGACCAACACCACTGTTGCCAACACTGCTCGAATAGAGGAGTATGAGGGCAATCTCCTGCGCTACGTCGATGAGTATGTTTGCGAAGAGGACATTTTATCTCAACTGGGTCGTGATATTTCCGCAATTAAATTAGGAATTGCACAAATCACGATCATACCGAAAAATAGCGGCAGGTTTAGCAACTCCCGGCAACAAGCAGTCTATGTCTGGGAGAACACCGCTTCGATTACGGAGACTCCCCAACTCTCATGGTACTCGGGCACCCCATACCCCTATAACCCGCCCCAGTATGGCACAGGGACGATGAAGCTATGAGCCAGACTCTAATCCCTCTGAATGGAGGCGTAAATACCGAGATCCAGACAACAACCACTCAGTCCAGGTTAAATGTACTTTCACAACAGTACATCGAGGCTAATGGCCTTCAGTCCCGACCTACTGAATGGGTTCCGGGTGGTCGCCCAATCTACCGTCGTCTTCCTGCTACAGGTGAGACGTACCAGATTGACTTTTTCAACATTGTTAATCCCCCAAACACAGCAGTTGCCGCTAGTCTTGAGGAAATAGGATACATCTATGTTCCGTGGGGCGCCAGCATAAATGGATCCATTTCTGCCGAAGTGGTTCAAGGTGGGACCTCCAACACTTTCCTGGTAAAGGCAGGGACCATAGTGTGGCAGTACGGTAAAACAGAGTTAGTGCCCACAATTGTTGATTTGAAGGTTCTGGATGTGGCAAGCGGTAGGTATACCGTTGCTTATCAGCTTGTATACGATGATTCCCCCATTCCCCACTTATACGAGGTTGAAAGTTTTATCCTGGCAGGACTACCCCTAGATGTTACTAGCAGCACCGACAACGTTGTCGGATGGCGCTATTCAGCAGAGAATGCCTTTCTTGATACTGAGGACAGATTTTGGTCTAATGAGGACAGTTTCTTTCCTACTTCCTCCCAACCTTCGTCAGCCTTCATTCAATGGGAGAGTGACCTCGGACAAGCCTACTCAAATATAACTTTTAGGTGCCCAGCTGGAACTTCCTATAAGGGGGATGCCACGTTGTCTTATGTAGACGGTGCGGTGCTTTCACCTGTGGCAACAGTGAGTCCACTTAGTGACACTTCCGGTCAGTATTTTGAATTCAACATTGATTCTCCCGTACTCCAGACAGGGTGGAACGTGAGTTTCTCGGAAAATAAAGTGTCTATTCAATCCGTTACTGTCTCAGGTAGCCTCAGCTTATTGACCCCGCAGGCTTCTCCCTCCCCCAGGGCACGTTTAGTAATGTACCCTGTAGGAACACTACCGAAAACAGTCACAAAACTGAATGGAGTGGAAGTGCCCGCCGTGTACGCATCTTTAGCCGAGATTGACATCGGTAGCAATTACAACATACTTGACATTGATGATGCCAGGTCCATTATCCATCGTGATTACACTCCCGTGTCAGACTGGCTTACTAAGCCCTTTGACAGAGACCTAATTAACCTGTACGAACAAGTGTCAGACTATTCGACCCTTTGGATGTCTCCATCGAAGTGCATGAAACAAGAATACGCAAATCTCGAGTCAGGCTTAATTGAGGTAGAATTGTAATGACTAAACTAAATCCGGTATTCAATGTTTCTGACTTCGAGTTGAGGGATTATACTAACCCCTGGTTGACTGCAACTCAAACCCAAGAAGTCACAGATACGGAGGACCGAGTAAACGCTCAATTAGACTTTCTTGCACAGATGTTGGGGTGGAATGGCCCCAATTATTGGACCGACTTAACTAACACCGTAGATCAGAAACGTCAACTTCTGGGTGGAACTTTCGGTGTCTACAACAGCTATGTGATTCCACGAATCTATGAAATTCGTAATTGGGACAATAAAATTGTCATAGACAGGATTCAATTCGTAGAACCGGGACGTCCAACATCGGTTTCCAGAATTGCTATCGGGGATCTGGTATACACTCTCCAGTCCGTGGAAGTTGAGGGAGATAAGTACGTAATTTCCATCGGGGAATTGTCACAGGAATTCTTTGACTTGATAGAAAACGGGGAACCTCTTCGAGCTGATATTCTCACTTACCGTCCGGCCCCATTTTATCGCCCTGCGATAGGAGCATCAGGAGACTATTCGTTTGTCTGCGGCTATGACGGCTTAGGGTTGGTGTTATACCCAGGTTATGATACCAAGAAACAATTCCCAATAAAATTCCCGATCATATTTACTGGCGCCACCTATTATTTCGATCAGCCGGTCTTCGTTCAATTTCCAACAACATCTCCAACAACTCCCAACATTGTTCCGTCATACGATCCAGATCTAGAGAGGTGGTATTTTTCTATTCCAGCTAACCCTACAGGTGCGGATATCGGTCTTGAAGCCACTCTAGTTTGGCCCTATGCTGGCAATAATGGCACCACCTCGGTGGAACTCGAAGTGAAGGTCCAGCCCTGGGCAGATCCCTCAGACTGGAAAAACATTCTCACCCTCGACAATTTCTCAGGTGTGTGGGGGAACAAGGGCGGAGACCTTCCTTTTAACTTTGTGTTCGATGCCTTAAGCATCCACGGGTTTAACGAACAAAATTCAGTATATTTGCCGCCGGTAGAAAGAGAGTTAGAGTTTAACGACATAGTGAACTACGTTTATTACCAGAAAACCACAATTTCCGAATTAGCCCCCGGAGCTGCGAACTTAGGGGATTTGTGGTGGAACGACGTAACAGGCGCTTTATCCGTGTGGCTTCCTTCTGACTCAGGGTGTGGCAGTTGGGTGGAGGTTGACTATCGGCAGTCTCCCCGTCAAGTCCCAGCTTCCCAAGTAAACTACCCCGATGTTGCCACGTTCCAGGCGCAATCACCATTGCTGCCGGTCGGAACAATCGTAAGGATCGAGGATATAACGGGTCTCTTAATTTCCGACAATGTGTTAGGGGTGCAGGGTACGCTAACGGCCCCAGGGTATCTAGTTCTTCACCGCGATTCAGACGCCCCTTACTGGACTGCTGATGAGTTTGGTTATGCAGTTGTATCTGATTTTGAAATGGATGCCTCTTTGCTCCCGTTCAAAACACCGGTAAAGATATTTGACTCCACCGGACTTGGTCCCTCAGGCACAACCTATAAGATTAACAATCTTAGTATTACAATTAGTGGGGATTACGAAGTGCTTCTAATGAAGTACTACACTAATGAGACGTGGGAGATCTATCCGGACTCCATTTTAAAGTACATTGCCTATTCGGCTCTGTTTGGGGGTCCTCTGCAGGGGGAAATGTGGTGGGATTTTATCAACTCTGACCCAAATACTCGTTCTGCTGCGATCTACTATCAATCTGCGTGGGTTGACGTAAACACTCACCCTCAGTCTGGCCCCCCTGCCCCCGTACTGGATTTCGATGTGGTCCTTTTCTATTGTGACGATGTGTTAGTGGGCGACGGGGTGCCATATGTAACTGATAATTACTCTTTCACTCTTACTTCCAACCCCGCAAACGGAAAGTACACTGTTTCTTACGTCCCTCGAACTTTCTTGGGTCAAGCCCAGTTACCAACTGTCACCATTTCTGACGCTCTTACTACCACCTACAGAGCAGATATCACAAATTTAGTTTTCAGCGGGATGACTTACTATATGAGTCCCAATGTTTATGATGCTGAAACTCCTCTCCGAATCTGGAAAGCTCAGGACTTACAAGTTGCGGAGACTCTAAATCATTTGGCAGAAAATAACTATATCAACCCCCTTCTGGCAGACCTAAACAACGGACCTGGCCCAGAGAATTGGGAGAAGTTTTTTGTCAGACTACCTTTAGACTATGGGCGCAATGGGGAGGAGTGGCAAAAAGTTGCCCTCGTTTGTCAAGACTTCGCTTACTGGGGGTCCAGTGTGGATCCAGAACAAATGCGTTGTCCACCCGAAGACGATACTCCGGCCATCTATGAGGAACTTTTCCTATACGGTGACCCCATCCCGGATTACACATACGTTTACTCCGAGCCCTATCTCTATTCCAATATAGCATATTTCAACTCAACTGAAAGCGGTCAATATCAAAACTCTGGGGTGTTTCCTGCTAGCGACGTGGAGTTTGACGAATTCAATGAAGCGCAACTGATAGAGTACGATCCCCTTCACGCTCGTCAAGCAGATGTCACTTCCCCGGTGAACAAAGGGTATGGCAACTGGTTAGGGCAATATGTAAATATCAATCCTTGCGTACCTCTCACTGGCTTCTTCATAACGGACCTGTTAAATCGAGGGATTGAGCCAGTGGCCGCGCCCGTTTGGGATGCTTCCATCTACCGATTTGCCCCTACTTGCCAAAACGCCAAAGCGTCTTATAACGTTGACGCTAATCATTACAAAATAGGCTATAGCTATTTCGTAGCAGACGCCTCTGTCGCCGAGGATGCCTTCTTCGACATCTCTCAGGAGGCTGCATGGCGTTATCCTGTCACTCAACCGAAGACTCTGTACCTGTCTAAAACTCCATCCGTTAACCGGGAGCCAAGTAGAAACTCTTCAGCAATAAATTACAGCTCTGGCGGCTATGGTAACGGGTAAAACCTTAAAAACGGGAACATTACTATGGCAACCACACGCAAACGCTCACCCGGATTCACACCAGAACCAGAAACCAAAGAAGCAGCTGTTGCGGAGTTTCCGGAAGAAACAGCTACGGAGACGCTTGAAGCTGCAGCTCAAAAAGAAGAAACCGTGGAGGAATCAAAACCTGTTGAGGCACCGTTTGTTGTGGAGTCAATTACCCCGACTGAAGACCCAGGCCCTCGTTTTGTTCCGGAGCCCAAGCCTACTCCCGTAGCGAAAGACCCTGAACCCCCTAAATTAGTGGCCCCTCGGCGACATCCTCGCAATATCCCAAAATTCTCACATCATAAAAGTCAATGAGACCACCAAAACTTCGGTCCACTCCGCTAGTGCAGAGTTTGGCTCTTATGCAGCAAGCCTCGGAAGCAAACATGAAGTTTGCTGGATTACCTCGTGGAACCCTGCGAGGAACAATCGTGGATGTAGATGATCCCGAGGAAAGAGGCAGGGTTCGAGTCGTGTTCGATGACATGAATCCTGAAATTCCCCAGGTTTCTGGCGCCGGAGAATGGTCGAAAGAGAGAGTTGGAGAAGAACCTGACGCTTCTCACTGGATTGACACCTCCCCCGCATTTAAAGGGAAACAACCTAAAGGTTTAGTCGGAAAGCGAGTGAACATTGCAGCTTCCAACGGGCAATATCAATATGCTGTGCTGCAAGATGTGATGTTTGATCCTCAGTTACTTGCAAGCGGAGTCAAAAATAAACTGGAGATGCCGAACAACAGCTCGATGACTCGGCTTCCGGTCTACGATTCAGGCTCACTCCCTCCTGCTTCCGCTGAGAACCATGGCTGCATGGTCGTTGAAACCGGTGGTCCTCTAAACTCTGATTGGCTTTGTGTATGTTTGCAACGTCAAGGCTCTTACTATTGGGTTCGCCATATTGATATGGCCCACGGCCACTCTGGCCAAAACGACGGTAAGCAGCCCCCGGACTCTAGCGGTGACGGCGAACCGCCAGTCAACCAGCAAACAGTCTGGGACTACGTGTTCCCCACAACTGGTGGTGAGATGCAGAAATACTCTCAATACGGAACTTCTCCTCGAGCAAATCCGTTTGGAGGAGATGCAAAATGGTACGAACCTCCTAAATAATGGCTACTCCAACTACCTACTCTTTAACGTATCAAACACCTTGCCAAGAAGAGGTAGGGTGCGGGAAAGGCGATTGCCTCGGTCAAGTTAAATTTGAAGCACGTCCGTTCAACTTCTGCGAAGATGTTACAATCCAAATGGATTTAACTGTCAACGGAAATGTGACCATCATTCCTGCGGCTATTACTGTGGGAGGTCAAACTTTTACACCACAAGTCATCGTCGGCCTCAACGGCTCCTTTACCTGTCTCGCTGTGTAACATGGCAATTCGTCGTCCCAGCATTAGCTCCCCGAACTGGCTGTTTCAGGATTTTCTGTATCAAGCGTCCGAACTCTTAGGTGGACCTGAACTGCGCTATATTCAGGTGAAATGGGATGGGGAACCTTACACTCGAGTTTCACAGAGTTTTGACTACAGTAATCCCCCGTTCGTAGATTCAGAGCAACGCGGCGGAAGCATTGTCGCTCAATTGGACTATGAGATTAATGCCTCTACGCGTCTCGTAACAGTCTACTCGTGGAGTGTTACTTGGAGAGACGAATGGCCTCTAAGGCTGGCAGTAAATTACCTAAGAGAATGTTTGTATCCGAGTGTAAAAGGATATATGATTCGCGTTGTTGGCGATCAAGTTTACAACCAGGCAGGCGAAGCCATTGAGGTTGCTGGCAAGGACCCTTACGCATTCTGGGTATCCGAACAATTTTTTCCAATATCCAATCACCCAAACGACTATCTGCTAAGGTAACCGGGTAAAACCAGTTAACGTTAGGTTTGTGCCGTGGGTTTGCCAACCATAAAAGAGATAACTGTACCCTCCACATCCACGGTAATGCTGTGGTTTGATGGACCTCTGGACGCAAAAGTTCCTGTGCCCGTAGGGTGTTTTACAGTAAACTACGGGAACTACGGCGTAACCACGGTTAACTACGCCTCTGACACGATGATTGTCCTGGAGTTAGACTCGTTTTTGAGTCCCTGGGACGAAGTGTTCGTATCGTATGAACCCCCTTTAGACCTAAAACAATGCCTGCGGGGTCCAGTTCCTCCCACTGCCAATGATGTGGTTGTCAAAAGGAACGCTGTAAGGGCTTTCTATCGCGTTCCCACCCGCAACCAGTTGGCGCCGGATGAAAAGACTGATGGTAGCCAGGTTCAGTCGAACTTAGGGCAAACCATTGGGGGCTACGGCTTCCCGATGCAAAATCGTAGCGGTACGCTTACAAATCACAAGTCAGACCCAAAGTCTGCCTCCCCCGACGACTTTATCGTAGCTTACGGTCTGAAAGAGGCCATCCAACTCACAAATATTGATGATGCGGCTGCTACCACAGTAAATGTGGCCAAGCTGCGTATGGCAATCCAAGATGCGAACAGCTTGATTGATAGCTATATTGAGCAAAGCGGGAAAGCGGGAATGGTTCTCATTACGAGCAACCGTCGTCGCACAGCTCTGATTATTGCCCGCTATTATCTTGATACCGTCCGTCGCCGTGAGGATGTAAAGTCCGACTACGAGACGGCACTAAAGCAACTCGCTGCAGAAATGCAGATGTCGGCGATTCGCGCAGGTAATGGAGACAGTGCGATTGATACACCCCAGGGAATAATGAGATCCTGGAGGATTCCTCAGCGTTATAACAGTGTGAGTGGTAAGGGACTTTCAGGTTTCACAACTGATAGTGCTGGAGACCTGTCCCCTGATTTCCGTTGGGGATTCGGCGCAGTAAATCAGAACCTACAGTTCCCGAACTGGATTAACGGTTCGAACATGATGGAACTGACCGGCGGGACGCCTTTGATTACGGAGCCGACTGATGCCGGCGGAATAAGCATTGATGGAAACCAAGGGTTTGCTAACTGATTCACTAGGGTAAAAGCACTTGATGTAAGACTCAGATTAAATGAGTTACTCCTTTCCACCCGGTCCAGCGGTGGGACAGATATATACCAGCAATGGTAGGACTTGGCGATGGAACGGTGTCCAATGGACGGCCGTAGCAGTATCCTCTCCAACATCTGCTCCCGTCTACGTCTCAATATCGCCACCACCCAACCCAATCCAAGGGTCTCTCTGGTATAACAGCAATAACAGCGATCTAAACATATATTACACAGACCTAAACGGGTCACAGTGGGTGTCGGTTGTGCCGTACCCGCAGGATGACATTGACCAAAATGGCGGTGTTTTCCAGGGTGCAATTTACGCACAATACGAAATTCCTAACAACCCCGCCGCGTTCGTGACCGTTGGTTGGGTGAACGACAACCTCGTCGCCTACCTTGACCAAAACGGTTACATGCAGGCGGGTAACGGCGTAACGCTCAACTCTGACGGTCAAATCCTTTCTATTGATTCCGGTCTCCTCGTCTGATAACACCATGTCACTCACTGTACAAAACCTTAGGGCAGTCGGCACTGGTGTCGAGCCCGCATCGCTTCTCCCAGGGCAGATTGCCTTCAACGTAACAGACAAAGTTCTATACGTTGGCGACGGATCCAGCTTCAAGACCGACTTTGACGGTGCTCAAGTAGCTGGCGTTCCTGGTAACGGCTGGTATGCGATGCCAATGGATTTCGACTCCCTTGGCGAATACTACGTTGTCAACCCCGGCTATTACGGTGACGTTCCCACCGACCAACAGGTCTTAGCCTGGAGCACCGCCCTCAATCACCCGATTTGGATTACCGGTGCCGGTGGTGGCGGAAGCCAGGTTTACGTTATCACCAACGCTCAGGTTGCTGCCGCCCCTGGCGCCACGACCAGTGCAAAAATTACAGCCGCCATTGGTGTCGCTTCTCCGGACGAAGGCAACGTTGCTATCGTCACTGGTTTACCTGACGAAGTGTACGAAGGTCTTTACTTCTTTACCACCGAGTGGGTCAAAGGCGCTGCTTACGCCTACCCGAGTGCCTCCGAAGTTATTTACGACAACACCGGTCGAAGCTTGGGCGCCACGGTTCAACTCGCTATCGACGACCTTGACGACGGGTTGATTGCTACAACCGCAATCGCAAACACTGCCAACAGCACTGCCAACTCTGCGCTTTCTATCGCTAGCGCCGCTCTGCCTCGCGCTGGCGGCACAATGACTGGAAATATCACTTTCCAAGATGCCGGGGAGGGTGTTGTATTCAGCGATGCCTCAACCGTATCCGCAATCAACAACAGTGTCACTACGACTTCAGCGACAACAGCCGCTTCATCTACGGCTGTCAAGACTGCTTACGATCTGGCTTCGGCAGCAATCCCTCGCTCTTCATTTACGGCTGGAGGCGAATTGCTAGTTGGCACAGGTGCTGGCACTTTCTCGCCTCTGCCTGCTGGTGCTGCCGACTATATTCTGGCTTCCGACGGAACCGGCAACTTAGTCTGGGTCACTCAGTCTGAAGGCGACGTAACTACCGTCTCCGGAACAGTACCGATCGTGGTGGATAATACAGATCCGCAAAACCCCGTGGTTAGCGTTGACCTGGCCACTACTGCGACTCCGGGCGTGGTTCAGATTGAGCTCACAGGTAACATGACTCTGGTTGGGGGAGTCATCAACGTTCCTAACGGCTCAACCACGGTCAAAGGCGCAGTCCAACTTAACAACACTCTTAGCTCAACCTCGACAACTCTGGCCTTGACTGCGGCCCAAGGTAAAGCTCTGCAGGATCAAATCGACGCTCTTACTCTTTCAAACAGCGTCACTCTCGCAGGTGGATACAACGCCACAACCGGCCTTGTTGATGGCGCAACTTCTCAAGGTATTGCCGCAGGTTTCGTCGATGGTTCTGCACCTCCCGCACCCGCACCCGGCAACTCTGACTATTACCTGATTTGCACAACTGCAGGTAGTAATCCCTCCACCATGGAAAATGGGGACTGGTTGCTGTCTGACGGGACTCAATACGTTGTGCTCGGCGTGGGTTCTCGACCTGCTTCGGCTTCTTATACTCAGGCCGGTATCGTTCAACTTGCTGACGGAGCTGCAGTTCTTGCGGGCACGTCCGATACTACTGCAATTACCCCGCAGGCTCTTCAGGACAACGTTATTGACTCGGTCACAACGGCCAACAGCACCCTGATTGCCTCAGCAACTGCGGTCAAAACCGCCTACGACGCTGCTGTAGCTGCTCAGACCACGGCAACCGCCGCTCTGCCCAAGACTGGCGGCACTATGACCGGGAACATTACGTTCCAGGATGCAGGTGAAGGCGTCATCTTCAGCGATTTGTCTTCGGTAATCGCCATCAGCGATAGCGTATCCACAGCATCGGCCACTACCGCCGCCTCAAGCAATGCGGCTAAAACCGCCTACGACGCTGGTGTTCAAGGTCAAACTGACGCTGCTGCTGCCCAAGCAACCGCCAACGCTGCTGTTCCTTGCAGTTCTTTCACTGCGCTCGGTCAGTTACTGTCTGGTACAGGTGGGAGCACTTACTCGGCACTCTCTGTCGGAACAAATGGTCAGTTTCTATCCGCCAACTCCGCGTGTGGCACTGGTTTAGAGTGGTGCACACTTTCTCTGGCTTGCGTTCCCTGCTCTGCTTACACTGCGGTTGGTACCATTCTAGCCGGCAACGGTGCTGGCACCTATTGCTCTCTCCCTGTGGGCACCAACTGCCAGATCCTTGTTGCTGACACAGATTGCGCCTCGGGAGTCAAGTGGGCTACTTGCCCCGGCAGCTCTTTGTTCGGGTTCACCAATAATACTGGCAACTTCTCAACAGGAATAGGATTCCAGGCAGGTAACTCCCTGGCTCCTACAGGTTTCGCCAACGTGTTCGTAGGTTATCAGGCAGGTTGTCAAATGAGCGGGGGCGACTACAATGTCGCGGTCGGAAATAACAGCCTTCAAGGTACCGGTTCATCCAACGTTGCCATCGGTTCGGGCGCTATGGGTCAGACTGCCTCAACAGGCAGCAATAACGTTGCGGTTGGTTACCAATCCGCTGACGCCTTGACTTCGGGAGCTAATAACATAGCCATTGGACAAGGAAGTCTGGGTGCCAGCACAACCGCTTCAGATCAAGTTGCCGTCGGACATCAAGCTGGTTGCTCTAACACTGTTGGTGCGCAAAGTGTTTACGTGGGGTCTAATGCCGGCTTACTTTCAAACTCTGTCGGCTCGGTATTCGTCGGTTTCTGTGCGGGTCAAGCAAATACCACCTCAGGTTGTACGACGTATCTCGGTTATGTTTCTGGTCGAAATGCCACCGGGCTGTCCAACACCTATGTAGGTGGTCTTACAGGCTGTGCTGCTTCAAATACCTCGGCCTGTGGCACACTACTTGGCTTCTGCGCCGGATCCGCCCTAACAACCGGCAACGGCAACACCTTACTAGGTTTCCAGTCCGGCCGTAACGTCAACACCGGCGCCAACAACGTCGCCATCGGTACCGCTGCGTTCCAGACCGCCACAACTGCTGCCAGCAACGTTGCAATTGGTTGCGGTGCTCTAGCGGGTCTGTCTACTTCCGCAGGTAACACCGCTTTGGGTCACCGGGCGATGCTCAATGCCTCTACGGCGGCGAATAACGTTGCCATCGGTTGTAATGCTGGTGAGCAAATCTCGACCGGTTCCACTAACGTTTTTATCGGCAATACTGCAGGAGACGCTGTTACCACTGGAAGCAGCAACACCATCATCGGTGACATTGCCGGTTCTGCCGCTCTCGCCAACAACCTCATTCTTGCTGCTGGCACTACTGTCAAATTCCAGGCGAATGATTCCGGCGCCTGGTCTCCAGATGGTACAAACTTCGGCACCATTGGTCAGTTCCTCGCCTCAAACGGCACCGTTGCCGCTCCGTCCTGGTGCACACTGTCTCTGGCTTGTATCCCCTGCTCTTCTTTTACAGCTTCTGGCCAACTCCTGGCGGGTACCGGAACAAGCACCTTTACTGCCCTTGGCGCTGGCTCTAATGGTCAGTTCCTGGCTGTGGATAACACTTGCACAGGGGGTCTTAAGTGGGTGACCGCCGCTGGCGCTAACATCTGCGGCTTTACTTGCGCGCTCACGCCATTTAACACTGCTCTTGGCTCTAACGCTGGAGCCGCGTTCACTGGCGCTTCTCTCTGTAATACCGCCATAGGTTTTGGGGCACTTAGACTTGAGGCGCTAGGGGATTTCAATACTGCGTTAGGTCACGCGGCTTTGTGTAGTCAAAACGGACCAAATGGTAATACTGCCATCGGGGCAGAAGCCGGATGTGCGATTGCCGGAGGCTCCTGCAACACCCTGATAGGTTGGACTGCTGGTAACTGTATTAGCACCGGTAGTAACAACGTTGCAGTTGGTGTAAACACCCTTGGGGCTATTTCTGGGGCCTTTAACGTAGCATTAGGCACGAACGCATTAGCTCTAGGTACGGCTTCTTCGAACACGATGCTCGGGTACAACGCTGGATGCTTAGTTAACACAGCCGTTTGTAATACTTTTGTTGGTGCTAACTCCGGTATTGCTGTTACTACCGGCAGTTGTAATACAATCGTAGGTTCTTACGCAGGTACAACCACACTCGCTAACAACGTTGTCTTGGCCGACGGCGCTGGCAACATCAAACTGCAGATTAACCAAAGTGGCGCTCTTGGTGTCGGCACCACTCCGACCTACGGCACTGCTGGTCAGATTCTGGTTTCGGGTGGCTCTGGTGCAGCGCCTACTTGGACCAGCTCTGGCACAGTTTCTGCCAACTACGGATCTTTTGTTCGCACAACAACTCAAACAAACGCAGGTGGTGCCAGCGGTAACGCAGTTTCGTACGACACCACAAGTTCGGCAAATAACTTCTCGATCGTGAGTGGGTCTCGGATTACGGCAGCGGTGGCTGGAACCTACCAGATCTTGGCCAGTTTGCAGGTTCAAAAGACGGATGCTGGCACAGACGATGTCAATTTCTGGCTCAAAAAGAACGGCGTCAACGAACCAAACTCTGCTTACAACCTAACTCTTCAAGGAAGCGGCGCTGCCCAACTCGGTTACATCAACTGGGTGGTTACTCTGGCCGCTGGGGAGTATGTGGAACTGTGGTGGTACTCCGCAGACGCTAACGCTCGTCTTCTGACCGACCCCGCTGTTGCACCCTACCCTGCTGTGCCCTCTTCAGGGTTCATTATTCACCCGATGGGCGCCTAACTCATCTCACTGGGCACCTTCGGGTGCCCTTTGTTTTGCGCGGCAAAATCGGGTGTGCCAGGGTAAAAGTTACTAACAAGTGGAACACCGCATAAACCGGAGGACAGAACCATAGAACTCTCAACAATTTCGCGTATCGAGCAGTTTATGGTGGATGCCCTGGTTGCTTCACCTCTTATTCCCTTAAGTGTCAATGTTTTACGTCTTGCAGATGTAATCGGAAAAGAGGGGGTGGTCCAACAGACTAACAACATTGTTGTTCGGTACACTGGCGCAAACAATACGGTAAAGAACCGGATCCCCCTGGTATTTGAGCGCATAATGCGCTTTGAACTGAACTTTTCGTGTCAAGATTATTTAACTTCTTCGGGACACGATTTTGCCACACAGCTTATCACGGGAGCATTTATAACTCTGAACGGATCGGTTCCCGGTAATGCTTACGTGCAAGCCATTGAACCTTTCGTTTGCCTGAATGAGGACTTCACAGGGCTTACCGATCAGTCTCAATACACCTACACGCAGGTTTGGCAGCTCACCGTTGAAGAGGCGTTGCCATTCATATCTCTGGACCCTTGCGTTCAGCGTGGAAATTGCCGTCAAATCTTTCCAGCCCTTGGCGTCGAAGCCAGACTCCCTTTGGGTGGTATCCTAGATGAGTCCACTGGCGACATTTATGTTCCCTCCTACGATTGTGATGGGGAACCTCAGGAAGACTATGACGCCTGCTATGGAATCCGATGGTCAAACGAATTGACTCAGAGCGGTAACTGGGTGTTTATCTGCGATCCCGACTGTGTGTTCATAGAAGACCCGCTTGGCCAACCCATTTACCTGCTGTCAAACAACAGCTACACCGAAGATGGCCGTCTCGTCGTGACTGTGTTTGATGCTGAAACCAAAGAGCCCATCCGAGAAGTCTTCTACTGTAACACTGGCAAGAAATTAGCCAGGTATGCCGTAGAGCTCTGGAGCGACACTGTAAACAAAGCTGGAGCCATATCTGCGAGCGCAAGCAAAGATGCCTCATGGTACCAGAGCATGAACTACGGTGAATTCGCCGTGGTACTTGGCGGCTACCAATTCCTATACGTTGATCCGCTCAATCCCGATTCCCCGAAACTTTCTATTGACGGGGGAGTTTTAATCGGTGTGCAAATGCAAACTTTCATCCAAACTCAGAAAGGCCGATTTTACTATGTGGGTCAATCGCCTCAAGGAAAAGGATGGCTACCGGAAGGATCTTTTGAGCTTGCCAGTGTAAACTCTCTGTGGCGTCTCGGTTGTCTTCCGTGCACGAATGGATTAAATTCCCCCCAGCAACCTTGCTAGAACAATGCAGAACTCTCAGCAACTCTGGAACAGCTATCACGCTGCTGTCCAAGCGGGTAAAATGGACTTAGCGAAGAGGATCCTTCGATCCATTCACAGCTACAAAGGAAATCCCCCTCCCTCTGGCGGGGGGTGTGCAAAATGCCGTCGGAGACTGACCTAATGTCTGACTCAAAAGAAAAGGATGCTATTGTAAAGCAGAAAGAGAACCTGGCCCAAGAATCGTTAAGGGTTGCCATGGAGGCAATCGGTTTGCTACAAGATCAAATGTCGGAGTGTTCGACACGAGATTTAGTGCAAATCTTCTCTGCTTCTGTGAAAGCCCATCGTGAAATCACCGAGGACATTGTGGTCCTGACCGCTAAGGAGAATCCCTCTGAAGAATCTCTTGCGAAAGAGTACGACGGGAAAGTCGAAGAGCTTCTCAAAAGGATCAGCAACTTCTAATGCGCCCCGTAATAACCAAAGCAAACCAGTTGGACGAACACAGCAGCTGGCGAAAATACATTCGAGGCATCCGGGAACTGATTGTGATGGAGGCTCCGGCTTCTGTCATCCAGGAATACAAATATCGTGCTGCCCGCGATTGCTTTCTGGCTTTTGCGGACATTATGAAAAAAGGCGATTTGCGCGTAGTCGCTTTCCACGAAGTGATCGCATCTGCCTTCGAGGACTTGGCAATGAAACGCTACAGGCGTCTCATCGTGTCGTGCCCTCCTCGCTCAGGTAAATCGATGCTTGCGTCAATGTTCGTTTCATGGTTGCTCGGTAGAGACCAAATGACGCAACACATTATTGCATCATACGGTCAGCAACTATCGGGCAAATTCCACAAAGATGCGATTGGTTTTCTGAAGCACCCTGAATTCTCCAAAATCTTCCCCGAGTGGAAAGGATTCTCACGTGACTCCAAATACGATATGCTTGGAGGTGGGTATATTCTTCCGACTTCTGTTGGTGGCGTACTTACCGGGTTTTCTGCTGGAACAACAAACATTAGTAGCCCTGGCGTCGGCGCTATGATCGTGGACGACCCGCTAAAGGACTCCACGTCTACCGCTGCCCTTGAAGCACTCGAGGCATGGTGGGGGGAGCAAGCCAGTACCCGTCGTACTAACAACTGGTGCCAGATGGTGATTGCTACCCGATTCCACCAGCATGATTTGCACGGTGTGTTGATGGAAGCGGATGGAGAATACGATGAAGTGGAGAATCCAAATGGCTGGCGTTGGATTAACATCGCGGGCTTAATCGAGACAGCTGAGCAAAGAGCAGCGGACCCTCTTGAGAGAGACCTGGGGGAAAGCCACTGGCCAAGCAACACTGCTTTCTCAGTGGATATGCTCATGGCCCAGAAAAAGACCATGGGCTCACTCGCCTTTTCTGCTCTTTACCAAGGAAGTCCGGTCGCTGCAGAAGGTCAGATTATTAAAGACAGTTGGATCACTCGGGTTGAGTCGAAGGACTGCCCAGGTTTCGATTTAACTTGGCTGGCAGTCGACTGTGCGTTCTCAGAGAAAGAACTTGCTGACGAAACTGCCATTTGTGTTGCTTCCCTTTCTCATCGCCATCCAGGAATCGTATACATTCGTGAGATTATCACAGGGCGCCTAGGGTTTCCGGACTTGATTGCGAAAGTGAAGCATCTGTACTCTTTCTATGATGCTCGTGTTCTCTGCATTGAAAAAGCTGCTTCCGGGCAGTCCCTCATTCAGATGCTGAAGAAAGAGGCGAAGATTCCGATTGAGGAAATGAAGCCGTTGAAATCCAAGACGATTCGTCTGCAGGCAGTGGCTCCGCTCATGGAGTTTAATCGAGTTCGCATGATTGAAGGGGATTGGATCGACGGTTTCGTCAAAGAAATAACCACTTTTCCCTTCACAAAACACGATGATCGCACTGACGCCTTCACTTGGGCGTTGACCTATTTCTCCATGAAACTAGATAAGGTGGACAAAGGTCTTCAAGACTCCATCATCCAGAACAAACGTTTTTCCGGGGAATTAACACGATCGGGATTCAATAATCAGAGCGTCTTTCCGAACCTGAGTCGCGGTCGTTTACGGATGTTCCCTGCTGACCATAATTTCAACGACCCTGACTACGATGCTGTCTCAGGAGAAGCAGATCCCAGGTCCTCGTTTGTGAGAGGAATCCGTGGTGGTAAGAGAAACATCGGATACGACACTGAGATGTGATCGGTGATTTTGTAACCACCGTAAAAAAGTTGCTGTTGTTCACAACAGATTACCATGGCAAATCATCCGAACCCTGATAAAGTCCCGAGCATTATGCAAGAGGATTTCGGAACCAAAGTACTAATTACAGACCTCGCTGCAGATTACTATCTGGAGAAAGCAGCTAAGCACGGCACCGAGCGCTACTCCCGCCCTTGCGGGGGTGCCGGGGGTTTTGACGATTTTTGTGAGAGGATGCACTGACCGCAAACGGGTAAAACCTAGCAGTCCCTGAGGCACTCCTCCAATGTCACAGGATTATTTTCAAGGGGGTGAGTTAGATGTAGTTCTAATTAGCAGCGAAGCATACACCGTATCCACTGACTGTCACCTCACTCCAATGTTAAGTTCAAAAGAGAAGCGTTCAAAGCGTCGTGCCGAAGCGAATCAATCGCTCGAGAAGTCCTACTCTCGCGGCATGGACGTTCTCCCGTTCCTGCCTAAAACTGACCACCAAGAAGATCTTTGGACTTCTTTGAACAAAAATACAGTCACCATTGCCATAGGCCCTTCAGGCGTTGGAAAAACCCTTGTGGCTCTTTGGTGGGGCCTGAATGAAATTGCCAGGGGGAATCTTGAGAAAATTTACTATGTGAGAAGTGACGTGGGCTGCGCTCACCAGCGGGGCAGAGGAGCTCTTCCTGGAACCATGGAGGAAAAAATGGCCCCCCTGGTTGGCCCCGTGTTCGATAACTTAGTTGTCATGACTAAATCGTACGGTGCTTCTGAGTATCTGGTCTCTAAGAAAATCGTAGAGCCCATGATGCTAGAGGACCTGCGTGGTAGGTCTTTCTCCAACTGCCTTATTATTTTTGACGAGGCGCAAAACTCAATGCCTGAAAACGTGAAAACGGTCATCAGTCGAGTTGGGGAAGACGCTAAAGTTGTCATCACTGGCGATACCCGTCAAATCGACCTTGACGTTTTCTCCAGGAACAGTGGCCTTCTCGACTCCTATCATCGCCTGGCCAATATCCGTGGCGTTGGTCGTGTCCAGTTCGACCGTGAAGACATCGTCCGTAACGGCATCATTGCTGACATTTTAGAGGCTTACGAAGACTAATGCGCAAAGACACAAGGTTTGCCCGGCCGGATAGGGCGGAAATTGAATCCAAACTTCCTCCGGGCATCTTGTCGAATGCTCAAGCATTGGTAGTATGGAATATGATGTTAAGGGGGGATGATCCTTCGGACATTGCGCACACTTATCGCTCATACCGTGATAGTAAGTATTGCGAAGTGCCAAAGGATCACCTTCGAGCCATGCGAAATGCCATGATTACGGCAATGCGAGAAGCCAATCGAAACGACCCGAAACCGCGCAAAGAAAAGAAGTCCGGGGTACACTATGACCCTATGCCAGACGGATGGATGCCCCGGAGGAAATCAGCATGAACCCGAAAGAACAGCTTGAGAAACACAAAATACCCTGCGGACCGGCTACAATCTCTGTAGAGTCAACTTGTCGCAGGCGCTTACGAGACCACTTTGACTCCCTCCTGGATCGCCTCACTCGAGATATCCACCCTGAAGGGGTTGATCCTGAGATTTTAGCGATGGAAGAACAGGTGGAGATTCCGGAACCGGAAGAGCCGGAGGAGACTGATAAGGAGAAGAAAGAAAGGATGATTCGAGAAGGGAAGCTGAAAATGGATGTCAAGAAAGCGGTTAAAAAATATGAGGAAAAAATAATGCCTAAGCCTAAATCAAAGGCGAAAACTTCTGACCACGCCGAACCCGAGGAAGACGAGGAGGATCTGCAAGGGAATTCCAAGTTACTTCAAGATCGCACGGGTAAAATCCAAAAAAGGTAATCAACCAACATGACTAATCGAATCGGCGGCGACTTTAACCAAGATGCAATCGAGGCATTTCGTGCCGCCTATGCACAACAACTGGCTTCTCCGGATCAAGATGAGATTGCGAATAATTCCGGATTGCCTACAAATGTAATCCCAAACACCTCCCCCTGGATTGAACACACAGGGTTGTGGAAGGCGCACGATGGCAGGAGTTTAGACTATCAGAAAGCGACTCCTTTCAACCCTAACACCTATCTGTCCGACGAAATCGTTGACGGGGACGACGAGACCGGAAGTATGAGCGACGAAGAGGTTGAAACACTACTCAGCGAAATTACGGGTCAGGGTGAAGAAGACTGATTGCTAAGGGTAAAAAGCTGTATGACAAGAAAACGTTATGTACGGTTCTTCTTTTGATTTCAGCGGGGTTTCGCTTCCGGGGACCGGGGGGAGCCTAAACGCCAGCAACGCCATCAGTGGCGAACAGCTTAAGAAAATGAATTCTTCCGGTAAAAAGTGGCGGCCCGGTCCCGATGGAATGGGAATGTCTCACCACAACGAGTCTATTCTGAAGGCAAACGCCGAACATCGTGAGCGTCGCGAGGGTCTCGTCAACCGTGAGTACAATGAAAACTCCGACGGTAAAGACGCGATGAAGGAAATTTTCGATCGCAAGAAAGCTCGGATGTCTTCCTTCAAGGAAATGAAGAAGAACGAGTATGGTTTCGCTGAGGGTGACTCCCAAGACAGCGAACTCTTGTCGATGCCTCTCCCCGGAGCATTCAAGGAAAGCTGCAGCTGCAACACCTGTCCTTCGTGCCGTGACAAGAAGCGCAAAGAACAAAACTTCAGAGAGTGGAGCACTGAGAAGCGCAAAGCTCTCCAGGAAGGTAAAGTAAAAGGTGAGTTCGCTGGCCCTGACCAATCTTTCCCTATCGCAAGCCCTGTCGATGTGGCCGCAGCTTGGTCTTCCGTTGGTCGGGCCGCGAACCCTCGAGCAACCATGCGCAAGATAATCTCGATCGCGAAAAAACACGATTGGGTGTCGGGTCTACCCGAATCCGTCAAGAAACGACTGGCAGCTGGTGAGTCAGGCTTGCCGACGGAGTGAGCCATGGGGATGGAACTTATAGGGCTTGTTGCTTCAGTCGCCACGATCTTCTCTGGGCTCGGTTGGCTCCTGGATAAGAACCACAAGAAGCTCGAGGTAATGCTTCGGTACAACGGGCAAAATCTCAATAACTTAGTAACCAAAGTCGAAAAGATTGAAACCTCGTTCAACGACCTTCGCGCCGAGATTCCGGCCAAGTTCGTAACAAAAGCCGAGCTCCTAACTCACATGCGAAACGAAGAAAAGTGGCAGAGTGAGACACACGACCAGTTGATTCAAATCCGAGAAGAAATCTCCGCACTACGACAATGGACACACCGATGATTGATTACGATTGGGATCGCCTCGACGGTCTCGGATTTGCAGAGAGTGCCAAAGATGGCTTGAAATCCGCTTGCTGGAAAGGCTATGAAGCAATCGGCATGAAGACCAAAAACGGGCGCAAAGTTCCGAA
>Ga0164292_10000512_pt1 | contig 30403 bp, 29 predicted proteins | sample GEODES117metaG_FD_111486 | JGI IMG/M metagenome (GOLD analysis project Ga0164292, IMG submission 111486) | Eutrophic lake water microbial communities from Lake Mendota, Wisconsin, USA - GEODES117 metaG | ecosystem: Environmental > Aquatic > Freshwater > Lake | place: USA: Lake Mendota...
AGACCACCATTAAAATCATTAGATATATCAATGGACTGTAACCCAAGACTTGCTTCTTTGCGTATATCAATAGATTTTAGACCACCATTAAAATCATTAGATATATCAATGGACTGTAACCCAAGACTTGCTATTTTGCCTATATCAATCGATTTAAGACCACCATTAAAATCATTAGATATATCAAGCGACTGTAACCCAAGACTTGCTTCTTTGCCTATATCAATCGATTTAAGACCACCATTAAAATCATTAGATATATCAACTGAAAAATTTTCAAGTTTATTTTTACTTAATTCATTACTATTTTCTATTGATTGAGAATTCATAGCATTTTGAGAAATACTTAATGCCGATACATCATTTAATAAATTTTGGTCAAACAGTAATTTATCTTTATTTAATATTTTACTTCCCGCGGTCTGTTGTTTTGATTTGAAACTATCTATAATATTATTAACTATTGATGATTTTTTTTCAACAACTTTCTTATTATTTATGTCTTCACTCGCTTCTTTTACATTTGAGATTTGCTTATGCTCTATTTTATCTATAAATTCATCATACAGTTTCGTTGGTTTTAAATCAATCTTTTTCATGTCACTATTTGTAATTTTATTAGACATATCATCATTATTACTTATATTTATAGATGATTGTTCCGTTTTACCTGGTTGTTTTTCTTCATGTATATCACTAATATTAATATCAAGTGGAATTGAAAAATTTTGCGAATTATCATTAAAAGGAATATCGGTTAGTTCATATGAAAAATCAATTGATTTCATATCATTGGGAACATTTTTTTCTAACATCTTCGTTATATCAATTGATACACTTTCAACATCATCTATATGCGAATTATTATTAGGTTTTGAATTTGCCTCGCCTGATATATCAATAGATGGAGGAGGTGTATCTATTCGCTGTTTCTCTTTATTTTCTTCTAATTCACCCATATCAAAATGTGGTATTCCAATGGGATAACCATTCTCTGTAAATTCTTCTAACTCATTATCATATTGCTTGTCTAATATACTTGATAATGACTTCATTCCTAATTTCATAAAATCATCATCATACTTTAAACATAGTTCCTTAAGAATTTCTTTTTTTGGTAAATAATAATAAGGCAATACACCAATACGCTTTAATTTATTTTGCTGTTCATTACCATCAATAAAAATATTTTGGGGGCGGTCATCTAAAAACACAATTTTCTTAACATCATCCATAGATATACCTAGACGTTTTAAAGGTACTTCAACACTCTTTAATGTCGCACCATCAGGCGATTCTCTAGGTATTTCATCACTCCTACCACTATGATCTAAATCGTAAATTAGAAATAAATCTTTAGTATCATCATGTTTTTTAGTGCTATAAAATTCAAATAAATTTTTCATAAATCCAACCCAATTTACATAATTTTTTTCAGTTTGACTATATCTTTCAGCACTTGTATACATAATAATTTTATCAAGTGATTTTTTATTCTTTAATTTCTTTAATTTATAGAAAAACTCTTTTAAACCAGGCCGCGCAAACCCCATATCTAATAATTCAGAAGCAAATAAAATAAATAGAGCTTCAGCATTTATTCTATCTAAGTTTTTTTCTAACAACTTAAGCTTTAAACAATAATCACATACTGTTTCTGTATATAATCCACTTATTAAACTAAAATACCCCAAACATTCATCATTATCTAAATATAGTATATTCATATAATATATATATATGGATAATATAAATTTTTAAATAATCCATAAAGAAAAAATAATTATCTAAATTTTCTTTATGGTTGTATATCCTGAAGTCTAATAATAAAATATTTATATATAAATAACAATAAGTTATACATATATAAAATAATGCGAATAGGCATTATTGGACATGGATTTGTTGGTCGAGCTACGAATTTATTAAAATGTGATGAAATTACAACTCTGATATATGATATTAAGCCTGAACTATGTGAACCTAAATATACTACCTTAAATGATATTAATAACTGTGATTTAGTTTTTTTTTGCCTACCAACACCAATGAATCATTGTGGTAATTGCTATACAAAATTATTAGAAGATAGTCTATTATCTATTTCAAATCCATACAAAATAATAAGAAGCACTGTGCCCATAGGATTTACAAGTAAATTTTCAAGTATTTTTATGCCAGAATTTCTTACAGAGTTAAATTGGAAACAGGATTTTTGCGAAAGCGACTATTATATTTTTGGAATTGATAATGATGATAATATATTAAAAGAACGAATTCAACAGCTTTTTGATATAGCACTTAAAAATAGTTTAATTAAAACTTCTAATTTATTATGGACAAGCACAAAAGAAGCTGAAACTATAAAATTATTTAAAAATTGCTTTTTATCAGCAAAAGTATCTATTATGAATGAATTATTTGATCTATGTAAAAAAAAAGAGGTAGATTACACAAATGTAATTAGATATATGAAAATGGATAAACGAATAGGCGATACACACATGAATGTTCCAGGATATAATGGAATGCGAGGATTTGGAGGAACATGTTTTCCAAAAGATACACATAGTTTATATAGTCAATTTCAAGAAGAACAGCTTTCATCTAAGATTTTTCAAAGTGTTCTTGACCGAAATGATAATTTAGATAGAAAAGAACGTGAATGGAGCTCAGATGTTTGGAGAACTACACTTCCTCATAATAAGCCTATTTCACTTGTAACTGGCGGTGCTGGATTTATCGGTTCTAACCTATGTAGATATCTATTAGAACAAAATCATATTGTTATATGTCTTGATAATTTTTCAACAGGCAATATGAATAATATTAATAGTCTTGTGACTTATCCAAATTTTCTCATTAAAAAGGCTGATATTGTAGAAAAACAGTTTTTTCCACATCTTGATTATATTTTCCATTTAGCTTGTCCCGCAAGTCCTGTAAAATATCAGGAAGATGGATATAGAACACTTCAAACATCACTTATGGGAACAATGAATGTTCTTGATTTATGCTTAACACATAATTGTAAAATGTTATTTTCAAGTACAAGTGAAATATATGGAGACCCATTAGAACACCCGCAGAAAGAGACATATTATGGAAATGTTAATACAGTTGGGCCAAGAAGTTGTTATGATGAAGGCAAACGTTGTGCGGAAACCCTTATTTATGAATTTAGAAAAAAACATCCAAAACTTTCAGATAAATTGAAAATAGTAAGAATTTTTAATACTTACGGTCCAAATATGAGTTTAGATGATGGTAGAATAATGACTAATATTTTAGAATCAATTATAAATAATACAGCAATTACAATTTATGGAGATGGATCCCAAACTCGTAGTTTTTGTTATATTGAGGATCTTATTTATGGGATTTATAAGATGATAATGTCGGATGAAACAGGTCCAATTAATTTAGGAAATCCTGATAATGAAATAACAATAAAAAAATTAGTATCTATATTTGAAACCATACTTGGTAGAAATTTAGAAGTTGAATATATAAATTTACCTGATGATGACCCAAAAAAAAGAAATCCCGATATAACACTCGCAATCCATAAATTAGGCTGGTGTCCGCAAATTGATATATATAACGGAATTTCTAAATTTATAGAAAGTATAAACAGAAGTAATTCAAATACATAAACAATAATTTTATAGGTGAAGTATAAAAATATATATTACATTAATTAAGATATTATTCAATAAATATTATATTATCTTAATTATTTAAAAATTATATTATCTGTCTACATGTAGGGCAAAGGTCAGACTTAAAAAGCCATTTAACTATACATTCTTTACAATATTTGTGCGAACAAGGCGTTGCTATTACATCTATATTTTCGGTTAAACAAATGCTACATTGATCTGTAAAATATATAGATTTATTAAACCAGTTACGTTTGTAACATTTTACATAATTGTTAATAAATATTTGAACATATCTTTTAAAATTGCGAATTATATCATCATTAAAGTAATCTATAATATTTGGAAACCAGGTAAATAACAACCTTAATATTGTGGTATGTCCATATTCTGCAGCTATATGTATTGCTCTTTTTAGCTCACTTGATAATTTATATATACTATCATCTTCTAACATCCACTGATATAACTGTGTTACAATATCAGTTAAGCCATTTCGGCAAGCTTCTATAAAACATTCTGATTTGTTATGATGAATGTCTATTTCAGGTTCCCAAAATCGTAACTGTTGAATTATATTTAATTTACCTGATTTACATGCTGTATTAAATGCATCTTCATTTAAAATTTGAATATTTATACGACTATATGTTTCTATAGCCCAATTATACAGTTGTTTCATTAGTTCAATATTACTACTTCTACAAGCATTACGAAACGGTTGTTCATATAAACAATGGATATCAATAGGTTTATCTGTTTGTAAAGACCAATAATATATTTTCTTAACATTTTCTAAATGTCCATAATAACACGCATTGCGAAATACAAAATTAGTATCATAATTTAGATCAATTTTACACCCATTCTCCATGCTATAGTCATAAATTTTAGTTAACATTTCACAACAATTATATCCTGATAAAGTTCTAAATATCAAGTTATCATATCTATTTAAATTATTGATTAAGCCCCAATTTAATAATTTATTAATTACATCTACACGATTGTTCTGACTGATAGATAATATTAGATGTATATTTTGATCTATTTCATATATATGACCAATTGACCGCCAATTGTAAATATCTTCTAAAATTTCAATAGATCCAAATAAGGCATCATGAAATATCCTGTCTTCATTCGCATGAATATCTATATATTTAGGATGTCCCCATTCATATAGTTTATGTAATATTTCTCTATTACTATGGAAACAAGCCAATTCAAAAGCTTCCTGGCATTTTTCTATTATACTCGGATTTTTATTATATACATCAATAAGTTTTTCAATATTACCACTTCTACATATAGTAAATAAGTAGTCCATATTTAGTTATTCATATAGAATATATTAATGTATACACATATTTCTAAATATTTTTAGAATAATAGTTTTAGTATAATCATTGTAAAAATATATGTATGCTAATTGTAAAATAATATAAAGATATTATGCTTATAATATATTATGTATTTTTTATAAAAAAATGGCAAGCGAAAAGCAACACATTTCAGTTTCTGTCGTAGGACATGTTGATAGTGGTAAAAGTACCACAACTGGTCGTCTAATTTATGAATTGGGAGGAATTAGTGAGCGTGATATGGAAAAACTTAAACAACGGGCTCATGAATTGGGTAAGGATAGTTTTGCATTTGCGTTCTATATGGATACACAAAAAGAAGAACAAGAAAGAGGTATTACTATTTCCTGCACTACAAAAGAATTTTTTACCGAAAAATATCACTATACCATTGTAGATTGCCCAGGACACAGAGATTTTATTAGAAATATGATATCGGGAGCTAGTCAAGTCGATGTTTCCCTGTTAATGGTTCCAGCAGATGGAAACTTTGCTACGGCAATCGCTAAAGGAGACCATAAGTCAGGTGAAGTGCAGGGACAAACACGCCAACATGCACGACTTCTTAATCTTTTAGGTGTAAAACAAATTATAGTATGTATTAATAAAATGGATGAAAAAACCGTTAATTATAGTAAGGAACGATATGAGGAGGTTAAGAATGAGATGATTGATATGTTGTCTAAAGTAGGTTATAAACGCGAAACTATCGCATCTACTATTCCTATGGTACCTATTTCTGGATTTATGGGTGATAACCTCATTAAGAAATCGGACAATATGCCTTGGTGGAATGGTGTAGAAGTTGCTAATCAAAATGGTGAAACAGTAAATGTAACTACCGCATTAGATGCTCTTAATAATTTTGTTACACTACCCACTCGTATTCTAGACACACCTCTTAGATCACCTATTTCAGGTGTTTACAAAATTAAAGGTGTGGGTGATGTTATTACTGGACGTGTAGAACAAGGAAAAGTATGTCCAGGAGATGAAGTTGTTTTTCTACCAACGAATACTACAAGTAATCCTTGCGGAGGAAAAATATTTACAATTGAAATGCACCATAAAAATGTAGAACAGGCGGGACCAGGCGACAACTGTGGTTTTAATATCAAAGGTTTAGATAAATTAAATATGCCTCGTAGTGGCGATATTATGGTTTTGAAAAAAGACCTTACACTCAAACGATGCAAAAATTTTACGGCACAAGTTCAAGTGCTTGACCATCCAGGTGAACTCAAAAAAGGTTATACTCCCATTGGTTGTGTTAGAACAGCCCATAGTGCCGTAAGACTTGCGGATATCAAATGGAAAATGGGTAAAGAAACAGGTATGAAAAAATTAGACGCACCTAATTCAATTAAAGCAAATGAAATGGCTGAAATTGTATTTGAACCACAACAACCTTTTGTTGTTGATTTATTTAAAAACTGTGAAGGTCTCGGTCGTATTGCTATCATGGAAGGTAACTCGGTTGTTATGTTGGGTAAAATAACAGATGTTCAATTTTGGGAAGATACCGTTAAAAAATAGACTATAAATAATTAGTAAATATTATTTTTTTATTAACTATTTATAAAATAAAATATACAATATCAAATACAATATCAAATACATTATCAAATACATTATCAAATAGAATATCAAAAACAATATCAAATACATTATCAAATACATTATCAAATACATTATCAAATACATTATCAAATACAATATCAAAAACAATATCAAATACAATTTATGTAAATGATTATCCAGCAACTATCAAACACTATATAATTATTACACTGATTATATTTATTTCTACATTATCATAATAGTAGTATATATATTAAATACTTAAGTATTTAAGACATAAATTATGTAATATCAATGAATAATCATAATTTGAATAATGACTATAAAACAGATAATTTTAATTCAATTAAAAATTCACTATGTGACGCAGATATAATAAATACAAATTCAAAAAAAAATATATCAACTGATTTAAAAACACAAATGAATACATCTAAACTTATTAAAGTCAATGACCTTATAGTAGAAAATGATACAGAAATAGCAAAAGCAACGGATAAAAATAAAAATTATTACAAAATGATATTTTGGTATTTTATATTTTTATTATTAGGATTTTTAGGAGGAATATTTATTAATCTTATTTCACAGTTTAAAATGATAAATTTTGATATGTTATTTAATATTATTATATCACCTATATTGTATTATCATTCCCCAAGAAATATATTGATGAATTTAGATAGAAACAATTTGTTTAAATATTACTTTATACCCTTTATTATTGGTTTAATGTTTCGTTTTTTTGGAAAAATACCAGGATTTAGTCAATTTATTCTAGACCCATATTATATTAAATCCACATTACAGATATCACTCTTAATAACAGTTTTAACCATTATTATTAGTCTATCAATATACTACATTTATATAAGTTCTAATCCATTAGTCAATACTATACTTTTTTTTTGTGAATTGGTATTAACAGTAATTTCGTGTTATTTTCACCTTTTGAATAATGGATACATACATATTCATCACTATTTTATTGGATTAATTATAATGCTTGTTTCTAAAAATTATCACTCCAAAATTGTTGTTATCGCTCATGCTATTTCTTACGCAATTTATATTGAAGGAATAAGTGCATATGGATTTGATTCTATATTTTATAAATAGTATATAATTTATTGTTCACTTAGAGGTATGGGATCTATATATCCATCAGCACCTATTTCTTCATTCTTTCTAGTTAACCAAGTTGCTATTTGTTTATAATCTAATTCAACAGTTGCATTTTTTTCAACATGCTGATTTTTTATTTTTGTTGTATAATGAACTCTTTTTTTACCATCTTTTTCTTCATCTAAATCATCTATTTTATAAATATGTGTATGTGTTTTAGACATATAGAAATTCTTTAAATTTGAAAAATAGTATCCTTCTTGTCCAGTTGAATACCATACATTACGTCTTAAATATTCATTCCAATAATTCGCAAAACGGTCTAAGGTGCTTATTTCACCCAATGAAATACGAACACCATGATGACTAGTCCCACCTAAAGAAATATATTTGTTTATCTTTTTACGGCTTACACGATTTCTAAACAACCCCGTTTTTCTACTTTTTTTCATTATAATTCATATATATATATATATATTATATATATTTTCTAATCATTCTTTAATTTTATTTTTAATAAAATTAAAATTAGGAACAGCAAGTGTAATTTGCGATGGTCTCACACGGATTTTAGATACAGTCTTTTCTACATAATTTGAATCTTTAATCATATGTCATAGTTGAGTTTTCCAACTGCGTAAATAATGAAACAAAGAAGTACAACATCTAGGAAGATTTTAGTGTTTCTATTATTATTGTCTCTGTTTAAACGGATTCACAAACTCTGGTTCCTAAGGGCAATCGCCGTCACAAATAGACGAATCATATTTACGGAGAGAGTCTTTTATATAATAATTGGATGATTCTACACCAATAGAATTATTGAATTCAACTTTATATTGTATATATTCATTCACAGATCCTTCAAAACGATGGCGTATTTCTTTAATTATAGCTATACTACCAAGAGGGATAGATTTATCCGAATGCTCGCCATAAATAGCGCCATTACAAATAACGACACGATCGCCTATTTTAAAATCATCTTTTTGTGCTGGAATAGAGCAATATTGTGCTCGTAAAGATTGGCCATCTTTAATAGCTTTTTGTCGTTCATCATCTTTTCTTCTTTTATCTTCTACATCAACTTGTTTACGAATCGCTTCTTCCAGTTTTAATCTTTTATTTGTATCTGGATCCTTGTCTCTATTGTGGAATGCTTCCAATAATTTACGTTCACGCTCTAGCGACTCGTATTCTGTGTATAATTTTAAATGAGAATAATGTACTTTAGGATTTCTAACATTCCATCCTTTTATAATAACCATATCGCCATTTCTACTTTCTTCTATACCAATGACTATACCTCTTTCTTTTGTTTCAACATCTATAACATCATCGCCTATTTCAAAAGCACCTCCTTTTTGTTTTAATATGTTATATTTTTTTGAGGTTCTGCCTCTTTTTATCTTTTTTTGTAAAGATTTTTTAGTTTTCATTTATATATATATTCAACATAATTTATTTTGTATACTAGATAATGATATAAAAATATAAAACTTTAAAAAATAAAATGGATAATAAAGATAAAACTACATTGAATAGTAAATTTATTATAAAAAAAGCATTTAATGAGAACAATCCGCGTTTGTATCATACGGTAGATAAAACGATATCAAAACCTTTTAACCTAAAAAAACCAGAACATCGTCAATTATATGCCAAATTACAAAATGAAATAGTTAAATTATTAAAACATAATTCTGATGACTATACTATTTATAATTTTATTCATACATTTTTAAATACATATTTATATCCCATTGATAAATATCCAAATAACGAAAATGATGACCGTGCTGATAATAGAGTTGATGATATTGGTAAATTAGTGAGTAGTGTATCTAACAGTATACCTGTTGATAATTTTATTGATGTAGGATGTAGTGAAGGCGGTATTACCGCAAAATTAGGAGACTATTTTGGTTTAAAACCTCAAAATATATTTGGGATTGATATTCGTATACCACACTCAACTAATGGTTTTACATTTATTCAATGTAATTTAAATAACCAACAAATTCCTATGCCTGATAATAGTGTAAGTTTCGCAACAGCATTAATGGTTTTACATCATACAAATAATCCAGAAAATCTTATAAAAGAAATTTATAGAGTTTTAAAACCTGGAGGTATCTTTTTAATACGGGAACATGATATAGACGAGAATAATGATATTGATGGTAAAATATTTTTAGATATATTACATGGGTTATATAGCATCAGTTGGGCAAAAGAAGGTTTTCAAGAAAACCCTGATTTTTGTAATAACTATTATGCTGTATACCGTTCAAGAGAAAGTTGGACTGAAATAATAGAAAAACATAAATTTAAATTAGTTCAAGATAATAACGACTTACAATATTTTTATAATTGTTGTAAAATTAAACGAGAGTACACGAAATTTAATTGGATTAAAAATCCATATCATTTTTATTATGCTGTTTATCAAAAATAGTTATTAAATAATTATTATTTAATCATCATCTATTAAAAAACCGTTTATATAGAATTAAAGTTTAATTATATATATGCAAAATATCATTTCAAGAATTATTTATGGCCGATATTATACAACAGAATATGATATCATGTCGCCGTCATATAATGTGATTAATGTAAAATCATATGATAATATCAGTAAAAAAAATATTTTAAATATTAAATTAGAAGCATCACTAATTGGTATTAAGGAAATTAACTTTATTAATATAGATAACAATAAAAATAGAATTGTTCGATTTTGTGAAAATGATATAGTATTGTTATATGATTATGTTAATTTAGCAATTATGCATATTATTGATAATTTTAATCATTTTATTCATCAATATATAATATTTCAGTTATTTAATGATTTATCATCAGTTCCTGAGGCGAAAAAATTTCACAGGCTTTGGGATAACCCTCTTTTCAATAAGAAATTCAACATACTTGAGAAAAAAATTAAATTAAATAATATAGAAAAAAAAATAGAAAACATGAAAGCAAAACATCTAAAAGAAAATCATATGCTTAAAAAATATCAAGATGAGTTTAAATTGCTAATAGGTCCCAATAATTTCTGTATGGATATTAATATCTATTAACAGTAACCGTTACAGACAACAACATATCTAATATTATAATAAATTAACTAATATTTTATTATTTGACCATCGTAAATATCTTCCCCATTAGATTCAATTAGAACTTCCCCAACAAATATTACAGCGATTATGATTACCTTGCTCGGCTTATTTTAAATATAACAATATAAAAAATTGATATTTACATAACTCTTAATTAATTCAAATCAAATTATCAATAAATTAAATGGCCGAAATAGAAGAAATTGCGCAAAATGAGCCACGACAAGATATTAAAAAAATCAATATTGTTGGAAAACATATGATACACGATTTACTTAAACTTGATAAAGAAAGTTATGATTCACATGATAAAATTTGTAAAGAACTAAACAAATTAAGTCGAAAATATAAGTGTCTACCTTCAAAAAGAGATTTATCAAGAATTTATAATGAATTAAATAAAGAAGACCCTGTTAATTATCCAATTGTAGATGAACTATATCATAAATTGATAAAGAAATCATGTAGAAGTGATAGTGGGATTATTAATATTTCTGTTGTTATGCCTCCTGATAAATTTAGTTGTAAATATAATTGTAAATTTTGTCCAAATGAAACCATCAAAAATGGTGCGACAACTGATATGCCTAGAAGCTATTTAAGTAATGAAGATGCAGTGCAACGAGCTGATAAAGTTGGATTTAATGCAATTGCCCAAACTTGGGTAAGGTTTGACACATTAAAAGAAATGGGGCATAATATTGATAAAATTGAATTTAGAATTCTAGGTGGAACATTTAGTTGTTATCCTAAAGATATAGCATACGATTTTATCAGAGATTTATACTACGCAGCGAATACATATCACGACACTCACGTGCGAGATAAATATAGTTTAGAGTATGAACAACATCTAAATACACGTGCTAATATACATGTTGTTGGTTTAGGTATAGAAACACGACCTGATGAAATTAATGGCGATGAAATTATTAGATTTCGTAAATTTGGCGTAACTCGTGTTGAATTGGGAGTTCAGCATACCGACGATGAACTTCTGAAAAAAGTTAATCGAGGACATGGAATTAAGCAGAGCAAACAAGCAATTAAACTACTAAAAGATTATGGCTTTAAAATTGAAATTCATATAATGACCGATTTACCAGGAGCTACACCTGAAGGAGACATGGAGTGCTATAAAAAAGTTTTAGTAGATGACCCTGATCTTATACCTGACTACCTAAAAGATTATCCGTGCCTTGATGTATCATTTACAGAAATAAAAACTTGGAAAGAAGATGGAAGATGGACACCTTATTCGGAATTAACACCAGATGCTAAACATCTAAAAGATGTATTAATTTATCGTCAAAAAATAACACCACCTTATGTAAGAGTTAATAGAATACAGCGTGATTTCAAACATTCCGTTGAAAAAACAAATTATTTAGGGTACACAAGTTCGTCTATAAAATCACATTTAGCTGAAATTGTAAGAGATGAAGCCGAAAATATGGGAATATATTGTCAATGTATTCGTTGTAGAGAATTAAAAGATCAACAATTTAAAGAAAGTGAAATAGTATATATAGTTAAATCATTTACTGCGAGCAATGCTCTTGAATACTTTATATCTGCTGAGGTAATACGACCAAACCGTAATTTACTTCTTGGATTTATTCGATTACGATTATCAGAAAGTCTTAATCATAGTATTATATCAGAATTAGAGGGTAAAACTGCTATGATTAGAGAACTACATGTCTATGGGCGTGTAAAACCAGTTGGGACACTGAAATCTGATGGTGCTCAACATATAGGTATAGGAAGCGAACTACTAAGAAAAGCAGAACGATATGCGATGTATCATAATTATAGTAAGATTGCGGTTATTTCGGGAATAGGTGTTCGCAATTATTACAGAAAAAAGGGATATACTCTTGGCGATACTTATATGATAAAACCAATTAATCGTAACTATTATAAATTATTATTAGTTCCTGTGATACTTATTTTGATATTATGCCTATTTCATTTTACTCTAAAAAAATAAAAATAAAAAATAAAAAAATATTACACATACAGCGTTTAAATTTATTTTAGATTTAATACTATCTAATATATAATTAGAATTTTATGGATTCATTTAGGCCTGGTGTAAGTATAAATGATATGAATTTAAGTGATAATGATACTCCTAAAAGTGTGGATAATAATCTTGATTATAAAATAGATATTCCAATAGAAACAGAAAATAATTACGACATTGAAAATGATATGAATTCAAAAATAGATAAAGCTTTAAAAGAAAAAGGTGAAAATGAAAAAAGTAAGCAAAATAGCGACACAAATTCAATTGAACAGCATCTGAATGATGTTATAAAAAAATTAAGAGAAAGAGTTATTATTTATGAATATTTATGTAATAGAACTAATGGTTTTTATTCAATATTAAATAAATGTTTTCTTATTCCAAGCATATTTTTAAGTAGTGGTCTTACTTTATTTAATAGCAACTATTTTAAAAATTCGGAGGATAATTCAGTAGTATTATCTAATGTTATTGGAAATAGTATTCTAACATTGTTAATAGCTTTACAAAATGCATTTAAATTTGGAGAAAAGTCTGATTATTTTTTTAATATGAAAAAAAAATTTAGTAAGCTACATAATACACTAAATAATGAAATAATAAACCAAATTTCATATCTAAAAATTAATCAAAATAAACTATTAGATTTTATGACGGAATATGACCATCTTGATCAAAGTATACATTATGATATTCCAAGACATATTATTGTTGATACGCGAAATAAATTTAAACACTATAGTTTACCTACAATTTGTAATGGTGTTGAAGTTGTAGAAGAGGATGTTCAACCACGCGACCCAAAAAAACATGTATTTACAGGTATTTTGCGTTCAAATAAAAAAAAGTCTTATCAAATAAATTTGTAAATAAATTTGTAAATAAATTTGTAAATAAATTTGTAAATAAATTTGTAAATATTTAAAAACTGTTTAAATATTATATATAATTTAAGTATGGCTAGTATAATATTTACAGACATTCTAGGCAATTGTAGAGAAGTTAAATTTGAAGAATGTATATCTTTGGAATTAAAATTAAATTTAACACGATATGGTCAAAAATATAGAGAACTAGGAGATATTCTATACAAATATAAAACTAACTATGGATATATTAGTCAATTATCTTCTAATCAAACAATAGGCACTGAAGCATTATTATATATTGATGAATTACGGAAATTAGACTATGATGAACTTAAAAAACACCATATACAAAATTGGTCTAAAGATTATTATTACTAAATATTAGTATTTTAGCGTTTATAAATTATATTATTTCGTATAGAAAATATAAATTTGATATCTATTTTTTTAAATATTTATAATTAAATATTTTAAAAAATGAGTGATTTAAATCATAATATTATACCAGAAATAGATAATGGTGTAACATATTATGGATGGTATTCAGAGGCATTACAACAATTACGAGTATCACATCAAACAGAACATCGATATAAAGGAAAATCTTATATGAGTCCACCATATACATATTGGCTAAAAGATAATAAAAAAATATTGGTTACTGAAATTACAACTAGTCCTATACCGACACCTAGACAGATAAAAAATGGGGATATATATCTGGGTCCTTTAGATAAATATTGGTGTCGTTCTTATAATAGATTAAAAGAATAAATATATTATCCTTAACAAACTTATCAGTATTCATTATAAATCCGCCGTTAAGTGGTTTAGCACCAGTAACAGCCAAAAATATATTTCATTTTTACATAAAAACCCCTAATTTAAAATGGAGTGTTAAATAATCACGATCATTGGATTATTGCCCGATCCAAGAATATATTTACCAACCCAGCAAGTTCTTTACATTCTTTAGTTTCATCATTTTTCTATATTTATCAATAATATTTTTCTAACAATTTATCAACCTTTAAATTATTTCCTTTAGCATTAAAAGCACTATCATTATGAATTCGATGTAATACTTGAATACTTTCAATATTATAAAATTTATGTCCTTGCCTCCACAATTTTAACCACATATCATAATCTTCAAGAACCTCTAATTTATCCCAATTACATAATTCTTTTTTAACTAAACAACTACTGTTAATAATTGGATTACTTTTTAAAAAATTATAACTCGTTATATCACCTAGTGGAATGTATGGAATGCTATTTAAATCACCAAAATATTTACATGGTGTTCCTATTACATCATAATCGGTCATATACGGTATTTGACTTTCCAACTTTTTAGGCAACCATATATCATCTACATCTAATAAACTTATCCAGCCTGTTTTACTATACTTAATCATTTCATTTAATGCTTCGGATTTTCCGTTTATTTCAAACAAATCCAACACTGTTATTCGTGTGTCTTTTTCCGCATAATTCTTAGCCAACTTGTAAACGTCTGAATCTTTTGGATGTCCATTTATACCAATTATTAATTCCCATTTTTTATAAGTTTGATTTTGTATGCTAGAGACCGATTCAGTTATAAACTCAATACCGTTATATATAGGCATTAATACACTTATCATTGTTATTTCTAATTATATAATATATAATATTTCTATATATTTATATATATATATTTATATCAAAAAATTCTGAAATACAAACCATTCATCTTTTGTAGGGTCTACCTCGTGAACCAGTTCAAATTGAATCAAATTATTTATAATACAATCAATGATGATTATTTGATCATCTTTAACTAAATAATTATTTTTAAAATATTCGTTCAATCTAGAATAATATGTGTCTTTCCACCATTTCAAAGAAGATTTGTGTGTAATAAAGAAGCCACCTGCTATAGATACTTGATCTGTAGGTATTGGTACTTTAGGCATATTAATTTCATTTTTATTTAATACAATTCCAACTAATTGTTCAAGGACATTAATGTTACAAACTAATCCATAATATATTTTATTTTTATTAAGATTATTTATTTTATTCGGATTTGGCCAGTTAATAGTATTCGAATTTCGGAAATAACCTATATCACACCACCCATACCATTCACTGTTAAAATATTGGTTATCTATTGCTTCATGAACAAAAAATACTTTTTCATTCCATAACATATTCAGTTTCCAATCTGTTTTAAAACTACTTTTATTGTTTAATAAGTCATTTTTTTCATGATTAATTATCCATTCAGAATTCCATTTGTATGTATAAAATTCATCCCATTCTTTAAAAATAACTTTTAATTTACTATTTATTTTATTTGATTCTATTAATTGTTCTATTACAATGTAACTTTCTCTATTTGTATAAATTACAAGATTAAAATTATTAACATGGTTTAATATATTGCCCATCCATTTTCTGTAAACTTCTATATCAAATTTTGATTTTACGTTATACCAACAAGTGCAAAACGTGATCATTACACATGATATATTATATATTTAATACATAATAATACTTTTAATATTAAATATAGTAATAGTTTGTTAATTAATATTATAATCTAACTCTTTGCACTTATTTATAAAATTTTCTGCTACATGACTATATAACCCTTTTTTTTTAATCCATTCATATCCTCTTTGCTGTAATAATTTTCTTTCTTCATCATTATTTAATAATCTGTTATATACTTGTAAAAATTCTTCTTTTGTCGTGCTTAATTGAACAATATTATTAGTAATTTTAACAGCAGCGGGACTATCAGAAATAACAACACAACCATACGACATGCCTTCAAAAATTCGTTCAACAACAACATTATTTAATATATTAGCATCAGCATGAAATCCAAAAGCAATTTTAGAAGATAAAAAGAGATTAACACGCTCATTTTCAGGGAAATTTAGAGTAGTGATATATTTAATATTTGATAACCCTTCAACCCAATCAGGTTTATATGGTGTGCCTATAAAACAGCCATTTAAAGTATCATTTCTGATTAAATTACCTACATCTTCTAAAAGTATTGAAGAACTAAATGTTAAAGGCATGTAATTATTAATTCTATTTTGTAAATCCCAACAAAAAATATGACTATCTAATAAGGGTTTTTCATGAAAATGTTCACCTGTTAAAATGAATTTCTTAAATGGAATCTCGTTATAATATTTATGATAAAACCAACAAATAAATATTGTATTTGGATATTTATCATTAAGATATTTTAAATATCCTAAACCCTTTTCTTTATGTTGTTCATCTATGCCATGATTACTTAGAAGTACGATTGATCCATCTTCAATACTATCCAATGTTTTTGCTTCTATTACGGTATATCCATGTCGTTCAAATCCTCTGCTAAATTTGCTTGTAGTATAATAGTGAGTGCCTGGGGTTGGCAGTTCTGGACTATTCATTAAATAAATTTTTTTCATTATAAATATATAAATATATATCGTTATTTATTTATATTATTATAGATGCAGACTTGTTTGATTACTGGAGGTTGTGGTTTTATTGGAAGACATTTTACAAAAAAAATGGTTGATTTAGGTTATAAAGTTACAATAGTTGATAATATGTATTCAAATAGTTCTTTATTACCAAGTAATTGGCCAGAACATTTAAAATGCTATTGTGAATTTATAAATTGTGATATTATTGAATATTTAAAAAAAAATAATACATTATTTGATATTATAATACACGCTGCGGCAATTGTTGGTGGACGTCATACTATTGAAAATGACCCTTTATTAATTTCATATAATATAACAATTGATAATGAATTATTTCGTTGGATAGAAAAGAACCATTGTAAAAATTTAATTTATTTTAGTTCATCTGCTATCTATCCTTTACCACTTCAAACACATGATTATCATCGAAAATTAAAATTAGATGATATTGATATTTTAAATAATAATATAGCTGTCCCTGACTTAACATATGGGTGGTCAAAATTAACAGGTGAATTTTCATTATATATATTATCAAAAAGAGTTCCAACTACAATTAGTATATATAGACCTTTTTCAGGTTATGGTGAAGACCAACACGATAGTTATCCTTTTCCTTCTATAATGAAAAAAGTATTAGAAAATAAACCTTCAATAGATATTTGGAGCGATGCCATTAGAGATTTTGTATATATAGATGATATAGTAAACTATGTATTAGAAACTTGTTTTCACGATAAAAAAATACGTATTTTAAATATAGGCACTGGTATAGCTACTTCAATGAGTGAATTGGCAAATAAAATTTCAAAAATTGTATTTAATAAAGATGTAAAAGTTAATATATTAGATGATAAGCCTAAGGGAGTATATTATAGAGTATCAAATGAAAATACAGACTATTTATGGCATAATTTAGAATATGGAATTAAAAAATCAATAGAAACAGGTATTTTTAAAATATTAAACTCAAATGATAACGACTAAAAATCAGATATTTTTATGAATGCAAAGTGTTTATTAAGCATAATTTAAAAATAGTAATTACTTAATTTTATACAACATTTCGGAAAAATATCCTCTAATGAATCTAAATTTATTAGAGGATATTTTAGTACCAAATTATTTTGACGAAATATCATAAACAAGCATATTTAAGAAGGTTTTTTTAGTAGTTTAGTTGCTTTTTCCTAAAAATCAATTATAATTATTAATATATAATTATGTATTGATATAAAATTATATATTAATAATAATTTATATATATTAATATGTTTGATATTGTTATTCCAGTTGGACCAAATGATTATGAAATTATTAGTAAACAAATAATATATACAAAAAAAATATTATTGGATATCGAAATATATATTTAATTAGCTCACTAAATAATTTAAATATTGAAGGTTGCATAACAATTAATGAAAATTCTTTTCCATTTACTATAAATACTGTATCTCAATTTCATGGAAAATTAGACAGAAATGGTTGGTATCTACAACAATTATTAAAATTGTATGCGGGTAGAGTAATTCCAGAAATTTTAGAAAAATATTTAGTAATTGATTCAGATACATTTTTTTTAAAGAATGTTACTTTTGTTGAAAATGATAAATGTTTATATAATTTTGGGTCGGATTATCATAAACCTTATTTTGAACATATGTTTAAATTAGATAAAGAACTAAAACAAATAAATAAAATGAAATCAGGTATATGACATCATATGATTTTTGAGACAAAATATGTTGATGAACTTATAACTAAAATTGAACAAAACCATAATGATACATTTTATAATGTTTTTTTAAAATCTGTTTTAGAATGTGAACGTGACAAATCAGGTGCGTCGGAATATGAAATTTATTTTAATTATATTTTACAAAATCATACTGATAATATTACACCTTTAGACATTTAAAACGCTGATTATTTTACTCCTTATAATTTTTTAATTTTCGCTTTCTTGTTTTATTTTTTATATATACAACATCTCTATTATACGCTCCTTTAAATATATTTTCATACTTTTCTTTTGGTATTCCTCTTATAACATTTGTTATATTTTCTTTTAGTTTTTCGTGTGTTAATCCATCTAATTTTTGTAATCTTGACTTTAACATACTAAAATAATTTTCAATACTATTTGTAAAATGTTGATATGGAACTGAATACAATACTTTATTATTTTTATTTACTAATTCTTTTATTTTATCGTTTCTATGACTGCTCGCATTATCTAAAATAATAAGTTTATTCTTGTATTTATTTGTTATATGTTTTTCTAAAAAATCATATAATCTATCTGTATTTATTCCACTTTTTTCATATAATTCCCAACCTAAAACGCCTTTTGTAGAAATAGAAAATATTCCTGTATATTTTTTGAATACTTCTTGTGATTGCGTTTTTATTACACAACGCTTTCCAATTTCATTATAGCAACGATTTCGTTTTTGTAATGACTTGATACTTGTTTCATCAATACATATAATATCATCTAATCTGTATTTCTTTACTTCATCGTAAAACTCTTTTATGCTTTTATTTATATCAATATCTTTACCAAAACGCTTATTAGGTTCGTGTCTAATTCTTGTAATTTTTAATGTAATATTATTATCTTTTACAACTCTACTTAATTGCCGTGATGATAAATCAAATAAAGGATATTTGCTTTTTATTTTTGAAAGTAATTCATCCATAGTAATAGTTTTATTTTTGTCAAGTTCTTTTAAGGCATATTTTACTTGGTCTTTTGTAATTTTATATGCAACTGGTTTCTTATTGTATCTTTTAATTTCGCCATCAGTGTTATATTTTTCAACCCATCTCATTAAACTTCTTGGAGAACATTTGAATATTTTACAAACTTCTTCTTGTGTATTATCTTCTACTAAATAATATTCAACAGCACTTAATTTATAATCTTCGCTCTTATGTTTCATAATAATTCTATATATTATTTTGTATGTAAAAAAATAATATATATATATATATGTCTATAACTTTATTTGGAACTTGTAGATTAAATAATATTCATAATCATAATGGATTAAATAATCTTATTAATTATTCTCATTCAACAAAAGAAGTTATACAATTTATTAATTTTTTGAAAGGTGAATTAAGTATTCCCAATCCATATAATAAATTATGTTTTAGAACTGCTATATGTGATAATAAATTTATAGATTATAATGATACATATAATAAACTTTTTATTAATACTGATATTTTTATCATAGAAATATGTTCTAATAAAAAATATATCCATAATGGTTTTTTTTTACATCATTTATGCGTTGATAAAAGATTTAGTGGTTATAATAAGAATACTCCTCATGAAATTTTAAATAATTTTATAATTGAAAAACAAAGTGATGAAGAAATAGAAAATGATATTTTAGAAATACAAAAAATGTTATATCCTAAAAAAATTATTATTGTTTCACATTATAATTCAAAACAAAATGGCGAATATATAAATTCAAGAAATAATTTGATAAATTTATTGGATAGAATTTGTAAAAAATATGATATTCCCTTTATTAATCCTACAATTATATTAGCTAATTATACTCAAGAACAGGTTATATCAAGTGATTTAGGACATTATACTGATTTTGGAATTAATGAATTTTCTAATTATATAAATAATTTTTTAAAATCGGCGTTTTAAATGTCTAAAGGTGTAAAATAAGAGAATTAAAATGGGCAAATACAAGTATTTTAGATATCCATAGCAATTTAGATTATATTTCGTATCATTGGTATATGAGATAATTATGTTAATACTTTAGATTCAGTTATAAAACTTTATAATATAATATTTTCTTATTATATAAACCATAAATAAGAAAATATTTCGAAGAATCTGTTTTAAAGAAATACTAATAAAACTTATGAAGGTTTCAAAACGCTGCGGATGTTTTAGTTAAATAGTATCCTTTTTGATATACATATAAAATATATGCAAAGATAAAGCAAATAATTATATGTCTGATTATTTGAAAAAAGACTGAATAATTCTGATGAATTATGTAATTGGTAAGAGATTAATATTAATACTATTATAAAAATACTATCAAAAATAATAAAAAAAATATATTTTCTTCATTCAAAATTACACGCTAATCGTAGACTTATTATCCATCTTTTTTGAAATATGAATTATTAATCTATCATTAATTGATATATGCGAAGGTAATAAATATGTTTTTTCTATTCTTTTAACTACTATTTTTATAATATTATCAATATTAATATGTTCCCAATTACATATTTCATTTCCATTATTTGGTCCTTTTCCAAATAATCGGACATCATCAATAATTATTATTGCTTCATCTTTATGGTGTAATATGATATTATTTAATTCTTCATATAGAGGGCAATCTTTATCACCTTTTCCAGTATTACCTGCGCTCCAGTGACCATCTAAAAATATAATTGATTTACCATTAATACTAGGTATTAATTCATTTAAAACATGAGAACTATCACCTAAATAAAACTTTATTTTATTTCCAAGATATTTGTTTTTAACATTTTCATAAAACTCTTTTTTAATTTCTATAGTATATAAATTAGAAAAATATTGTTCCATAGAAAAAATTGTATCACCTAAATATGTTCCTGTTTCTATAAAATTTGTATATTTTGTATAATCATCGCGTAATGTATTTAAAAATTCTAAATTAATGCCAGGCATTATATTATTATATATTATATTAATTTAAAAAGATAAACTTATAAGATTGTTAATTTTATACCTAAATCTTTATCCAATTTTCTGGAAACATATCTTCTAATGAATCAACACTTAATTCTGATCCAAACCATTTTTTTGGATAAATTACAGTTTTACTTTTATTTTTATTTAAATAAGCACCCCACCAACTAAATGAACTATTTGCTATAATGTTATTCTGACACAAACTCATACAAATCATCTGTTCATAATCAGGGATATCTGTATCTATTAAATTATAATTAAATTCATTAACAGCATTTTTTATTAAATTACAATTGTTTACTACAATATCATAATCTTCATTTTCATAAAATATGAGAAAATTATTAACTTTAGTTTTTTCAATAATATGTTTAATAGATGCTATATAATAATCGTTATCTATAATTGGATGACATTCCTGTAACTTTTTATAATCGCCTAACCGAAAATGTATTGAATTAAAATTATTAAAATCGTATTTTGAAATATATTTATTTTTAATTTCTTGTATGATTTTATTAAAATTTAAAATATCAAGTATATAATTATAATTATGAATAAAATATTTATAACTTTGAAAATAACCTAGCAAATGCACATTTCGATTATTATCCAGTGTAATTTGGTTATAACTAAAGTTTTTTTCTTTATAAATTGAAAATTCTATTTTATTAAAAAAACTTTCATCTTTCAATATATTTTTTAAAGAGTAAAATAAATTATCCCAATAAACTAATCTATTAAAACATACACTATCACTATACGTTTTATTTAAAAGATAAAATTCGGCTTTATAATCAATTGATAGTGAAATCATATTAAATATTTGAAATAATTGATTACCTAATCCACCCAAGTAATTAACAGTTATAATCATTAAATATATATATATATAAGTATTAAATATTTATAAATATATATCATATGGATAAATTATTTCAACATTGTTATTTAATAAATTTAGATGATAAAACTGAAAGAATGAATGATAGCATTAATGAACTAAGCAAATTAGATATCAAACCGATTCGTTTTAATGCTGTGCGACATGAAAAAGGTGCAATTGGATGTAGTCTAAGTCACCTTGGCGTATTGAATTTGGCAAAATTAAAAAATCATGAATATGTATTAGTATGTGAAGATGATAACCAAATTTTAAATGTAGATGAATTAAAAAAATCTATAAATCAATTTTTAGAAGATAAAATAGAATGGGATGTGCTATTATTAAGTGCTAATAATTACAGACCTTTTGAAAAAACTTCTAATCATTATATTAAAGTTAAAAATGCTCAGTGTACAAATGCGTATATTGTTAGAAGACATTACTATGATACATTAATTCAAATTTGGGAAACATCTGTAATAAAATTATCTCAAAATACAGAGCTACATGCCATATATGCTTTAGACCAATATTGGAAAATACTACAAAAAAAAAATAATTGGTATTTAATTATTCCTACGAATATTATACAAAAACCAGAGTTTAGTAATATTGAAAAAAGAATTGTTGATTATACAGATTGTTATATGAATTATGATAAAGAATATTATAATGATATTTGGAAATAAGATTTAAATACTAACATTAATTAGTATATAATCTTCACAATCTTTTTTAAAATTAATTTTAAATTCAGTTGTAGATAATCCATCATGAAATGACCCAGTTTTATTATAATTAAACTTATTCTTCTCATATAGCATTTTATTTACTTCACAATAATATTTTTTCTTGTTTGTTTCTTCTTCATTTTTTTCACCAGCAAGATCTACACGAATATTTGTATCAAAATTATTTAAGAATAAAAACTTTCTTTCTTCTATAGGTTTATTCTTATCTATATCCATATCTGAAAAAATACTTTCACCCTCATCAATCTTTAATCCACACATTTGTAATTTAAACTTTAAATCCATATCTTCAAAACCCCATCCCCAAAAAAAATTATAATAACCATTTACACGTTCAATAATAGATACTGGAAGAGACGTTACACCTCCTACTGACTCAGTATAACCAAAAATATGATTTATTTTTTCTCCAGGATAATCATAAAAGATATCTTTAGATACTGGAATTGTATCTACATCATGATACACTAAATAATCGCATCCATCTATAATAGAAAAAATAGTTCCAATGTTCAAAAGTCTACCTCTATTAAATGGTTTACCTGACTCTTGTTCAATTACATAGATTTTATAATCTAAATTTCTATGTTTTAAAATATCGACAATCTTTGGTATAAATATTTTAAGATGAAATTCTCTATCACGATACGGCAAAATAATACCTGCTTTGTGTTTTATATCCATTATATAAATATTTTAATAAATTATACTTAAATAAAAATAAAGCGTATACTATAGATTATTATGAAAAAAAAATTAATTTTTTTTAAATAGGGAATTTAATTATATGTATTATCATAAATAATTTATAAAATTAACTACAATTTCTACTTTTTATGATTCAGAATAAATCGTCATCGATATTTATTATATAATTATTCAATAAATCATCATTATTTATTAATTTATTTATCTCATTAAATATTTTTTTAATTTCTATAAATCGTGTATTTTTATCTCTATTTGAAGAATGTATGAAAAAATGTGCATGTGATATATTTTTTTTATTAACTAAAAAATTTTTAATTGGATATTTACTATATTCACAACCCCTATAATTATATTTCCATAATCCTAAATTTTTACCTATAAATTCAATTGCATTTTCTTTCATATTAAACTGTGAATAAAACAAAGTATTAATGATATATTCCCAATAAGTTCCACTATAATCAAGAACTCTGTTTCCAAAATTAAAATTAAAATTTGGAAATATAGTTTTCAATTTATCTATATCTCCTTCTTCCGGCCAATTTCTATATAAATCAATTATATTTGTAAAATCACAGTTACTTGGAAAATACACCAAACCTGAATTAAAATACTCATAATGTTTAAATTCATCTTTTTTGATAAAAGACATATTCCAACTATTAAGACCAAAACATAACATTTTATTGTATTTAAAAATCTCATCACAATTTTTAAATAATAATGTATCAGCCTCCATATACAGCACATTTTTTCCATTTTTAGTTAAGCTAAATATATATTCAATAATATCAAACCACATATCTCTAAGATTATTACTTTTTTTATTTAGCACTATGATTTCGGCATTTATATTTAAATCTTTAATATTTTTTAAATTAATGTCTACTAATTCTTTATATTTATTGTATTGTTCAATAGACACATTATTAATGTGATAGAGAGGTATTAAAATTATGTTATTCATATATTTATGTATAAATTCAATATTGTTTAAATATTAAACTATATTATACAATCATTCGATAAATATAATAAATTAATTAATCTTTTTATATTTATCTTAATGATTTAGCTTTGATAGATTTTTCAAAAATTATAAATTTAAAAATATTTATAATCTAAATATCAAATATTATAATGATATATTTAGTGAATAATAAAATTATACATATAAATAAATATTATAGTATTAAAAATATAGTCAATGTGTTCATTTTTAATATCATCTATTGATTTTAGTAAATTAGACTTAGCTACTATAAATAGACTTCTACAATTACGGGGACCAGACCTTACTAATTTTATTAGTATAAATAATATTTATTTTTTACACAATTTGTTAAATATAACAGGAGACATTATTTCTCAGCCATTTTATAACCAAGATAAATCAGTTGTTGTAATCTACAATGGTGAAATATATAATTACAAATCATTTGAAACAGAGTTTAATACAACTTTTAAAAGCGATGGAGAATGTCTATTACCACTTTACGAAAAATATGGAGATGAATTTTTTCATATGTTAGATGGTGAATATTCAATAATAGTTTTTGATTTTAATAAGAACGTATTCTATTTAAATACAGACACATTTTCAACAAAACCTCTTTTTTATTCAATTGAAAATGGACAATTTGGTATTAGTAGTTATCCAACACCTCTTAAACTAATGGGGTTTCGAAACCAAGAAAAGATGACTGCTAATTTAGTTCTAACATTTTCATTAAGCACATTAGAACCTATAAATCTTAAACAAGTATACACATTTAATCTAAATCAATCCAAAGATAATTATGATGATTGGTGTGTGGCTTTTGAAAATGCGGTTATAAAAAGATATAGTGAAAAATACCCTGTTTTTATTTGCTTAAGTAGTGGGTATGATAGTGGTTCTATAGCATGTGTTCTTAATCGTCATAATAAAAAATTTTATAGTTATACTATTACAGATTGTGAAAAAATAGATACATTAGAAAAACGACTATATCTTATTAAAGATAACTGCATTCCCAAACTTTTATCATTTGATAGACCTACATATAAAAAACATTATGATAGATTATTAACGCATAGTGAAAATTTTAAAATGAGATTTACAACAAATGATAATAGTTTATTAAATTATGAAGTACATGAAGACCCAGCGTCAACAGGTTTAAATTATATCTGCGAATTATCTAAAATTGAACATAATTGCCGTGTCTATTTAAGTGGTAGTGGATGTGACGAACTAATGAGTGATTATTCAATTAATGGACAATCTATAAGTAAATGTAGTTATTTTAATGGTATTTTCCCCAAAGAATTAGAAGATATTTTTCCAAAATTTAGTTTTGATGAAGATGCTAAATGGAAAAGTTTCTATAGACAATCTCAAGAAGTGTATCTCATGAAAGAGGAAATGGTCGCCGGAGCAAACGGGATTGAAGGTCGATATCCTTTCCTGGATCGTCAATGTGTTCAGGAATTTCTATGGTTAAAACCTGAATTAAAAAACCAATTCTACAAATCAGCTGTTCATTACTATATGGATAAATATAATTTCCCATTTGATGTTAATCTTAAACTAGGGTTTAATGCGCGCAAAAATATAGAATAATTTATATATAAAAGATAAATGATTAAGGTTATTATATAATGATTCGATTTGGAACAGATTATGGTGGTTATCTATTACCTGAAAATATAAAATTAGACAATAATTCTATTGTTTATTCAATAGGTATTGGAGAAGATATAAGTTTCGATACAACAATATCAGGTAAATATAATTGTAAGGTATATATGTTTGATCCAACCCCACGTTCGATTGGACATGTTGAAAACATTAAAAAATTATTAATAGGTAAAGAAGATTTACTTTATAACAAACGATTCGGAGGAGGACAGAGTAATTATCTAGATATTATAAAAAATTCAAATTGTAATCCATATAATTTATTATTTGAACCTATTGGTATTTATAATAAAAATGATTTTCTTGATTTTTATTTTCCAAATAATGAAGAATATGTATCTTGCTCTTTAGAAACATTTGGAAGAAATAGTAATAAATCTATAAAAGTTCAAGTTAAAACGGTTGAAACTGTTATGACTGAAAATAATCATTCTAATATTGACGTTTTTAAAATAGATATTGAAAATTCAGAATATGATGTGTTAATAAATATGTTTGAGTCCAAAATTTTTCCAAGTTATATATGTATTGATTTTGATGGATTACGAAATAATTACTTAAATGACCACAAAAAAATACATATATTAGAACTTATTTTACAAAAATATAATGTTTTAGTTAATAATAATTTTGACTTTACATTTCAATTAAAATAAACATTTAAAATTATAATACTATATTCATTTATATTAATTTATATAGTATTATGATTAACATTTATCTACCGAATATTACGAGTGGTTTACATTCACACAAAGGAGATAGCTTTCGTGAATTAGTTAAACAATGGGAAAAACTGAGTTTAATTAATGTAATTACAACAAGTGAACCATTCATATGGTGGAATGAAGTAGGAGATATATTACTATATGATAGACCTACATTAGAATGGTTAGAACAATCACCACAAAAATATAAAAGTGCTCTTTTTGGCAATAACCTACTACAAAAAGATAGGTGTTACTCATGGATTTTTTGGGCAAGACACCCTCTTAATCTTGAAAATTTAAAATTGTTACCATATGAAAAAAGAGAGTTTAATACCGTATTTATAGCAAAAGTTGAAAATGAAGTTCAAGCAGGATTTCGTGACCCAAAAAAATGGAAATCTCATATTGATTTTTTTGATTTAATAATTGAAGAAGCTGGAAAACCATATAAATATACTAACACCGAATATATTGATTTAATTCGATACAGTAAATATGGATTATGTCTTCGTGGATTTGGACCAAAATGTCATCGTGAAGTTGAACTAATGGCGTGCGGTACTATTCCAATAATCACACCAGACGTAGATATTGATAATTACTATAATCCACCAATTGAAGGAACACACTATATTCGCGTGAGTAAACCAGAGGATATTCAAAAAAAAATTAATTCTATTTCTAAAGAAAAATGGGAACAGATGAGTAAAGCATGTGTTCAATGGTATAATGATAATTGTAGTGTTCAAGGTAGTTTTAATACAACAAAGGAAATTATTAATAATTTAAAAAAAGATAAAAAATTAGAATCTATTTCTACATTAACTAATAAAAATGGTATTTTCGATTTAACTATTTTATTAAGTTCTTTAGCAAAATATCACAAACATATTCCTGTTTTCATTGCATGTGATACAGAAGTTAAAAATTATTTTGAAAAAAATAATTATGGATTAACATTATATTTTGAAACCATACTTGATAAATACAGTGATATGAACAGACAACAAATGGAAAGTAAAGGAATTTGGCTAGATTTTATGTTAGAAAAAGAAACAATTCTAAGAAAGGCAATGTCTACTTATTCTAATAGTTTATTTCTTGATGCCGATATTTGTTTATTAGATAGTCTTCCTAACATTGATTTTTCAAAAGATGTTATATTATGTCGCCACTATATTCAAGAAGATAATGAACAAAAATATGGACATTTTAATGGAGGTTATTTTTTTGTAAATAATTTTAAATTTCTTGATTGGTTTAGAACTACAACTAAAACACGTTCACATTATTTTGAACAACAAACCCTTGACTACTGCACCGAAGAATTTAATGTTGGATATTTCCCAATTCAAAATAATTTTGGATGGTGGAGACTATTTGAATGTGATAACACTAATGAACGCAATGGCAAATTTAAAATGAATAACGGTTTTATTTTCTATGATAATAGTCGTCTTAAATCAGTGCATACACATTTTTCAGATATGTCTAATTCTTATAATGGTAATTTTAATAGGTTTCTTATCGCATTTTTTGAAAAAACTACAGAATATAATAACATATTACAACTTGTTAATAAAACCGAAGATGCTCAGTTATTAGATATAATCATACAAACATATAATGAAAAAAATCCGGAACGTTTAGATGAATTAACATTATGTATACTACAAAATTTAGAAAATAAAGCAGTCAGAAATGTCTATAACCTATTTGAAGGCGATAATGATAATTATTTAAATAAGATTATTAAAAATCATCCAAAATATATTGGAAAACAATTATCAAAAAGACTTACATATCTCGACGCATTTAAATTTGCTAATGATAATTTAAAAAAAAATAGTATAGTTTGTTTATTAAATTTAGATATAATGTTAGATGAAAAATTTAATTATATAGAATTAAATAAAGTGCTTAATGATAAGACAGTCATAGCTAATTCAAGACATGAAATGGATTTGACTAATGGAACTTATTTTTTAGATAAAATATTTGCTAGAGGTTTTCACGCACACACCCAAGATGCATGGTTTTGCCGAACACCTATAAATATAAAACCTGCGGTTGATGTTGATTTTGAACTAGGCTTAGTTGGTTGTGATAATGCTATTGCTCATCGTTTTCAAATTTCAGGTTATACTGTTTATAATATGCCTGAACGATTTAGAGTAATACATGTTGATAATATACGTGGTAAAAATTCACAAAACTTTACTCAATTTCATAACGATTATGAAAAAACTAAAAAAATTGTAAATAAACATCCTGAAAATGAAGGACAACTTTTAGTCCCCAATTATGACGCTGTTAAAAATATTTCAATAGATAATTTAATATCATCACTAAATTACAGTGAACAAAAACGCGTTTTATTGATAACCCATATATTAAGCGAAACAATTAAAATTAATAACAAATAATTATAAATCTATTTTATTTATAGAACACAAAATATATAGTTAATAAAAAAAATACTTTTCTTTTGTTTTTTGTTTTTTTTTATGCTATACGGCCATGATTAATCACACATCTAATAACCTCAGCATAATTCATTCACATACAACAACACTTCTTTTTGCGTTTTGTTTAGTTCACCTCAAGCATTCCATCCAATTCTTGCTCAACAATGTCGGATTCTGTTTCGGAGAAATCCGTAGAATCATCA
>Ga0164292_10000513_pt1 | contig 30397 bp, 25 predicted proteins | sample GEODES117metaG_FD_111486 | JGI IMG/M metagenome (GOLD analysis project Ga0164292, IMG submission 111486) | Eutrophic lake water microbial communities from Lake Mendota, Wisconsin, USA - GEODES117 metaG | ecosystem: Environmental > Aquatic > Freshwater > Lake | place: USA: Lake Mendota...
GTGCAGGCCGGCAAGCTGCGCGCCGTCATCAAAGGCGTCTACCTCAACCGCATGGGGCGGCCCGATGCGCAGCCGGCAGCGGCGGCCCAATGGGTCCGCAAATTCTCAGTGCCCAGCCTGTCCTGGGTTTTGGAGCAAGCCTGGGCCACGAACAACTTCGGCGATACCGTCACCTGTGTGATCCCGCTCAGCGCAGGAATGAGCAACCCTCAGCTCAGAGACCGGCACACCCAGGCCGGGCCGTTCCAGTTCTTTGCCATGCCGGCCCACCTGGTGCTGCCTGACCGTCTGGGGTGCAAGACCGAGGACGCGCTCGACGACCGCTTCGACTATCCGAGAGCAACCCCCGAAAAAGCGCTGCTGGACTGGATCTACTTGGGGGCCTCGCCCCGCAGCCGGCTGCAGCGCCCGCCGCTGGACTTAGACTTGGACCCACTCGATCGCCGCCGGCTGGCCCGCCTGGCCAAGGCCATGAAGATCGAGGACAAGCTGGAGCACTGGCTGCAGCAGTGGCGGGCCTACCAAGCCGACCCCGAGACGCAGGCCAATGCTTCCTTGCGGTTCAGTCTGGGTCGGTAACTCGGCCCTGAATGCTTGCCCAATCCGCATTGAAGGCCCCAGCCCGCGCCAGTTGCGCAAACCCTCACAAACTTCGTTGACTTGGGCCTTGTTGGTCGTCGCTGGGAATGCTCATTCAGGGTCAAGTTGATGAGGTCATATTCAACATGTTTGATGGTAAAGTGTGACTACATTTTGCGGAGCGCCCCATGTCCATTGCCGTTCGCGAACTCAAAGCCAGCCTATCGAGTGTGCTTGCCCGCGCGCAGCAGGGCGAGGTGATCGAGGTCACCTCGCACAACAAGCCCATCGCCCGCATCGTCGGCATACCCGCGCAGGTCGAGTCTGGGCTGCGTCAGCTGCTTGCAACGGGGGCCGTGTCCTGGGGCGGCGGCAAGCCCAGGTACAAAGCGCCGGTGCAACTGTCGCCCCGCGGCGCGCCTGTCAGCCAAATGGTGCTGGAGGACCGCCGTTGATCCTGTTTTGCGACACATCGGCCTTGGTCAAGCTCTACATCGCCGAGGATGCCAGCCGAGAAATGCGGGAGCTGGCGGGCAGGGCTGCGGTAGTTGCTGTCTGCCGCATCGCCTGGGCCGAGATGATGGCAGCCGTGGCCAGGCGCGCCCGGGAGTTACCAAGTGACGCTCAAGCTATGGAAACCGTGCGCAAGCGCTTGAGCGCCGATTGGCCCCACTATGCCGTGGTGGAGCTCACGCAAGCTATCGTCGAACTGGCCGGCGATTACGCCGATACCTTTGCTCTGCGCGCTTACGACAGCGTCCAACTCGCCGCCGCCCGCAGCCTGCAAGAAATGGCGGGCGAAGAGGTGCAATTTGCCTGCTTCGACACTCGGCTTTGCAAAGCGGCCCGAACCTTGGGCATGGCAAGCTTCCCCTGACGGGCCCCGCCCAGGTCGCTGGCTGCGCCCGCCGCCCAATAGCGTACCCAGTCGCAGCGCCATCTCGCCCGATACGCCGCTGCGTTCGGCCAGCACGGCATGCAAGGGTCTGGCGGGAGACGCCCAGCTTGCGCGCAAAGGCTCTCAAAATCAACCTTCACGGCGTTCTCACCTTGCCACTCAAAGGTGATGCGCCACGGCCCGCAGACATGCACGCTGTAGCGCTTTGGCTTGCCCTGCAGTCATCAAACCGGAGTTGCAGTTAACTTCACTCCAAGTGCCCGGCACACTTTCTGAATAGTGTCAAAACGCGGATGGGCCTCGGGACGAAGTGCCTTGTACAGCGCCTCTCTGGTCAACCCGGCTGCCTGCGCCACTTGTGTCATGCCGCGAGCACGAGCGACATCGCCCAGTGCTGCTGCAAGTAAGCCAGGATTTCCATCTTCGATCGCCAGCGCGATGTAGTCGGCGACCGCCTCTTCATCATCCAGGTACTTGGACGGATCGAACTCTGTCAACTCCGACAGTTTGATTTTCTTGGTCATTTGATCAGTCCTCAATCATTTCTGCCATCGCGATGGCTTTTTCGATGTCACGAGTGCCTCGCGAAGTCGCAGCACCAAACGCCGTCGAATCGATGGGTCCCGCAAGCCGTCGAGCCATCTTTCGAATGCATCAGTTAGGACGACCTTGAGCATAAGCCGACTGTAATCGACTGTTCACGTTTTAGCAATTCAAATGGGTGCATGGCTTCGAACTTCCTTCCCCCCCCGCTGGATGAATCCCCAGCCAACAAGCTCAGCCTTTGAGCCCGCTGTGCGCAAACATCAGCCCAGCCCACAGCCGCAGCCAAGCCTAGCCTCCACCCATGAACTACCCCTTGTCCGAGCAGCAGATGTACAGCCTGTCTTTTGAGCAGGCGGCAGACAACACCTCGGCCAACCGGTCATTCAACATGGGCCGCGGCGCCACGGACCGGCATACCCTGTACGGCTACATGCTCACCGGCTCCTGGGTTTTTCACAAAGAGCCCACCCTGTTCTGGATGGACCCGCCCCCTCAAGGCTGGCGCTTTCATGGCCACCTGCGTGTGGGGTTCTATCCGGGTGAGGACTGGCAAAACCAGTTGCACATACGCCCGCCGTACACCACCGAAACCCTCCAGGCCCCGGCCGCCATTGAGGCTGCGCTGAGCCTGGCGCAAGCAGAAGTCCTGCAAATCGCCCAGATGAATCGGCAAGGCCAGGCACTTAACTTCTGGGTCGACGCCAGCCTGGAGACCGAGGCGCGCGGGCGCGAGGTCAACCTGCTCGGCCTGGTGTACGACCTGTCCGCTGGCAAGCCGCCAGAAAAGCCCTGCAGCTTCAAAATCAGCGCTTGGAGCTGCTCGGTGGCAAGCGCATGAACAACGCGCTTGCCCTGTCAGCCCTCGCATACTTCTTGGTCGGGCTCTTGCTGGGCACCCTGGGGCCAGGCGGGCAAGATATCACCGAACACCTCAAGCGCGCACGCGGCACCCCCCTGCTCAACGCCGCCACGGGCAGGCAGCCGCCTTCAGAGCTCAGGCTCTTCTGGGCCCGGGTGGCCATCACCCTAGCCTTCGCCTTGCTGTGGCCGATCTTCACCTACAGCATCTTGGAAGACCGCCGCATAGCTGCCGCTGCCCGCAAGGCTGTGGCTGAAAGAGCCAAGGGACTCTGGTTCAGCCACAACATGGGCGGGTGGGGCACCCTCACCTGCAAAGACTGCAAGCACAGCGAAGACATCACCTCCTTCATTCACGGCATAGACAGCAGCGTTTCGGGTTTTCAGTGCCAGCAATGCGGCAAGTTCCATGGCGTCAACGCCGGCGGGCGAGGGCGGGCCAACCAGTACGAGCGCGCCCTGGTTTGCGACTGCGGTGGCCCGCTAGAGCGCGACAAGATAGTCTTTTGCCCAAGCTGCAAGTCACAGAACCTGAGCTACGACCTGCGCGAAATCACTTGACCCACCCATGACCCCCCAGAGCGCCACCCCCAGCACCCGCCTGGTCTACTACCTCCCCGGCCGGGGCGGCCACCTGGCCACCGGCCTGGGCGAAGGCCTGCGCAGCCGCGGCTGGGACGTCACCGGCCGCGAAACCACAGGCGCCTTTCGCGACCTGCCCTTTGCCGACCAAGTCCACACCATCGCCCAAGACCTGCAGCAACACTTCTGGCACCCGCAGGCCCGCGTGGTGGCCGTCTCCTTCGGGGCCTACCTCTTTCTGCATGCCCAGGCCCAGCTGCCTGCTTACCCCGGCCAGGTGCTGCTGCTGTCACCCATCATCGGCGCGTTTGCCGACCAGGCGAGTGGCACCCACTTCGTGCCACCCCAAGCCGAGCTGCTGCGCGAGCGGGTAGAGGCCGGCAACTTCAACGCGCCTTTGAACTGCGAGGTACACGTGGGCGAGCAAGACTGGCAAAGCGGGCCAGAGAGCGTCAAGCGCATGGCGCAGATGCTGGGCATGGCCTGCACCGTCGTGCCGGGGGCGGGGCATCAGCTGGGGAAGGGGTATGTGGGGGGTGTGCTTGATCGGTGGGCAAGCTCCTGACACAAACCCATCGAATCCCATGGCCCGCCCCATAGAATCACCAAGCATGAGCTGCCCCTTCTGTAGCCTGCCGCCCGAGCGCATCGTCGCCGCCAACACGGTCGGCTGGACGGTGCGTGACGCTCTCTGATCTATCTCTGCGAGGCAATGGATACCCAAACGCTCAATTACCACTTAGCAAACGCGACTGACGTTGCACATCGGTATGAAGCGACGTCAAGCCCGTTGGCGAGTAGGTTCGCTTCGTCCTTCGAAGCTGGCGGCCGCGTCTTGGATCTCGGATGCGGTTCTGGTCGGGATATGGCGGAGTTGAGGCGGCAGGGATTTGAACCCTATGGCATGGATGTGACCCCTGCCTTTGTACAGATTGCACAGGAATTGCACTCAGAACTTAGAGGCAAGGTAGTCCACGGCGTGTTACCTGACTTTCAAGTGCCCTTTGGTGGTCAGTTCGATGGGGTTCTATGTTCTGCACGGGCAGGGGGAAGGTTGCAGACCGTCAATCTTCTGTAACAAAACAACAAGTCGGAATCGCTTTATGAACTCACCAGTCGCGGCGGCCCCGCAATCCGCCACGCCTCCATCCAGCGCGTGGGTGCGCTTTTTGCGCTCCTATGGGCCAACGCCAAACAACTTGACCCTCTTCGATGAGTTTGTCACCGACAACTTGGTCAAAGCAAGGGTCAAGCCGATCACACTTTCGAGCCCCCAGCTTGAGAAGATCAAGGAGCGCGTCGATTCAGGCGTCCCTGGATCTATCTTGATCGCTGGCACCGCTGGAGATGGCAAGACTTATCACTGCCGCGGCATCTGGAACCATCTGGGGGGGGCCGAGAAAGACTGGGCCGCCAAGACGACAGTGAAGTATTTGAAGCTTGCGGATGGACGGCAGGCGACCTTCGTGAAGGACCTGAGCGAACTCAACGATGAGGAAAGCGATGCGGCCCTCAAGGTGATGGAGCGATCCATGAATGGCAACGATACTCAATCGTTTGTTGTGATCGCAGCCAATCACGGCCAGATACTCGAGCGGCTGCGCGATCTCGGCAGACGACAGGGCAGAACGCACCCGCTTAGAAAGCCCATCCAGGACGCATTCCTGCAGCACGGGGCGTCCCCAGCAGGCCTTGCTATCTTCGATCTCAGCCGGACGACTCGGCGGCAGTCGCTAAGCGAAGTGCTCAAAGCGGTCGCAGGGCATCAAGAGTGGGATAACTGCAAGCAATGCACTTTGCGAGCTGACGGTCGAATTTGCCCCATCTATGAGAACCGATCGCGGGTGCTCGGAGAGCTCGACAACGGTCTGTTCGCCAGGCGCCTCGGAGACGTCGTCGAGGTCTCTCGCCTAAACGGCTGGCACCTGCCCGTGCGCGATTTGCTCGCGTTGGCCTCCAACATGATCTTGGGGTACGCCGACGCGAAGCTTGCCAAAGAGGGGCTGATGGCCTGCTCTGATGTGGCCAAAATTCAAGAGAAGGGCGCCATTGAGGAGGCGAGCCTCTACGGCAACGTATTTGGCTCTAATTTGCCTCTTCGACGGGCGATGAGCCGGCCTGTATTCCGCGCTCTAGCTTCCTTTGGTGTTGGTACGGAAACCACAAATGCCGCCGATGGTCTTATGGTCTATGGAGCCAACGATCCCAAGCTGATGAATGCCTTCAATCGCTTGCTGGGTAGCGACGTGGTTTATGGCGCCACTCAAGCCTATTTGGCATCTTTGCAACGCTACCTGGAAGGGGATGAGGCGGCTCGCATCGACAACGGAGCGCAAGAGTTTCTCGACCGGCTTCAAGCTCAGCGGCAGCGATTGTTCTTCACCGTCCCCGATTCCGAGACGGAATACGACCATTGGCTGATGACTGCCTTCCGGTTTGCGGGTGATTACCTTGAAATGGTCGACTTGTTGGCAGAGGGCAAGGGTGTCAGCGAAAGCACCCGCGCGAGGTTGGTTCGCGGACTAAATCGAGTGATGACCGGCCTTTTGATCGAGAACAACGACAAAATGTTCGTCGCAAGTTCCGGAGGATTTACTCAGTCCCGCATCAGCGTGCTGTGCGATACCGAAGCAGCGGCTCGTCGATCTGGCGGCGTGGGCATGCGCATAAAACTGGATCCGCTGACGGAGAGGGCGACTCTCGATGTGGCTCTCGCCGCAGGTGCGAACCACTCGGCGAGCTTCACGCTATCGCCTGTTCGCTTTGAGTTTTTGTGCCGGGTTGCCGAAGGCGCGTTGCCTGGCAGCTTCTCCAACGAATGCCTAGAAGACATGCTGGCCTTCAAGGCCAAGCTTCTTCGCAAGGCGGAGCTGCTGAGGGCCGACAGGCTGGCCGAAGACGAAGAGCCCGGCGTGGACGATGGAGCTTTGACGCTCAACTTCATCGAAATGGAGCAAAACGGCCATGGATTCTCCCGGCCTGTCACTGTGAGGGTCGGCGCATGAGGCAACTCATCGAAGGCGTCGATTTCGCGGTCGACGAGCACATCTGGGGTCATCGTCTCTACGACGAGCAACTGCCGCATCTGGCCGTGTTGGAGTTTCTAGGCGTCCTTGGCTCCAATGCCGACAAGCCGCTTCGGGAAGTGGCGGGGCAAAAGGTTCGCTACCGTCCGCAGCGCCAAATCCGGCTGCGCGGCCTGCTCTTTAATAATCCCTATGTTGAAGCCGTGCGCGAACGGTCCATTTCCGACGAGGACAAGTGGGCCATGTGGGGCGAGCGCTTCGCCGTCGATGCCGACCAGCTCGGCGATGGCGACATGTCCTACCTACGGACCGTGTTCAATAGCTTCGATGACTTCGCGAAAGCCATTGAGTTGCTGCGCTCGTCTTCGTTTGAGGCCAAGAGCAACAAGCGGTGGAGCTCGAAATTCGTGTTCCCCTTTGGTCCTGATGCGATGTATGAAGACCTCCGCATCGATGCTGACGGAGGCGCGTCCAACGACCGGCGCTTCTTCGCGCGAAGCGGGGAGCTTCTCTATCTGATGCTCTGCCGAGCCAAGCGCGGACCGGAGCTCGGCGATCAGTTGGTCAAGCGCCTTTTCGACGCCTCTGCTCCTATGAACCGTTTGGTGAAGGCTTTGCAGGGTAAACCCCAACACGCTGGCGACTATCGCGATGTTGGCTACCTGCCGCATGCGAGCCACCCGCGCTTCGATCGGCTATGCGACGACTGGCTCGCCATCCTCTCCCGCGACATGCCGGTTTATGACGCCTTGGAGCATCTGATCACCAGCGCGGGGTTGAACTTGTTCCTATATTTCCTCGAATGCGGCAAAGCCCAGGTTGGGGACGCCGAGCCCGTCGAGATCATCTGCGAAATCGTCTCGCGCGAGCGCACCAAGGTGAGAGCGCTATCGGGCGATTCGTATCAATACAACCAGGCGTTGTCGCTACGGGCTGTCCGCTCCTCGGTGGAGAGCATTCGCCTGAGCGATGAATGGTTCGCTGCCGTTCAGTCGCAAGATCCGAACGGGGAGTGCGCAGCGCTGCTGCGCTCGTGGTTCCAGTGGCCGCCAGCCGATGGCGGTGACGATGGCGACTCGGTCAACTCCAATGGGGAGCAGCTCATCCGAACGCTGGTGGACAAGGCGGAATCGCGCCATGAGCAGCACTTCGGAAAGATTCATGCGGCCTGGTCGCGCGCGATTGGGCTCAGTTCGCGCAGGCTTTCGCGCCGAACTCGCTACGCCCCCAATGATCGGTTGCTCAAGACCTTGGTCGTGGCTATGGTCGACGAACGCATGCAGTTCGACGAGTTTCTTAGCGAAGCTAGAAGGCGATATGGCTTGGTGATCGGCGACGCCGAAGGCATCCGTCTGGTGACGGAAAAGCTGGTCGATCAAGAAGCGCTCAGCGAAAACCGGGGCAATTTGGAAGCGCGGCTGGTCGGGCTTGGCCTGGTCAGGCGCTTGTCTGACTCCTGCTCCTTCGTTGAAAACCCATTTGTCGACGAAGGTGCCGCATGACGCAAGCCGATCGAATCATCGGGCGCGTGGCCGCCTCCATCCTTTCCCAACGCCTTGCCGACGCCAAGCAAGCCGATGGCACGCTTCCTGATTCCGCAGCACTCTTTCGGTTGGACAAGCTCTCCTCGACCCAGATCGCGGCCATCGTCCGCGAGGTCCTGAACAACCTCACTCTCTCGGCCCAAGTGGATTTGCAGATCCCGGAGTCCCTCGTCGAAGGCGAAGGCTTGCCCGAGGAGGCCTTGACCACGATGAATGCCGGGGCGGTGCGAAACGCCGGTACCACCAAGGAAGCTCTGCTCACCGCCAATGGCAACGAGCACAACCTTGCCGACACCTTGGGGCACGTCACCGCCCTAGGTGCCAAGGAGCTGCGCTCCAACGAGGAGGCGTGGGTCGAGGCGACCTGCCATGTGGCTTCTATCGCGCCGACCTTCGATGATCGGTCGGTATTTAAAGCGGCGCTACGTGGCCTGATTGCCGTCACCGACCTGTCGCTCATCCAGCTTGGCGAGTTCTGCTCCAAGATCAGCGAGGCATCTCATCCCGCGAGGGGCTTGCCCATCCGGAACGCGATCGGGTGGTCCCTCCCCTACGTGGGTTTGCCGCGCGATTCGTCTTTCTTTGCCAGCGCCAAGACTTACGGCCAAGCGGTTAGCCCTTGGCGCAAGGCATTCGAGAAGCTCCTCGCGCAACGAGCGCCGTTGTTGGCCAAGCAGCGCCCCAATGGCCAGCCCATCGACCCCGAGGAGATGCGGCAGCGCCTGATTGAGAACAGCGCGTCCATCGACCCGGCTGCGCAGCCGACCTTGGAGGCCTTCATCAACGCACCCCTAGGGGATGATTCCATCACCTGGGATGTCGCCCAGCTTGAATGGGAAGAGCACGGCGTTCACTTCATTTTCGAAAAGCCGCGCGAGCGTCAGCAGGGACTGGCCGAATCTACGATCTATTTCTTCGAGCACGACTGTGCTGACACCGAAGTGTTGGTCGAAGGATGGCGCAAGCACCTCGAAGACCTCAAAACCCGGGAGCGTAGGTCGGACTGGAACGAAGATGATGAGGAGTTTTTCGAGCTCCATCGCCGCTACATCGAACAAGACCCTAAGCTCCATGCCCGCTGGGAAAAGGTTATCTTCGGCAAGCCGATCGATTGCACTGATTTCTTCGAGGGCATCCTGAACGTCTCGCATCAGCTTGTGGCTTCAGTCGCGCCATCGACCAATGAGCGATTCCTTCGCTTGACCGTCAACAAGGGGCGTAAGGAGTGGCGCGAGCGCTTCAATCACGACGTGGGCTCCTACTTCTCGGCCATGTATCGAGGGCTCAAAGAGCTCTTGGGCTCGAAGGTCCAGTGGCGCGTCGAGAAGATGGGCGTGGCCAACTTGCCCGATCCTCTGTTTCGTTACCCTGAGTTCTTCGAATGGGAGCGGACCAACCGCAAAGACAAGCCGAAGCCTGTGGCTTCTATTGCCAAACAAGCGGTCCAGATCAAATTCGAGGTCGCTTTAGTTGAGAAATCGGGCGACAAAGAAGATGTCATTGGCAAGAATCAACTGCTCTGGAACTACAAGCCGCAGTCGATTGGACTGTCGCTTGTGGACGACATGCTCCGGCTCAAAGAAAAAGGTTCGGTCGGCTGCACGGAGGTTCCTCGCCGGTTGGTGAGCAAGAAGGGTGGGGTGCAAAGCGTCTCGCTGTTGGATACCGCTACGCTCGAAGCCACATTCTCGCGAGACGCCGGCTCGCTCGTCCCGCCCCCCGCCAAGCTGCGAAGCCTTCGCGCTGAGATCAAGCGACGAATAGACGATCTCGCCGATGAGGGACGCCTATCCACGGAGCAGCGCGACATCTTGCGCGGCGCTTGGAAGACGTTCGAAGAGGACTACATCAAGGCGATTGACGACTTCATCAGTGTGGGCCTGCACGGGGAGGCCGTCATGCGCCAGGCCGAGTGTTTCGGGGCGTTGCTCCGAGCCCTAGCGATCCACGCCCGCGGTGATGTTTGCCGATCCCGACTAGTCGCCGAGGTGCTCACCATCGGCACCGTGCGCGTGTCTGGCGAACAACCTTGCCTGATCATCCCGCCCTGGCATCCGGAGCGGATGAAGGCCCTGGCAGTCAAAACCCGCCGTGTCGCAGGCTTGGTCACCCACATCCTCAGCGGTGAAAACGTGATGTTTGGCGATCGCGGAATCTTCTTCCGCGAGTTTGCCGAAGAGCTGGCCCATCCCTACTACCCTGAGATCGCGATGATCACCCGCAACGGAGCTCCGCTGCTGGTGTCCGAGAGCAGCACCGTCAACGGGTATAGCCTGATGGAGCGGCCTATTCGCGGTGACGAGGACACCCTGACTGATGTCGATCCATCCTCTGCCGCAAAGCAGGTGCAAGAGCTTTTGGGGCGATACGTTGGATTGCAACCTCACGAGGCGAACAATCTGAGCGTGTTGCTCTACAACGCGGATGCTGCCGAGTTGCCTCTGGCCGTTATCCGCGACCTGTCCACCGTCCAGGCTGATTCCGATTTCCAGTGCGGCGTATCGGTGCGCCATCGCGATCCCGCCAAGCTTCGCCGCGTCTATGCGGAGTTGGTCACCAAGGCTGGCGATGATCCCGATTTGCCCGTGGTCAGCGAAACGTCGGAGAACTTCATCTCCAAGCTGCGCATCTCGGTGGTGCCGACTTCGGCGATGCCCACGAAGGCTAACAGCTCTTTCCGTCCTTACGACATCGCATTCCTGCACGACGTGGTTTCTCGCACGGCGGGAGCCGAGTGGATTCCAGTGGATTGGACGAACGATAGGCCAAGCCTCGAGCACGCGCCATCGCGTTGGTCGTATCGAAGCGTCTCCGGCGAGAACGAGCTGAAGTCAACGACGTTCCTGACTTGCCCGCGGCAAACCGCCTCGGGTTGGGCCTATGTGGGCGCGGTGGGCTCTGTAGTGCGTCAGAGCGACTTGGTCGAGGGTCAAAACTTCCTCCCGGCCCGTCGGATTTCGTTGCAAAGCGACACCTTGAGGGAGACGCTTGACGACGCCCACTCCCTTGCGGAGTGGGTTGCAACCTACGACGAACTTCTCGATAAGCGCCAATTGCAAGCCAACGGCATCACGGTCGTGCGCTATCGGCGCGCCTCCACCAACGGCCGAAACATGATCGTCAGCTCGACCTCCGAGTTGCGGCTCCTGGGTGTGCTGGCTCGTCGCCGTCTTTCGGAACTGGGCCTCTCGCTGACTCCTGAGCAGCTTGTCGAAGTCAGCGACCGCATGAAGAAGGATTCGCTCTCCGTTTCAGGCGATATCGTCCTTCGCGCAGCAAAGCGTGGCGTCTCCGCTGGCGAGATGCTGGGGTTGGTTCTGAGCCGTTATCTTTTGGATCACGAATTCAAGAGGATTTCTGGATCGGGCGTTCGCCAGTCTTTTAACGTCTACTTTCTGCTCGACGACTATGCCGACTGGCTTGCGCAGCGCGAAAGCCGGATCGCAGACATCCTGGGCCTTTGCGTTGAAGAGCGCGACGGCGTGCCGCATTTGCATGTGGCTGTGATCGAGTCCAAATACGTGACTAGCTCAGCTGAGGCCGAAGCGAAGAGATCGTCCAAAGCCCAGCTCATGGCGACGCTTTCCACGTTCCGCGAGGCACTATTCGGAGATCCCGGACGCTTGGATCGGGATGTCTGGCTCGCGCGCCTGGCGGACATGCTTATCGACGCTGAAATTCCTCCCGGCTGCGCAGGCCTGTTGGAGCGCGCTCGGGCGGCACTGCGCGATGGCGAGGCTCAAATATCCCTTCGCGGCTACTCGCACGTCTTCGTCCACAACGCGGACGCATCGGTGAGCCATCCTGCTGCCTCCGAGCAGATCCTCGTGGATCACACCGACGGTATTCAAGCTTGGCAGGAAGTGTTTGAACGCTCTGAATTGCGTAGCCTCGTCGAAGCGTATGCGTCGAAGAGTGATCCATCGCCCATTCGAGTCAAGCTTGGCCCAGAGGAACCCTGGGCAAGCTCATCCCCGCGTCCGCCTGCGGCTCGCGTGGCATGGACCTCGATGATGGACATGCTGGCGTCAGGGGCGGAGCAGGGCATTGATGACGTGCCGGCAGTGCATAGCAGCGCTGTGTCCGCCGAGCCCGCGGAGGATGTGTCTGCCCCTGCATCTGCGCCGGCTTCGACCTCCGAAGTTGTGTCATCAGGCGCGGAAGCGATAGCGCCTGTTCAAATATCCGTTGAGCCGGCCTTCCCACTGGATCCAACGTCGATGGGTCACAACCTTGCCGCTTTGGTCGCCTTAAAAGTCGGTGGCCAGGTCAGCGCGGTCGATGAGCGCGAAGCGTGGGCAGACGAGACCACCAAGAAGCTCAAAACGGCGCTCAATGGCTATGGCCAGCAAGCAGCCATCCTTGGCACCCGTCTGACCCCAAATGGGTGCCTTGTGAGGCTAGCCGGCTCAGACCGTTTGCGAGTTGAGGACATCGAAGCCAAGCGTACACAGCTCTTGACCACGCATGCGATCAATCTGGTGACGGTGCAGCCCAAGCCAGGCGAGATCGTAGTGACAATCGCAAGCGCCAAACGCCAGTCGGTGTCGTTATGGGATCTGTGGTCCCGCCGAGGCCTTAACCGCAACGCGGCAGGCATCAACACTTCCTTCGTGCTTGGCCTGCAAGAGATTAACGGCACGCTGCTGTATCTCAATCTCGGCAGCGAATTTGGTGGCCTGGCCTCCCATGAACCGCATTCGTTGGTGGCCGGCGCGACGGGCAGCGGCAAATCCGTTTTGCTTCAAGCGATCTTGCTCGATATCGCCGCGACCAATCCGAAGGATCTCGCTCAGATCATCCTGATCGATCCCAAGATGGGAGTGGACTACTCGGCCCTGGAGGACCTTCCTCACATGAGGGAGAAAATCATCGTCACGCGTGAGCGCTCCACTGAGGTCCTCAGCGGGCTGGTCGAGGAGATGGAGCGGCGCTACACACTCTTTGCAGCCGCCCGTGCTCGTGATCTGACGACCTTCAATGCTAAGAGCCTCCCTGAGGAGCGCTTGCCGATGTTGTTCCTGGTCCACGACGAGTTCGCGGACTGGATGCTCGACGACGGCTACAAGGGGGCAGTGAGCGCTGCGGTGCAGAGGCTGGGTGTCAAAGCGCGAGCAGCGGGTATTCATTTGATCTTTGCGGCCCAGCGTCCTGATAAGGATGTTATGCCTATGCAGCTTCGCGAGAACCTCGGCAATCGGTTGATACTGAAGGTTGCCAGCGAGGCGACGTCAAAGATCGCTCTGGATCGGCCAGGTGCGGAGCTGTTGCTTGGCAAGGGGCACCTGGCGGCTAAGCTCAATGGCGAGCAAGGCCTAGTCTTCGCCCAAGCGCCTTTCTTGTCTGATCAGGACATAGAGGCGGCTGTGGCCGCCATCTGCGTCGACAACGCCAATTCCAACTAAAAACCTACGGGAGAGAAGACTTGGACGCCCATGCATTACCACTGCTGAAGCTCTACGAAACGGTTAATAAGGCCTATGTCATTCCGATTTATCAGCGCCCCTTTGCCTGGGATGCTCGAAAAGCTGAGGAGCTGTTGAACGCCGTTCTTCAAGACGCGAACGATAACGCGAAGATCACATCGCTCGGGACATTGCTGTTCTGCAACATTCCTGGCGCGAACCCGTTCGGCAACAACACCCCCGCTACTGTCGCTCCGTCGACGATGTGGGAGGTCGTCGACGGGCAGCAGCGATTGACCGTCTTCGCGATCATTGGTCATGCTCTCAACGAGCGGCACAAGGCCCTGGTCGGCGTTGGCCTTACCTATTCGCCGCCGCTTGAGTTCGATATGCTTTTCGCGACTTCCCGGACCCGTGCAGGAAAGACAGTCCCCGTGCTAATTCGTGACGGCGACAACTACGACATAGGTTTCTCATCCGATTTGGCCATGATGCTAAATTCATTTGCTGGCCATGCAGCATGGCCCGTGGGTGTCGGCAAAAGACTGGTTGAGACATGCAATGCCATCGGCAAGTGGATCAATGAAGAACTCAATCTCAGCAACTTCGCTTCCTTCAGCGATCACTTCCTGTCGAAGTGCACCGTCGTCCAGGTCGTCGCAGACGACCAGGACACGGCGTTTACTATGTTCGAGCCCCTGAACTCGACCAGCGAGCCCTTAACGGCTTTCGAGGTTTATCGCTCCAAGGCCGTTCGGCAGCTCACTGCGCAGTTTCCCAAGACCGAGTTGCTTTTGGCTTATGAGGCGAGCAAACGTGATGAGGTTATCTCTCGCTCTAATACGTTGATCTTTTCGATGGCTCAGGTTAACTCAGGGGTGCGCCCGCGCATCCATTTTGTGCCGCTTAAGCACTATCTCGATGGCCAGGTCACCGCTACTTTCATCGCTCATTTCGAGGAAGCGGCTGACTTTTTTCGCACAGTCTGGCTCGAACAGACCGCACCCGACGCATGGTTCAATGATGAGGCCAAGAACTGCGTGAGGTTTTTGAAGGCAGTGTCCCACGACATTGCAGTTCCGCTGATACTGCGCTACTACCTGACCCGACGAGTGGACGTGGGCAGGGTGCTCAAGATCGTTGTGGCTTTTTACAGTCTTTGGCGGGCTGCTTACCCAACAAACGCGCTTCCGAAGACCTATCGGGCTCTTTTGGATCCTAACTCGGCGGATGATGTGTCTATCGCGGGCCGCAAGGCACTGAAATCGCCTGTCGATCTAGCGGCGTATTTCAAGGGCAAACTCTCCGAAAAAATTGGTGCCCTAGCTCCAGGGCAGACAATTGATAAGAAGTGGCTTCACGACACGAACCTGACCTACGAGGAGCTCAAGACGCTGTGCCGTCTGTTCATTTTTATCAACATGGGAGCCACGATTAAGTCCAACCTCGTGCCTGACGATCCCTGGACATCTGTGGACGATGTCGAGCATATCTTTGCCTCGGGCTTGGCTGGCGCGCCGGAGAACTTGCATTGCATAGGCAACCTAACGTTCCTGCCTGACAAGGTCAATAGATCACTCCAGGACACGCCTTGGGAGGAAAAGCGCGAGGTTTATGCTTGGTTGGCTAGCCCGGTGAGAGGGGCCGTGCCTGCCAACTATGCAAGTACTGGCAAGCCTGTTCCCAAGGCCGTGAAAGATTTCATAGTAGACGCAGCCTCTCCAGCTTTGGGGCATCTGGCTGGGCTCGCAGCGCGTACGACCTGGGATAAGGCGGAGATCGATGCAAGATCCACGGCGATGCTCTGCAGGGTCTGGGATGTACTGCACAACTCCTGGCTCAATCCCTGAATAGCGAGTTATATGTCGTAGAGGTCTTCACGAAGAGCTAACGCGGTCCGCTTGGTTGCATTTGAGCTTAGGGTTCAGACGCCTTATTTGTGGCAAACCACGCAGGCGCCTCCGCCTTCATCCTCGCCGAAGAGGTCATCAAGGTCTTCAATGTTTTCGATTGGACGCAGTGGGTTCACAGGCTTGTTGGCTAGCTCGCGCTGTTTTCGGCGTTCGTAGTCGGCGACGATCTGGATTACGCGGGCGGGCTTTTCAAGTTCGCCTAGCGGTTCTCCTTGGGTCCAAGTAAAGGGCGAGCCATGCTCTAACGCGTTCTTCTCGTATTGCTTCGCTTCCTCAAAGGCTTCGGGGTGGCGCTCTTTCAATCGAACCCACTCGATCTTCTGCTGGAAGAAGCAGAAAGTACAGCCGCTGCGCGAGCGCCAGTCGTAGTATTTCGGGATGCCGACTCCTGAGGAGTCGAGGATGTCGAACACACCGCGCTTGTCGATTCCGCCCTCGCGGAAGGGTAATTTGACCGTCAAGTTCTCATGCTTGGAGGTATAACCCTCGCGATATTCCTCGTCGGATCGGATCGCTACGTAGGAGGTGACCTTGTCGCCAGCGGATAGCATGGGGCGAATCCAGGCCTCGAAGGGGGCGAGCTTCAATTGGCGAGTGCACCATCGAGTCTGGGCCGAGGGCAGAAAGTGGTTGTATTCACGAAGCCAAAAATCAAAGTCGCGCCGCGGATTCAGTCGGGCGATCGGCTTGCCCAGAAATCCCTCAAGCCGTCCCAAGAACTCATAGACCTCGGGAAGCTCTTTGCCGGTGTCGGTGAAGAAGTAATCGACATCGAGGTCGGGGTAATGCTGTCGAACATAGACGGCAAGTGCCGCGCTGTCCTTGCCACCGGAAATGCCCAATACATGCCGTTCAGCCATGTGACTTCTCCTTGCGTGCTTCTTCTTCGACGGTGAGGCGCATACCGGCCTTGGCCAGCGCCGCCAGCAGCACATCGGTGCTGTATCCCTCGCCTTTGAGTGTCTCGGCTAAGCGATCCGCCATCAACTCGACCTCTTGGCGATGGCTGTCCGAGATGGAAAAAGACCTGGCTACCGTTCGCGTTTGCGCCCCGGTTCCAATCACCACGGCAAACGCCTCGCTGGTGGGTTTTCGACCCTTCACAGACACAAAAGCCTCGGTCTGTCGGAATCTCAAAGCAGCCTGCGCGATTTCAAGTAAGGCATGGTCGATGTCGCGGTCGTTCCAGTCGCGTGGGGGTTTGTTGGCGGCCAAGCTCAGGATGCCCTCGATGCTTTCTTTGCTGCCATCATGCTTGGTCAGGCGCGTGGCGAACGCGTCTTGCCGCAGGTCTCCTGTTACCCCCGCTACCGCTTGAGCTCGGGTTTGCAACCGATCCCAGCGACCTTGTGGAGCGTCCAAGGCCTCAAGCAAGGTCGACTGAATGCGATTGAGCAAAGCGTCGTAGGCTCCGGCGATTTCAATGATGGGTCCGCGAAGCGCTTCGACGTAAGTCTGGCCGCTTTTGTTTTCAAGGACCGCAGCCAAGTCGATGAAGAGCACCTTGTGAGGGTCGCTTGCCTTGAGCAACGTATCCCGCACGGCCCGAGCTTCGTCGCTGATCGTTTGAGTGCGTTGGCTCCATGCGGGCAATCCGAAAACCAAAGCGACAAGCCCTCGAGCGGCTTCGAGCGGGTCTCGGGCGCTCGCCGTCGCTCCTACCTCCGAGAGTATCTTGGCGATGCCAGCCAGGATGGTGCTCTTTTGTTCGTCGATGACGATCCAGCGCATGGAGTAGTGCGATGGGTCTTGTAGATACTCGTCGAGATCCGCCTCGTCGACGCGCGGAATGAAGATGTTGTTCTTGTAGAGGGCCAAGTTGGCTTTGTGCGCCATCAAGAATGCCGTGAAGATTACTGGCATCACCCCTTTGCGAACTCCGAAGGGAGGCGCGGCCCACGTGTCATGGATATTCTTTACATTGACGCGAGTGTTCGCGTCGACAAACATGGCGCGGGTTGCTTTCCACAGATTGACGAAGGTCGGCGCGTGCTCGGCATCGGGCTCCATGAAGCGCCATACGCCATGGGTGTTTTTACGGTGAAGTCCGGGACCGCTGCCGCCTCCCAACAAGGTCGCGTAGAGACCTCGCTCTGCTGGATAGCCTTCGATGGCCAAATTCTCGGATTCCTCGTTGGCGAGCATGCGGTAGAGCAAATCCCGGCGCGCTTTCACGCTGTTGCTCGATGGATTCTCACGGTTTACAAGCTCGCTCCACAGCTCGGGCGCGCAATTGAAGACCGCGTCGGCAAAGTCCGAGGCCAATGGCGAGAGCCCTGCGCCTCGCTCAAATTCTTGAGCTCCGGCAACCCATTTGGCGTTGGCTACGGCTTCTCGAAGCTGATCCTCCAAGTTCGCGCGGACGGCAGTAAGGCGTGCCTGAACTTCACGTCGAGCCACCGGATCGCCATTGAGCTCGTGCCGCGACTGAACGCTTTGCAGAGCCAATAGTTCTGCGCCGAGCTCTTCGATGCGGGCATGGTTTTGTGGAAGGCCCACCACGATGGGCCAAGGCTCGACAGAGGAGTATTCGCGGCACTTTCGAAGCGAGACGTTGTTATTGGAGCCCGGACCAGGCAAGGCCAGCAGGAAGAGGCCGAATTCGCCGCCCTTAGGTTTGAATTTGGCTGCGATCTTCGGAGCGTCGTCCAAGCGGCACAGAGCCATGTTCATCCAGCGCATGGTGCCGGTGTGGTGATAGTGCCGCTTGGCTATCACCGGGTAGAGATTGGTCAGGCTCTCGAGGAGGTCGAAGTCCACGCCAGGCATGATGGCGCGAGCTTGGTTCGTTGCGCTGTCGATGTCGAAGTCTGAACCTTCGAAGACCGACCATGCACCGATGTGCTTCTTGAAGAGAACGACCCGCCACTTCGAGAGTTGCTCGAGGGCGTCCGCGACTTTCGCGCGGAAATCAGGATGTACCAGCTCTTCGATCACCGCAGTCTCGGCAGCAAGTCCCGACCCGTTTCGGAACAAGTCGATGACGGCGATGTTTTTGATCAATGCGACATGAAGCGGATCGTTCGATTTGGCTTCGGTGCGCTCGACGGCCTCCACCGCCTGAGCCCAGCGATGCCCATCGTTGGACGCCAAGATGGCAGGCTCCAAGTTCGCCCTGAGGTATTCCCAATAGTCGTTGGGGCGGTACCAAGGCGAGTCGAACTTGCTTGTCGTTTCCAAGTAGGCGCGAAAGCCGTGCGGCTCGACCGATGCCAAGAATCCAAACGTGCTGCGCTCGTTTTGACCAAATTGCCGTTTGGAGATCGGGCCGAGCAATGCAGCCATAGCCGGGTGTAGCGGCCAGCAAGCTTCCAAAGCCTTCGCGAACCCATCCCCCACAGCAGGCCGTCGAGCCTTGATCGAGTTCGCGATGGCGACGCACGCCGGAGCCATCCATGGAGGGGTGTCCTCAGATTCGATCGCCCGACCGATAAGCTCGACCACTTCGTCGCTCGCGGCGACCAGCGGGATGTCCGAGAAGCGGCCTTGGATCTTGGCCCAGTCATCACGCGTGTCGATGCCAAGGCGTGCTGCGTATTGGCCAAACGACTGATGGAGGATGCCAATGACGACGACGCGTCCTGTGGTCCGGGCAGCGGCCTCTGCCAACTCTTGGAAGAAGTAGACATCGTCCCCCGAGCCCAAGGCGGAGGCTTCCAGGAACTTGCCCATCTCGTCGATGATGATTACGACGCCGTCGTACTTGCGGCTGTCAGCGCACTCGCAGATCTCAGTGATCAGCGAGGCTCCCGAGACTTTTCTGCCATCATGGTTGAGGCCCAATGCTCTGCGTAGGCCCTTCGACAATTCGCCAATTACGCTGCCGCGCTTACCGACGATGGGGATAGTCAGCCAGCCATTTTTGTAGGGTAGGGCGCTGTCGAATGTGGGCATGCCTTGGAGCTGTAGAACCTCCCGAGCTTTTTTCCTCAAACTCTTGTCAGTGCTTAGAGCGCTCGCGAAAGCTACGGCGAGCGACGACTTGCCGCCTCCGAAGGGCCCGGTCCATGTGAATGCTCGTTGGTTGCTCTCCAAGAGCTGCTTGGACATGCTCTGCAAGACTGCCTGAGCTGTCCCATGGCATATGTAGCCATCGAGGGCGTCATGCCGCCCCAAGTCGATATCGATCTTTATGGAGCGTTGATAGTGGCGCGATATCCGAACCATGTCCGACAGTTTGATGTCTGCTTGGTTAGGCATATGCTTTTTCAATCATGCGGTCGCTGAGCTTCTGCGTGAGCTCGCCTTTTCTGTGGACTTGGCGCAGACCGGCGGTGTCTGTCCATGAAAGCTCTTTGCGGGTGAGTTCTTCGAGACGCAGCAGTCGCTCTGCAACCGAGTCTTCGTCCAACTTGAATACGCGTCCCGGAGAGCCTTCGCCGTAGGCGATCGCTTCGAAGGCCAATGAGCTCAATTTTGGTGCTGTGGTTTTCCAAAAATCAATCAATGCATAAGCGAACATGCCGTCATGCAAGGTGGGCTTGGGGCCTCTGCGAAAGGAAAAATGTCCCTTTCGCTCTTCATAGATCAGGCCTAATTCCCCAAGCATCGGCTCTGCGTAGTCCTCGGGCGAGCCTCCCGCCGAGCGGGGGGCGTAGCCTCGAATGCAAGTTTCGATGTCGCGCGAAATCGTCGAAATTGAGAGTTTTCGGTTGGGATCGAGAGATCGGGCGTATTCGGCTAAGGGCGCTTCAAGATCCTCGCGCGAGAAGGTAGGCGAGGTCACGAAATTAAACAGCCATCGCCATGTTGTGGCGCGGTTACCGCGCCCTGCAAGCCACCAATGCGCATACCAAGCCGTGGTGGGGTTCTCCGCATAGGGATCGAGCCCTTGGTCAGCCCAAACGGCCTTGGCGTGGTCGGTGATCACGTAAGAGCCTGCGGGGGCCCCCTCTTCGGTGATGACGTTGCATGCGAGCGCCCAATGGCGGATCGATGCGACCATATTCTTGCCGACGCCGAACTCGGCGATGGCGTCTTCGTTGGTGAAGGCAGCTTTTTGGATGTAGTCGAAAGAATCGGCGCGGTCGTAGACTTTTTTGAGCCACATTTGGCGCAGAGGAAACGTCTCATGCCCTGAAAAGTGGGCCGTTGCGCCTTCGGATGATCTGTTTTTCCCCATGCGGTGGATTCTACTGGAGAACATCACCAGTAGACCAAAGCCGGGGCCCATCGAAGCTGTGCGGACGCCTTCACGGCGGATTCTAGAGCTGCGAGTATGCCGAACCGCCATGGTTGGCATAACACTATGATTTTTAAAAAGAATTTAGGCTCGCCCTTGGAGAAGAAATGCGCAGCTAGGCTGAGCCCGGCATGGAAAGGCCAGTTCTATGGTGGCGGTGCAGCATACTTCTAGATACAAAACTTGCACCAGGTGATACCAAAACAGGAGCCGGCGTCACGCAAAAGCGCAGACGCAGCGTGAAGGACTTGCCACTCATCGCTGATGCGGCAGTCTCCGTAGTCAGCGATGGCAAATCTGTGGCCATCGGCGATACGGTTAATTCCTCAGTTCTTGCCCCCCAACTCCGCAAACCTCTGCGCCATCGTCGGGTTGTTCCTCGTCAGCCTCTTGATCGTCAGGTCTTCCGCCTTGTCGTTGGCCAGCCGCAGGTTGTTGGCTGATTTGTGCAGGGCCTCTTTGGTTTTTTCCAGGTCTTTGATGGCTTCGTCTATGCGTTTGATGGCTTCTTCAAAGCCTTCGGCGGCCAGGCGCCAGTTGCGGCCGAAGGCGGTTTTGAAGTCGTTGAGCTGGGTCTCGAAGTGGGTGATGTCGATGTTCTGCGCCTTGACCACGGCCAGCTCGTTTTTGTACTTGAGCGCGTTCATGGCGGCGTTGCGCAGCAGGGTGATCATGGGCAAGAAGAACTGCGGGCGCACCACGTACATCTTGGGGTAGCGGTGGAACATGTCGACGATGCCGGTGTTGTAGAGCTCGCTCTCGGGCTCGAGCAGTGAGACCAGCACCGCGTATTCGCAGCCTTTTTCGGTGCGGTCTTTGTCCAGCTCTTTCAGAAAATCTTCGTTCTTTTTCTTGGTGGCGGTGGTGTCGCTCTCGTTTTTCATCTCGAACATGATGGAGACGATCTCGGTGCCAGCCTCGTCGCTGTCTTTGAAGATGTAGTCGCCCTTGCTGCCGTTGCGGGCGTCGTTGTCTTTTTCAAAGTGGGCGTGGGGGAAGGCCATGGCGCGCACGCGGTTGAATTCGTTTTCGCAGTGCTGCTCCAGGGTCTCGCCAATCATCTTGGTGGACAGGCGCGCCTTCATGTCGCGCAGGCGTTCAATGGCTTCGTCGCGGTCTTTGAGCTGGGTTTCGTACTTGTCTTTGAGCGCACTTTCGGCGAGCTGCTTTTCCAGGCTGATGCGCTCGACGCTGCCTTTGAGTTCGTCGCGTTGCCTTTCGACGGCGCTCACCGCTTGGGTCAGCGCCAGTTGCCTGGCCGTGTCCATGCCTTCTACCTTGGCCTTGAGGCTTTGGATTTCGGCGTCTTTGTTGTTCAGCGCTTGCTGCAGCTGGTTTTGCAGCTTGGCCTGCGCGAGCTCGGCCGCGGTGTGCTGGTCTTGGCGGGCCTGGGCCAGCTCGGCGGCCAGGGCGTCGCGCTCTTTTTCAACGCTGCTCAGGGCTTGCGTGACGGCCAGCTGCTGGGCCAGCTGGCTCTCGTTGAGTTGGGCTTGCAGGGCGGCAATGCTGGCGTCTTTGGCGGCTGCGGCTCGTTGCAGTTCAGTGGCGGCTTGGCTGCGGGCCAGCTCCAGCGCGCTGCGCTTGTCTTGCTCGGCCAGGCTCAGCCTTTCATGCAATTGCTGCTCAAACTGGCTGTCGCGAACCTGTTTGACGATGTCGGCGTAGCCGGACTCGTCAATTTTGAAGGCGGTGTGGCAATGGGGGCAAATGATGTCGTGCATGGCGGGCTCCTGTGCGGCGTGAGCGTGTGGTGGCATGGTACCTAGCTCATGCGGTGGGGGGGGTATGTGGCGGTTTTTCCGCTCAAGCTCTGCCGCAACTGTGGGGGCGCTCAAGGTCAAGGCTTGAGCCTGGGGGCTGGGGCTTTGTACAGGGGGCTGGTCAAGTGTGCTTGGCGCTGCACTTTGCTCAAAGTGGCCACCACCCGGTCTGGCCGCGTCTCAATGGTGGTCAGCGACACCCTGTGGTCATCCCGAGAAAAGGCAAGGGCGAAGAGGTGAATCCTCTTGGGCGTGAATGGGCAAAGTGGTACATAATTAATTTCGATTTTTTCGTTTTGAATGTTCGTTTTGGGTAGGGAGTCTTGCAATGGGTACCGTTTTTCAGGCTGAAAAGCAGGCCACGCCGGTCAAGCCAGTGACTGTGCCGCGCACCCCCAAAAAGCGCACGGGAGGCGATCAGGGGGCTTCGTTTCAGGCGCGTTGCGCATCGGCTTTGCGCGTGGCGTTGCCTGCGGAGTTGAAGGCGCACGGGACCGTTTTGCCTGCGGTTGATGTGCAGGCCATGGCCGAAGCCTTGGCCCGACAGGTGGCCAAGCTGGCCGATGTGCCCGCTGGCAAGCGCCCGGGCAAAGCGCAAGCACAGACTGTCAACGACTGGATCAGCACCCAAGAGGCGGCCAATCTCTGTGGCTTTTCGCGCCCCTTTGTGGCGGCGCTGCTCGATTCGGGCACTTACGCGGGCAAGGTACAACGCACTGCGGGTGGCCACCGCAGAGTGCTGGCCAGCGAGTTTGAGGCGCTGGTGGCCAATGCTTGTGCCGCCGCACCCAAAACCTTGGCGCAAGCCCGCAAAGCAGTGGATTTGAAGCGTCTGGGTGGGGGCCCAGTCACGCCACGCACAGAGCGCAAACAGTCCAAGGTGCGGGCAACAGCATTGGCCCACAAGCTGGGCTTGTCGGCCTGATGTCCCCCTTGCTGGTCTTAGCCGATGCGAACATCCTGGTCAAGGATGCATTAATGGGGGTCACATTAATGGGGTCCACATTAATGGGGTCAGATACCAATTATTCGCTGCTGCCCTCACCCTAATCCTCTCCCAGAGGGAGAGGGGACAAGTCCATACCGTCTGGCGATCATGGCCGCTAGGGTTTGGGCGGTGATGTAAGGTGGATTTCGGTCGTGTGTTGACATTGGCTACACATCAAGCTAGGATTTGTATATCTGCTGTGTATTCATTTGGAGATAGCTATGCGTGACGCCGCCATCAATTTGCGAGCCCTGCCTCAGCAGCGCGACCTGATCGACCAGGCTGCGCAGTTGCTTGGAAAGAACCGGTCTGACTTCATGCTGGAGGCCGCCTGCGACAAGGCGCAGTCGGTGCTGCTCGACCAGGTGTTTTTCAGCCTTGATGATGAAAAATTCCGGCAGTTCACTGCTCTGCTGGATGCGCCTGTGCAAGCCAATCCTGGGCTTGAGCGCCTGCTGGCGGTCAAGGCACCTTGGGCTGGCGCATGAACTTGCGGCCCCCCGAGCCGCTGTCACCGGATCATCAGGTCCATTCATTTGCTTGCGGCGAATCCGTGCTCGACGAATGGATCAAGCGCCGCGCGCTGGGCAACCAAACCAGCGGTGCCAGCCGCACATTCGTCGTCACGACCCGAGAGGTGATGGCCTACTACGCATTGGCAGCTGGCGCCGTCGCACACCAAGATGCAACACGGTCCATTCGCCAGAACATGCCTGATCCGGTTCCGGTGATGGTGCTTGCCCGCTTGGCGGTCGACGCCCGGGCACAAGGCATGAAGCTGGGTGCAGCCCTGCTTCAGGATGCGCTGCAGCGCTGTGTGCGGGTATCCCAAAACACGGGGGTGCGAGCCATGCTGGTCCACGCCCTCAACGATCGTGCCCGCCAGTTCTACGAGCACTACGGTTTCAAGGTGTCACCCGCACATCCAATGACACTGATGCTGCGCCTTAATCAATCATCGATTTGATCGTCACCCAGTATTTCCGTGCCCGGTATCATGGGCCTACTGTTCCTTCCGAAGGAGTATGGACATGCGAGCGATCGAATTCTCCACGACGATTTCTGCCCAGGGTGGCATTGAGCTGCCAGCTAATTTCAAAGCCCTCTATGGCCGTGACGCACGGATGATTTTGCTCATTGATGACGATGTGGTGTTGGCCCCGCCAGCCCCCGACCGTCTGCAGCGTCAGCAAAATTTGCGACAAGCATTGGCTGCGGTGGCGCAGGCCGGAACTCTGGCCCACATTGACGATGCAGGTGTCTGGCAGCGCGAGGTTCGCGCTGAGCGCCCCCAGCCTGGCCGTGGGGATTGATGCCCATGTGGCTTGCTGACAGCAAAATTAACTGGGGTCAGATACCAATTAATTGCTCCCTCCCCCTCTGGGGGAGGGTTGGGGTGGGGGCACGATGAAGCACTTACTGTGGCCAAACGCCAAGCGCCAAATGGCCAAGGCCTCACGCCACTGCTTTTTTTGACTCACTGACATCGGTGCCACGCGATGCCCCCACCCCGGCCCTCCCCCAGGGGGGGAGGGAGTCAAGCGGGGAGCAGACCTGCCCTTATTGCTCCGGCCCTTTGAAGTTAAAGCAATCGAACCCGACGGTTCTGGGGGGGGGCTCAAACCTGAGCAGTGACACTCGCATGACCCTGATAGCCTGGCCTTTTTGGTAGACCAGGTGCAGCGTTTGGCCATACTGGCATTGGCTGAGGATGTGGTTTAGCTCAAAGGCGATGGCGCGTTTGTGCGGGTCGTCGGGCCTGACGAGGTGGGCGCAGGTTTATTTTTTTAAAGCAGCATAGGCGGCGGCTGCAATGCGGACCAGGCTGGGGTGCAAGGTTCCCAGCTTGGGGTTTTGGCCATGCGGTGCGTGCGGCGGAACCGAGAAGTAGGCGTCGTTGAACGGCAGCTCAAGGGTGTGCTTGAGGTTGAACTTGGTGTCGAAGCTCAGGCCTGCGCTGGTGTAGGCGGCTGGGTGCTCGCTCCGGGTAATGCGAAATTCGCCGCTGTAGAGCCTGTTGGTTTTTTGGCTGGTGCCGTAGGCCACGCTCACAAACAGCAGGCCCTCGTCGTCTAGCTTGGTCGCCAGAATCAGGCCAGGGCGTGGCTTGGGTTCGGGGTGGATGTGGTCAGGGAAGTGGCACCACACAATGTCGCCCGCCGTCGGTTCTGGCCACCAACGCATCAGGGGCCTTCTTGGGGCTCGAGTTGAAAAAGGCTGCTGCGGACGGTGCCCCCTTTGGCTTTTGGGGCTGATTTTTTAAGCTGACTGAGCTGGGCTGCGTTCAGGGCGCCTTGGTCGGCTTCGTACTGGGGCAGATGCTTTGTAGCCAGCGCGTGCAGCGCCAGGTGAATGACCTGCGTTTCATCCACGCCCAGAACATCGGCCAGGCGCTTTGCGGTGCTGCGGCTCACGCCGGTGGCGCTGTCTTGGGGGCGGTAGCGAAATGCGATTTGAGTGGCTGCGGCTTTCATGGGGGGCATCCAGGGTGAATTTGGATATCTCAAAGATATCATTCGGGGTGATGCTCGTCAATGGCTGGGGGTGTGGGCCTTCACCAGCGCCGCACCTCGCTCAAAGTGGCCACCACCCGGTCTGACAAGGTCTCAAAGCTGGTCAGCGACACCGTCATGACCCTGACTGCCTTGCCCTTCTGGTAGACCAGTTGCAGCGTTTGGCCGTGCTGGCGGTGGCTGAGTATTTGGTCTAGCTCGGTGGCGATGGCGCGTTTGCGCAGGCCGTCGGGGCTGACCAAGTGGGTGTTGGCGCGGCTTGAGCTGCCGTATTTGTAGGGGCGGGGCTCCGTTTCAAGGTAGAGGGCGATCGGGGTTTTGGTGTTTTCATTGTTCAGAGACTCGAGCCGGGTGATGGCCTGTGAGACGTCTGGGAAGAGCCAGATGGCCTTTTCGGAGCCATCGTTCAAGAAAAGCAGGTTGCGGGTTTCAGTGCTTTTGCTTTCGTAGTGGTTGCCATCATTTCTTGGGGCGACGATTTTCATGACCAGGATGTTGGGCCCGGCGTCGATGTGGCTGGTGTGGATGTCAAGTGGCACCGCCTTGGCGCCGGGCTCGCTGGCGGTGCTGCCTGCTGCAGTGCCCGCTGGTGGGTCGACCGTTTCACGGCTGCCACCCCGCATGTCTGGCAAGAACTCCCGGACCATGACGGCAAGCAGCAGCAGGGCCAGCAGGGCGGGCAGCGCGGTGTTAAAGCGCTGGAGGTAGAGGAACAGGCGATGGGTGCGCATGGTGGTTCTTTCTTGGGGGAAAGGGCGCTGCTTCAGGCCTTGCGCGCTGCGCTCAGGGCCTGATCGCTGGCGGCCAGGGTTTGCAGGTGCAGGGCGACGGTTTTGTCCATGGGCTCGGTGTAGCCGCCGGCCAGGTTCCAGGCCAGGGGGACTTTGTGCGCCAGGCAGGCGCTGAAGATGCCTGCGTCGCGCCAGCCCATGCTCTCGAAGCTGAGGTAGCCGCTGCCGTAGGGGTCGCCCTCCCAGGCGTCGGCGCCGGCCTGGTAGAGCACCAGGCCCGGGCGGTGGCGCTGCAGCAACTCATAGGTGTAGGCCGCCCAGCCCTCAGCCTTGAGGCCGGCTTGGGCATGGCCTATGCCTTGGTCGCGGGTGATGTTGATGAGGCTTTTGCCCAGGCGCAGGGCCTGGATGCAGCTGTCGGTGCCGTCGCCGTAGTGGGCGTCGCCGTCAATGATGAGCACTTTTTTGATGCCGCCGGCCAGGGCCTTGCGCGCGGCAATCACCAGACCGTTGAAGGTGCAGTAGCCAAAGTTGCTGTCGTAAGACGCATGGTGAAAGCCCTGCGAGGCCGAGCAGGCGATGCCGCCGCCTTCGAGCGCGTGTTCGGCCGCGGCCCACAGGCTGGCGTTGCTGTAGGCCAGGGCCTGGTTGATGGATGCGCTGCGGGTGCCAAAGCCGTTGTCGGCCTTTAGGCCCAGCACTGCGTCGACGTAACTGGCTTTGTGGGCCAGTTTGAAGTCGGCGGCGGTGAATGGGGCGGGCTCGATCGTGGGGCGCTTGGCGCCGGCAATGAAGGCGGGCAGCTTGTGTATCGAAATGAAGGCGTGCTTGGCCACCTGTTGTGGGCTGTAGAAGATGGGGGTGCGGGGCAGGGCGGGCGCGCTGGGCATGGGTTTTTTAGGGTGGAGATGGTTTTTGTTTGACAACACGCATTGGCATGTTGACAACAACAATTATCGCTGTCACAATGACAGCTGTCAATGGCAGTATGCGGCTGCCAGGCAGCGTCTGCAACAGGAGGTAAACCCCATGAACCGAACGATAGAAAAACTGCGCCAAGACTTTCAGGGCGGTGCCGAGGCGCTGATTGACGCAGCCCAACTGCTGGTGAAAACGCTCAGCCTGGCGCAGGAGGCCAGCGAGGGCAATGAACGGCTGCTGCGGCACTATGTGTCGATCGGCGTGGTCGACAAGCCCCTGCGCGAGGGGCGCGACGCGCTGTATGGCTTTCGGCACCTGGTGCAGTTTGTGGCCGCCCGCCGGCTGCTGACGGAAGGCTTCTCGCTGGCCCAAATTGCCAAGTACACCGCGGTGGTGGGCACCGACGATCTGGCCCGCTACCTTGAAAAAACCGACCGCAAGAGCGAGGCCGAGCTGCTGGTGGCGGCTTTCCGCTCGGAGGGGGCCGGCCGCAGCACGCCGCCGGTGGCTGCATCGCGCAGGGCCGCATCGCCCAAGCCGCTGCCCAGCCTGTCGACCGGCATGGGCATGGTCGACGTGATGCACGAAATGCGGGACATGGAGCAGCGGGTGCATGTGCAGCTCAAGGATTTGCAGGCCAAGGTGCACACCATGGTGGAAGACGCCTTGCGCGACGCGGGCTCACGGGTGCAGGTGCAGCGCATAGACCCGGTGGAGCTCAAGGTGGCCGTGAGCAAGCTGGCCGACCTGATGGAAGACGCCACCCAGCGCTTTGACCGCATGCTGCACAAGCCCATGCTGATGATCGAAAAGCAGATGGACCAGCAGCGTTACTTGTTTGAGCAGGCGCACAAGCAGAAGGATTTTCTGGAGCAGATGTTTGGGCAGTTGCTTGAGAGGCAGCGCGATGAGATGCAAGTGTTTTTTGAGCGCCAATTGAAGAGCACTGAAGAGCTCATAGAGAGGCAAAGATATTTTTTTGAAGAGATGAGCATGCGGCTCAACCAGTTTGAAGCAGAAACAGCCGACAAGCTCTATGCGATTGAAAGACGTATGCAGGCCCAGCCCAGCCTGCCCCCCTCAACCCCCGAACCGAAAGAAGGTGCAGCATGAAAATTGTGATCAACCCCATTCGGCCCGCCCTGTGCGAGGCCGCCCAAGACTTCCACCTGCTGGTGCGCCTGCAGTCCGAGCCGCAGGCCGGTTTCAAGCGAACGCCGCTGAACCTGGTGCTGGTGCTTGACCGCTCGGGCTCGATGGACGGCAGCAAGCTTACCGAGGCCAAGCGCTGCGCGATTGACCTGGTGCGGCGCATGAGCCCTACCGATCAGGTGGGCGTGGTGCAGTACGACGATGCGGTGGACACGGTGATGCCCCTATCAACCGTGGAGCAGGTCGGCGGCGTGATCGAGGCGCTGGTGCAGGGCATCACTTCCAACGGCAGCACCGATTTGCACGCTGGCTGGCTGCGCGGTGGCGAGATGCTGGCGCCCCATGCCGGGCGCGAAGCGGCCTGCCATGTGATGCTGCTCTCGGACGGCCAGGCCAATCGTGGCCTGACCGATACGGCGCACATTTGCGAGCAGGTGTCTGCACTGGCCGGCGCGGGCGTGACCACCACCACCGTGGGCCTGGGGGCCGATTTCAATGAAGAACTCATGACGGCCATGGCCCAGGCCGGGCAGGGCAGCGCGCACTATGGCGAGCGGGCGGTGGACCTGGCCGAAACCTTTGACGCCGAGATTGGTTTGCTCTCGCAACTGCAGTGGCGCTCTGTGGAACTGTCGGCCACCAGCGCACCGGCCGGCCTGGAAATGCTCAACGCCTACGACCGCACCCCCAGTGGCTGGCGCATGCCCTCGGTGGCCATGGGCTCTGAATGCTGGGCACTGCTGCGCATTCCCATGCGCGAGGCGCTGCGCTTGCAGCGCCAGCATGGCACGGTGCTCGCCGTCACGGTGCAGGCGACCGACGCCAGTGGTGAGCGCCAAACCTTCACAGCGCAACTGACCGCCTTGCCCGAGGTGCAGCCCGCCGAGTACGAGGCCCTCCAAACCCACGAGCTGGTACAACGCCGCATCCATGAGCTGTCCGCCGCCCAACTGCAACTGCAAATCCGGCAAGCGGCGCTGCAGGGCGATTGGATGCAGGTCGAGCAACTGCTCACCCACCTCGAAACCCTAGGCCGCCACGAGCCTTGGGTGGCCGCATCGATTGCGTTTACCCGGCAACTGATGCGCGAGCGCGACGACCAGCGTATGTCCAAAGAGATGCTCTACAAGTCGCGCAAGATGAGCCAGCGCCTGTCGAGCACCGATGAGGTGTGCTTCCGCGAGGTCGATGAAGTCGAGGTGCCCGCATTCTTGCGCCGCAAGATGGCAGAGGGCAGGCGCACGCAGACTTGAGGGCAGGCGACCTCTTGCTCCCTCTCCCTTCAGGGAGAGGGCGGGGGTGAGGGCATGTGCCTTCAATCAAACGCGGCTGCGTTGGCGTGAGCCGATGCCCCCACCCTAACCCTCCCCCAGAGGGGGAGGGGATAAAGCCAATGCGGTGCTGGCTCTAGGCAGCGCAGCTTTCTTGCTCCCTCTCCCTTCAGGGAGAGGGAGGGGGTGAGGGCATGTGCCTTCAATCAAACGCGGCTGCGTTGCCGTGAGCCGATGCCCTCACCCTAGCCCTCTCCCAGCGGGAGAGGGGATAAAAACCAAACAGCCCTGGTCTGGGGCGGCGCAGCCTTCCTGCTCCCTCTCCCTTCAGGGAGAGGGCGGGGGTGAGGGCATGTGCCTTCAATCAAACGCGGCTGCTTTGCCGTGAGCTGATGCCCTCACCCTAGCCCTCTCCCAGCGGGAGAGGGGATAAAACCAATGCGGTGCTGGCTCTAGGCAGCGCAGCTTTCTTGCTCCCTCTCCCTTCAGGGAGAGGGAGGGGGTGAGGGCATGTGCCTTCAATCAAAC
>Ga0164292_10000514_pt1 | contig 30376 bp, 25 predicted proteins | sample GEODES117metaG_FD_111486 | JGI IMG/M metagenome (GOLD analysis project Ga0164292, IMG submission 111486) | Eutrophic lake water microbial communities from Lake Mendota, Wisconsin, USA - GEODES117 metaG | ecosystem: Environmental > Aquatic > Freshwater > Lake | place: USA: Lake Mendota...
ATTCAAAAGCTCCAGTCGCAAGACATCACAGGCGACTGGTACGGAGCGTTGAAAACGGGCTCCAGTCAATTACGCCTGAATTTACATTTTACAAAAACCGATACCGGCTACACGGGTAAACTGATCAGCCTCGACCAAAACAATACACCACTTCCCTTACAATGGGTCAAATTCAGCCAGCGGGAACTGAGCTTCAAAACCACCATGGCAAACATTGAGTATGCGGGTGTTTTGAAAGATAGCCTGATCGATGGAACATTCAAGCAAAACGGCCGCAGTTTACCCCTGCAGTTAGGCCGTGCTAAAATTGAAAAGACCACCATAGCAAAAAGACCACAGGAGCCAAAAGCGCCATTCCCTTACATTTCGGAAGAAATCAGTTTTTTAAACGCGAAAGACAACATCACACTGGCCGGTACGCTTACACTCCCTGCAGCGGAAGGCAGGTTCCCGATAGTGGTACTGATCAGCGGCTCGGGGCCGCAAGACAGAAACGAAGAACTGATGGGCCACAAACCGTTCTGGGTATTGGCTGATCATCTTACCAAAAATGGCTTTGCCGTTTTAAGGTATGATGATCGCGGCATTGCCAAATCAAAAGGAAATTTCAAAGGGGCCAGTTCGGCAGATTTCGCACGGGATGTAATGGCCGCCGTGAGCTATCTCAAAACAAGGAAAGAGATCGATCCAAAAAAGATCGGACTGATCGGGCACTCCGAAGGCGGCCTCATTGCACCCATGGTTGCCGCCCAGTCAAAGGATATCGCTTATATGGTGCTGCTGGCAGGGCCGGGCGTACCGGGCAAAGATATTATTCAATTGCAGGGAGAACTCATAGCAAGATCGATGGGGGCATCAGAGCCTGATATCAAAGCCAGTGGGGACATCATGAAAGAACTTATGGCTGTCGTGACCAGCGGAAAAGACAGCAGTGTGATCAATAATGAATTCAAAACGACATTAACCCGCCTATACCGGAACCTTCCGGATTCTGTAAAAAAGGGTTTGCCTGAAATAGTTTTTCAAAATCAATACGCGGCACTGAATGAGCCCTGGATGAAATATTTTCTGGCCTATGATCCGGCAACATCACTGCATAAGATAAAGATCCCTGTACTGGCGCTGAATGGCTCCCTGGACCTGCAGGTATCTCCCTCTCAAAATCTCCCAATGATCAAACAGGCGCTGGACAAAGCAGGAAATAAAAAATACCTGATCAAAGAATTGCCGGGGCTGAATCATTTATTTCAGGAAGCCAAAATTGGCTTGCCGGCAGAGTACGCAGACATAGAACAGACATTGTCGCCCGTAATGCTGAAAGAAATGACTGATTGGCTGAAGGCGCTGTAGTGTTATGAACCTACGTATAATACGGGCTGATCATCAGATATACCACTACGCCGGTTACACTTACATAAAACCAAATGGGCCATGTGATCCTGGCGAGCTTACGGTGGGCCGGATATTCAGCAGTTAGCCCGCGGTATGCCGTGAATAAAATGAATGGCAGGATCACCGCAGCGAGGAAAATATGGGTGATCAGGATAAAGAAATATACATGCCTGATCGCGCCGGTACCGCCGAAAGTTGTATTCCCTGATAGCAGGTGATGGGCGATGTATGAGACCAGAAACAAAACAGATAAAATCATGGCCGACATCATGAGGTTACGGTGAGCTACATAGTTCTTATTCTTCACAGCGTTCAATGCTGCCAACAGTAAAATCGATACCATAGAATTGATCACTGCGTTGATCGTTGCGAACACATGCACGTTGAACCCAAGGTCTGCTTCTAGCTTGACTTTGGACAGTATCACCACGGCACTGAAAACAACGGCTGACACGGTAAAAATGAACAGCTTTGCTGTTTTGTCATCCTTCTTAATTGCCGCTGACAGTAAATTATTCATACCCATATCTATTTTCTAAATAAATTTCTTTTCTTACTCTTATCCTTCTCCATCATCAGCAAAACCGCATCATTGATCAGCCTGTCGAGGTGCGCACTATCCAATCCGCTATACCACCCCCGTACCACCCTGTTCTTATCCAGCAGGAAAAACTTATCGGTATGGATGAAATTGGTGTCAACCCCTTCTTCCTGCGCGATGTTCGCCTTGAACTCGTTCAGTGCGAGATCATAGACATCTTTCTTTTCACCGGTCAGCATCCACCAGGTATCATGGTTGATATTAAACTTATCGCCATATGCCTTGAGCCTGGCCGCAGAGTCGCGCACCGGATCTACCGTAATGGATACATATCTCAGGATGGTATCTGTTTTATTAAAGGCATCCTGAATTTTTTTCATACTCCGTGTCAGTGTGGGGCAGATCGATGGGCAGGAAGTAAAGAAAAAGTCCACTACCAGGATCTTCCCCTCCAGTTCCTTATCATTCAGGGTCACTTTCCTTCCGAATTGATTGGTCAGCTCAACCGGCTTTACTTTGTGCCAGACGGTGTCCATAGTGGTTTTGCCCTCTCTGGTTACAGCCATCACCGTATCGGGGAAATAATGCCTCGGCATGATAACAGCCGTTCTGCTTAAACTGTTCACGATCCAGAAAGACACGAGTGGAAGCAATACAGCAACGGAAATAGCCAGAAAGGTTCTTTTCTTCATATCTAAAAAATAAAATGTCCCGGATGTACCGGGACAAATATTCTAATGAATACTATGCAGTACATAATTTATTCAATGCCCGGCTTCTTCGCATCCTTCGGAGCTACGATCTGCTTTTCGGGATATGGTCTGTGACCGGCGTCTGTATTCCTAAGATTCTTCCAGGCATTACCATCCCAGAGGAACGCTGCGATGAACCATACGAATAACAATAGAGGAACAACTATCGTCATAATAAGGTTGCGAACTTCATCGCCAAGGTGCATAAATACACCAACGATATAGAATGCTTTTGCCAGAGAAAGGATCACGATCACCCCTTTGATGAACAATATCAGGGCAGTGCTGTGATCAGGATTTTTGTGCATGAAATAGATCACAAAGCCAAGGGCCAGTTCTATCAGCGTGATGACCGACAGGATCACCGTGGTACGCAACACTTTTTTCACAAAGGCCCCAGCAGGTGCTGGCTCGTGATGAAAAGTTACTTCAGGTGAATGTGTATTTGACTGATGCATATGATAATGAGTTTATAAAAGATAAAAACAAAGGAATACGAATACCCAAACCAGGTCAACAAAGTGCCAGTATAAGCCGGCTTTCTCGATCATCTGGTAATGACCTTTACGGTCAAAAACACCGTTGATGGTCATGATCAGCATGATGATATTGATTACAACACCGGACAGAACGTGAAAGCCGTGGAAACCGGTGATGCCAAAAAAGTAGCCGCCAAATGCCACAGGGCCGGTTTTGGAAACGGCCATCCCATCATGCATCATCCCAGGAACTTCAGGGCCCCATGGATTACGACTTACGGTAGTGCCGATCTCAGAAACAACACCGTCGATCAGTACGGGGTGGTGACCAGTAATCAGGTGCGTCCACTCCCAGGCCTGACAGCCAAGGAATGCAATACCACCAACAATCGTCCAGGCCATCCATTTGATCACGGCCTTCTTATCCATGTGATGTCCGGCATGTACCGCCAGCACCATGGTTACTGAACTGATGATCAGGATGAAGGTCATAAGGCTCACGAATGCCAGCGGAAGATTGGCATGTCCTGCAAACGGGAAAGCATTGAAAACGTGGTTTGGATCGGGCCAATAGTTTTGGCTGAATCGAATGGTACCGTATGATATCAGGAATGCCCCGAAAGTGAACGCGTCACTCATGAGGAAATACCACATCATCAGTTTACCATACTCCACATTGAACGGGCTTCTGCCCCCGCCCCACCATTTCGTATCCGCTGTTGCTGCTGTTGCCATGTTTTATTTCATATTTTGGGTTCTCTGAACAAAAGATTCAGTTATCTCATCATGCTAAAGAACACAATAAGGTATAACCATAAAAAATCTACAAAATGCCAGTATGTTGATACCACCTCAATCGGTACGGCACTGTAATTCCGGACCTTCGAACTCCTCGCCTTAATGTAAATCACCACCAATGCCACAACACCACCCAGCATATGCACACCGTGCAGCATGGCAATGGCCAATAAAAAACTATACGATGCATTAGATCCAGCTCCTATGAGCCGGATATCCTGTTTTGCAAAACTTGCGAAACCGATCGCCTGCAGTATCAGGAATAAAATTCCCAACCCAGCGGTAATGGCCAGCAAGTTCCGGTACCTGTACAAATTCCTTTCTTTCAAAGACTTTGAAGCCAGAAATATGGTTACACTGCTAAGCACGATCGCTGCAGTAGAGTACCAGAAAACAACCGGTATTTCAAGTAAGGCCCAATTCGCCTGGCTACGCTTCACAATATATGCGCTCGTTAGTCCCGCGAACATCATCAATATACTCCCAATAGCGATCCACAAGGTGAATTTATGGGGATGTATTTTACTTCTTTGCTGCACAGCTACACTCATATTAATTTTCGGATTAACTGATTTTCGGATTGGCGAATTCGTTAATCCGCAAATCCGTCAATTCGTCAATTATACCTTATCTGCCAGTAACGCCAAGAGCACGATTGGCAGATATATATAAGAACTAAACATTACCCTTCTTGCCGCCTTTACATCCATCTCCCTGAAAAGCCTCACACATTGAACGATCATGAACACATTAGCCAGTGCCACGATCACCACTGAAACCACTCCGGTTATTCCCCAAAAATAAGGCAACACACCCAGGGGAACCAGTATCATCGAATACAACAACGCCTGAACGGCTGCGTATTTGGTTGGCCCGCCTTTATCAGGGAGCAACTTGAAACCGGCCTTAGCATAATCGTTGTATGCCACCCAGGCAATGGCCCAGAAATGCGGAAACTGCCAAAAGAATTGGATCGAAAAAAGGATCCAGCCTCCTATGCTCAGCTCCCCAGTTCCGGCCACCCAGCCGATGAGACAGGGTAAAGCTCCAGGGATGCCACCGATCAAAACGGCGATGGAATGCTTTTTTTTAAGGGGCGTATATACGAACGCATACAAAAAAAGGCTGAAAGCGGAAATACCCGCCGAAAGCCAGTTAAAGTAATACCCCATCGCGAACACGCCGATCGTACCCGCGATCAAAGCAAATGTCCAACCCTCATCCACACTCATCCGACCTGACGCCACCGGCCTGCCGGATGTGCGCTTCATCAGCGCATCGGTATCTTTCTCCACTACCTGGTTGATCGCATTCGCCGATCCTGTGATCAGCATTCCTGCTACGAAAAGTAAAAGAACTGGGACCCAGTCGAACGATATCCCCGGCGCCAGCAGGTAGCAGACCACCGAGGAAAACACTACAGTAAAGCTCAGGGTGAACTTCATCAATTGAAAATAATCCCTGAGCTTTTGCTTCACAGGAGAAATATCCTGCTCAGCCCCTTCCACTTTATCATTCACTGTTGTCAAATATCTGAACCGTTCCTTAGAACGATCTCATTTAATGTTTTGATTCGTGCTCACTCACTTCTTCCGTTTGCGGAATGAAATCCCGTCCATCTTTTCCATAGTCATACGCCCAGCGGTGTACTTCAGGAATTTCGCCAGGCCAGTTACCATGACCGGGATTAACCGGTGTGGTCCACTCCAGGGTATTTGCGCCCCATGGATTCTCGGAAGTCACTTTACGGCCTTTGAATATAGAATAGAAGAAGTTGAACACCATCAGAAGCTGTGCGGCAAAAACAACCATAGCTACTGTACTGATGAACCTGTTGAGCTCAATAAACTGTTTGAAAGACTCCCAGTTCGCATAATCATAGTAGCGGCGGGGCATTCCTGAAAATCCCTGGTAGTGCATTGGCCAGAAGATCAGATAAGCACCTACCAACGTGATCCAAAAATGGATATAGGCCATGGTATTATTCATGTTGCGGCCGTACATCTTCGGGAACCAGTGGTAGACCCCCGCGAACATACCGAAGAAAGAAGCCACACCCATTACAATATGGAAATGCGCCACAACAAAATAAGTATCATGCAGGTGGAGATCCAGCGTTGAGTTACCCAGGAAGATACCGGTCAGGCCACCTGAAATAAACAAGCTCACAAAGCCGATGGAGAAAAGCATTCCCGGGGTGAACCTCAGGTTACCTCTCCACAATGTCGTGAGCCAGTTAAACACCTTTATAGCGGATGGTATCGCGATCAACAAGGTCAACAACACGAAGAACGCACCCAGGAATGGATTCAAACCCGTAACGAACATATGGTGTGCCCAAACCAGGAAGGCCAGTACGCAGATCGCAAACAGGGAAGCGACCATCGCCAGGTAGCCAAAAATGGGCTTTCTGGCATTGATACTCATCACCTCAGACACCATACCCATGGCAGGGAGGAGGATGATGTATACTTCAGGGTGACCGAGGAACCAGAACAGGTGCTGGAAAAGGATGGCGCTACCCCCTTCATTAGGCAGGATCTCGCCCTTCACAACAATGTCGGACAAATAGAAACTGGTTCCCAGGTTCCTGTCGAACAATAACAGAATCGCACCTGAAAGTAACACAGGGAAAGACAATACACCAAGAATAGCCGTGAAGAAGATCGCCCAGATGGTCAGGGGCAGTCTCGTCATGCTCATACCCTTGGTACGCATATTCAAGATGGTAGAAATATAGTTAAGTCCGCCCAGCAGGGATGATACAATGAACAGGGCCATCGACACCAGCCAGAGGTCCATGCCGATCTTGGAGCCATCAGAAGCCTGGCCTAATGCGCTCAGCGGAGGATAGATGGTCCACCCGCCAGATGCAGGGCCGGTTTGCACAAACAGGGAGGCGAACATAACCACTGATGCGCCGAAGAAGAACCAATAAGAAAGCATGTTCAACATAGGTGATGCCATATCTCTGGCACCGATCTGCAAAGGAATAAGCAGGTTCGCAAAGGTTCCGCTCAATCCCGCCGTCAGTACAAAGAATACCAGGATGGTACCATGCATGGTCACCAGTGCGTAGTAGAAATCCGGACTGATCTTACCGCCCTGCGCCCATCTTCCGAAAATATCTTCCAAAAAGGGAAACGTTGCCTCCGGGTACCCTAATTGCAGTCGGAAAAGCACGGAGAACAAACCCCCAATGATGGCCCAGATCATACCCGTGATCAGGAATTGCTTCGCGATCGTTTTATGATCCTGGCTGAACACATATTTGGAGATGAAAGACTCTTCGTGATGATGATGCTCATGGTGCGTATCATGCACGTGACTTTGTGTATCTGTCACAACCTGCTGCCCTTGAAAAGTTGACTCATTCATCGGATTGATTTTCAATTCGTTTTAAAACAATTTATTTAACTGCCGCAATAGGCTTGGCTGCCGCACTATCCACAGCTGCTGCAGGTGTGGCTGCAGGGGCAGCCTCTTTCACCGTAACATACTGTGGTTTCTTATCTGACAGCCACGCGTTATATTCTTCCTGTGTTTCCACCACAATGATGCCTCTCATGGCATAGTGGCCTGAACCGCACATCTGATCGCAGGAGATCTCATAAACGAAATCTTTATTCCCGGTGATCTTCTTCATTTCTGCGGTAGTGATCTTCGGTGTAAACCAGATCGTGGTGGGAATACCCGGTACTGCGTCCATCTTCATCCTGAAATGGGGTAAACCTACATCGTGGATAACGTCCTGCGCATTGATCACGAACTTAACGGGCTTGTTAACCACCAGGTGAACCTCTGAAACTTCTACATCATCGTGACTGGATGCATCTTCCCAATCAACGCCAAGGGCGTTTCCGCTTGATGCATCTGTCAGCCTGTAATTTTTTCTTCCCAGTACGCCATCCTTCCCGGGGTAGCGGACCAACCAGTTAAACTGTTTGCCAGTGATCTCAACAACCTGGGCTTCTTTAGGCGCATCTTTTGTGATGCCCATCCAATAGTACAGACCAAAACCGACCAACACGGTCAGGAAGAGGGCAGGTACCACGGTCCAGAGCAGCTCGAGTTTGTTATTGTGGGGATAGTAAAAAGCTTTCCTTTTCTCTGTGTACTGATAACGCCATGAGAACCAGAACAATAGGATCTGTGTAATCACAAAAACAACGCCGGTGACCGCAATGGTCATCCACATCATTACATCGATCTTCTCTCCGTGATCAGATGCGGAAGGCTTACCGAGCAATGTTTTATCGTAAAACAGCTCATTGCACCAATACGCACCTATCAATCCGAGAACCAGGAATGCCATAAACAGAAACGCGTTGATGCGATTATTCTGCTGGAACGTTTTCTCTTCCCCTTTCAGCACGGATACGTATTCACTGGCTTTGGCGATCTGGAAAACTACCAGGAAGGCCAGGCCGAGGATTGCTAGGATAAAATAACCAGACATCTTTATTCTACTGTTTTAATAATTCGTTTAATAATCCAGTTTCTCTTCAACAAGTTAGGTATGGTGGATGATGCTTTCTTTCAGGAACGGGTGGTACTTCGGAACCAGCGGTCTGCTGCTCAAACCCTTACCCACAAAGTACATGATCAGACCGGCATACAATGCAAGTATACCGAATTCGAACCAACCTAAGCTATAATGTTCACCCATTGAACCCGGCATTACCATTTGAAAAAAGTCGATCCAATGACCTAGTATAATTAACACCGCAACGAATGTTATGGTTGTATAATTTCTTTTTGATCCCCTCCGCATCAGCAGCAGGAATGGCAAAATGAAGTTCACGATCAGGTTCAGGAAGAACACGCCCCTGTAGGGTCCCTGCATACGTGGTTTAAAATATGTAGTTTCTTCAGGAATATTCGCATACCAGATCAGCATGAACTGTGAATACCATAGGTATGTCCAGAAGACAGAGAAGGCAAACATGAACTTACCCAGATCATGCAGCTGCTCGTCTGTGGTGTACTCGAGATAATCATTGTTTTTCAGGTAAACCACGAACAATGCGATGAGCGACATGCCTGACACGAACGTACTGGCGAAAGTGTACCAGCTGTACATGGTTGAGTACCAGTGTGCATCAATGCTCATCAGCCATAACCATGGAATAGTAGACCCCACAGTGAGGCCAAAAAACACCAGAAATACAGAAGCCCAAACCGTGTTGGTCCAAATAAATCCCTGGCCTTCCTCCGCTGCGATCGGCTCATCTGTACGTTCAGAAAGTTTCCTCATTTTCGCACCCACCGTTGTCCAAACTACCAGCGTGATCACCGTCCAGATCAGGAAGAAGGTTGGATTCAGTAACGGACTTTTCCCTTTCAGGATAGGATCATGGGCCACATGTTCTTTATCCAGCCAATGATATATATGATGCTGATGACCGAAAATAATTCCCAGGAATACGATCAGCGCAAGAACGGCGAACACGGGAACCAACGTTGAGATGGCTTCCGGAACCCGCCTGAAAGCTACCTGCCATCCGCCCATCGCAAGGGTAGTGATACAGATGAAGAACATACTGGCGTTCACTACCAGCAGGAAGAACGTGCTGTTTTGCAGTAGTACTGCCCAGAAACGTGTCTGGTTATGCTCGTCCTTACTGAATGCCAGGAAAAAAATCCCCAGTAACAATACAAGGGCGCCTACGCCCAACAGTCCAAGTGACCATTTCTTGTATCCCGGAGTAACTTCAAATTGTTGCTTGATCATCGGATCTTATTAATACTTTCTAAAATGATTTTATTTAGGGGTAGCTGCTGCTGTTACCGAAGCTTCTGCTACTGCCGCTGCTGCCGGTTTCTGCTTGGACTTGATATAAGTGATCACCATCCAGCGTTCCTTCGGTTGCAATTGCGATGCATAGCCACCCATCAGGTTTTTCCCGTAAGTGGTAGAATAGTACATCTGGCCTTCAGGCATGCTCTCATATTTTGCATCGCCCACCAGGGTAGCTGGTTTAGCAGGGTAAGGGCCATCTCCGCCATTATACAAGGGCCCGTTGCCATCCAACTTAGCTCCATGGCAAATGGCACAGTTGATCAGGTAAAGCCTTTCAGCTTCTTTCATTTGAATAGCATCCATCGCAGGAAGCGGACTATTTACTGCGCGGGATGCATAATAATTCGCGGTATCGCCAATCGCATCTTTGGCTACATGGAAAGGATAAACATCCCCACGCTTCACGGTACCTGCAACCGGTTCACGATTGGTCTGGCCATCCTTGAAAACGGGGCTTACAGAATAGGTCTCGTATGCCCGGCTCTGTCTCATGTCTGGCATATAATCCTTTCCTGGCGTGCGCTTTACATCACCGCAACTCATGGCAATAACCATGATGGATGTTGCAGCCAGCGTTATGATTGTAAGTTTCTTCATGTTCATTGATCTCTTTATGCGATAACCTGATCTTCTTTATAGAGTTTCTGCTCCCTGTCGTACCTACCGATCCACCATCCGTCTTCAGCCACCTGGGTATTGACTTCCTGGGCTCCTGCCTTTGCAAGGAAGTTCTTCACTTCTTCTTCATTGGTTTTTGCGGTGCACTCGATCACCATGACAAACAGATCATCGGTTGCGCGGAGATGGAAATGATGCTTCTTGATACCTGGAGCAAGCTGGCAGAGATAGCAGAATGTAAGCACCATACCAACCGCTGCCATCAGGATCGTTAACTCGAAAGTAATGGGGATCCAAGCTGGAAGGGCGAAATTCGGCTTGCCACCGATATTCACGGGCCAGTCTTTCGTGAAAGACCATGTCATGAATGACACCGCCGTGGTAGTTCCTGTAAGGCCAAAAATGAAACCTGCTGTATGAAGACTCGTCTCTCTCAATCCCATCGCATGGTCCAGCCCGTGAACTGGAAAAGGCGTGTAGATATCGTGGATCTTGTAACCGGCTTTTCTCACTTTGGAGACTGCCGGGAACAGCACTTTTTCGTCATCAAAACTACCTACTACAAATTTTTTAACTGCCATGTATCGTGTTTTACGATTAATGCTTTTAATGATGCTTCACGGTTACGGTACCCCCTTCATGATGATCATCGTGATGGGTCTCATGATAGAATTTATCCACATCCATTTTCTCCAATGGCGCCATATCGGCCTTATAGCTTTCACCCGTTGTTTTAAGTACGTGCTTGATCTCCGCAATAGCGATCACCGGGAAGTACTTGGCGAACAGGAAAAAGCAGGTAAAGAACAATCCGAACGTACCCACATAAAAACCAACTTCCCAAATGGTTGGCCTGTAGTAAACAGACCAGGAAGATGGAAGATAATCGCGGTAGAGAGAAGTAACGATGATCACAAAACGTTCGAACCACATACCGATGTTCACTACGATACTCATGATGAAAGTAAACAGGATATTGCGCCTAAGTTTTTTGAACCAGAAAAGCTGCGGCGATATCACATTACAGGTCATCATCAGCCAGTAGCTCCAGCCGTAAGCTCCTGCAATACGATACTTAAAGAAGATGTCCATTTCATAAGGAACCTGGCTGTACCATGCCATGAACAATTCTGTGAGATAAGCAACACCCACAATAGAACCGGTCAACACGATCACCTTATTCATCGCTTCGATGTGACCCAGTGTGATATAATCCTGCAGGTTCATCACTTTACGTGCCACCAGCATCAGCGTTTGCACCATGGCAAATCCGGAGAAGATGGCCCCTGCAACGAAATATGGAGGGAAGATGGTGGTATGCCAGCCCGGTATGACCGAGGTGGCGAAGTCGAACGATACAATCGTGTGCACCGAGAGTACCAGGGGGGTCGATAAGCCCGCGAGTACCAGGGAAAGGCTTTCATGCCTTTGCCAGTGCTTGGTGGAACCTGTCCAGCCAAATGAAGTGATACCGTAAAAGTGTTTGCGGAATTTAGTTTTCGCGCGGTCCCGCACCGTAGCCAGATCAGGAATAAGACCTGAGTACCAGAACAGCAGGGATACGGTGAAATAAGTTGAGATCGCGAACACGTCCCACATCAGCGGGGAGTTATAGTTGGGCCATAACGGTCCGCGTGTGTTTGGATAAGGAAGCGTGAAGAATGCCACCCATACCCTTCCCATGTGGAAGATCGGGAACTGGCCGGCGCACATTACCGCAAAAATAGTCATCGCTTCAGCTGCTCGGTTAACACCTGTTCTCCAGCCCTGGCGGAACAACAGGAGGATCGCTGAGATCAGCGTACCCGCGTGACCAATACCTACCCACCATACGAAGTTAGTGATATCCCAACCCCAGTTGATGGTGCGGTTCACGTTCCACTGACCGATACCGTAAACAACTTCACGGTAAACAGAGTAGACCCCGAACAACAGGCACACGAGGGATATTCCAAAACCGATGTACCAAAGGCGCGAAGGTTTGGCCTCAATCGTGTGACAGATATCCTCAGTGACATCGTGGTAGGTTTTTTTTCCGTCCACTAACGGTTCCCTGATCGGCGATTCGTATTTGATCAAACTCATTTGATATACTATTGTCTAATTAGCTAATTGGCTGTTTTATTAATCACATTACCCACATTCACCACATTACCCACATTTCCTAATGGGCGCCTTCCTTTTTCTCACCCGTCAAGATCTCGGAACCACTCGCATGTCCGTCAGCTTCTACACCTACATGACGGTCCGTATTCCTGATCTTAGCGAGATAACTCACACTTGGAAGCGCATGAAGCTGGTCAAGGGCATGGTAAACCAGATTACGTGTTTTACCATTCCTGACTTCTGAGATGGCGCTATTCTTATCGTTCACATTACCGAATACGATGGCGCTGGTTGGGCAAGCCTGCTGACAAGCCGCTTTCACATCCCATTTGCCTTCATGTCCGGTTTCGATTGGCCTGTTGGCTTTCTTGGCTTCCAGCTTTCCTGCCTGTAAACGTTGTACGCAGAATGAGCATTTTTCGATCACACCCCTTGACCTTACGGTCACATCGGGGTTCAGCACCATCCTGGTGAGATCGTCGTTCATCATCATCACAGAATCATCGAGCACCTGGCGCTGATTATCCGCGAAGCTATCGGCACCCATATAATCGGCCCAGTTGAAACGACGAACCTTATAAGGACAGTTGTTAGCGCAATACCTTGTACCGATGCAACGGTTGTAGGCCATCTGGTTGATGCCTTCACTGCTGTGATTGGTCGCATTAACCGGGCAAACGTTTTCGCATGGAGCATTGTCGCAATGCTGACAAAGCATTGGCATGAACACCACGTTCAGATTGTCCAGGTCGTCATTGCCCGAATCATCGCGATAGGTTGCGAAATAGCGGTCTATACGAAGCCAGTGCATTTCATGCATCCTCAGCACTTCCGATTTACCAACAACGGCTACGTTATTCTCCACAGTGCAGGCCACTGAGCAGGCACCACAGCCGATACAACTGTTCAGGTCGATGCTCATGCCCCATTTAGGTCCGGGATAGGGAAAGTCTGGGTACAAAGTACCTTCAACCCTGTAATCGCCGGTTTTTTTTGCGTAGTCTTCCGCAAGATGCTTCTTCACATCTGCCACCACCTCAGGATTCTTGCGGAATTCTGTGATATTGTATTCCCTTACCACATCCGCTCTGCCTTCATATTGGTTGTGGGTTTGGGTATAGGCTACCTTATACACATCATTTGTTTTCTCGTAACTCACATCGCCCACTGCATAGTCAAATGTGGTTCCGTTAAATCCTACCAGGGGATAAATATTCTGACCCACATTAGCCGCGGCGCGACCTGCTTTTTCATGCCTTCCGTAACCAACCGCAACAGCTATAACGTTAGGATGCATGCCGGGGATAGCCAGAACAGGGAGTTTCATCTCCTTGCCACCCACTTTCAAAGTGATCACGGGCTTGGTTACTTCCACTTCATATACATCATCCAACACAATACCAAGTTCCTTGGCCATTGCATAGGAGATCACTGCATAGTTATCCCAGGTGGCCTTGGTGATTGGATCCGGCAGTTCCTGTAACCAGGGGTTATTGGCTTCTTTACCACTACCGATGGTATTCTTTTGATAGATCACCAGTTCAGCCTTGCCGCCTTTTTTGGCAGACCCCGCTGCAGCAGCCGCACCTGCAACTGCGCCTGCATTGAATGATCCGGCAGCCACAGCAGCAGGTGATTCCAATACACCATCCTGCAATGCCTTATCGAAAGCTTCCTGATTTCCCAGTTTGGTCAGCCAGTACTTGCGCATATAATCGCCGTACTCAGTATTATTGCCGCTCCACTTCAGCAGGGAAGTCTGGAATGGGCGGGTTTTGAATAATGGAGAAATGGTGGGCTGTATGAAACTTACATAACCCGATTTTGCTTCTGCATCACCCCAGCTTTCCAGGAAATTATGATCAGGAAGTACGTATTTGCAGATTTGGGTGGTTTCGTCTTCTCTCTCGCCGAACGATACAGAAAACTTCACCTTCTTCAACCCATCCGCAAATTTCTTCGCATCGTAATAATCGTAAGCAGGGTTAACTCCGTGCACAAGCAAGGCTCCGATGCTGCCGGCATTCATATCCTGCACGAGCTGAACCATGTCTTTGTCGATACCCTGTACCGTATTGCATGTTGTTGCCCAGCTGATCGTCTTACCATTCGCACCAATGGCTTCGTTGATGGCGTTGACCAGGATCTGGACATTCACATCATTGCTTCCGCAAACCACCAGGGCGTTTCCGCCGGCCTGCTTCAGCATATTTGCAGTAACATCAAGACCTTTTTTCAGTCTTGCATCTGTGATCGCCGGGGCGGTTACTGCACCACCAACACGAGACAACAGGTTCAGAACAACAGCAGCCGTCTCAGAAGGGCGGTGCACATACCTGTCATCTGCGTTGGCTCCCGTCATGGAAAGCCTGCTTTCAAACTGGATATGCTTGCTCATCTGGGCATTCGCCGGGTCGATCTTCCGGCCCGCGCTATATTGGCGCGCAAACTCAACCGGACTGATCCATGTACCCAGAAAGTCTGCATCGATACTGACAATTACTTTGGCATTGTCGAAATGATAGGAAGGAATAGCCCTTTTTCCATAGGTAGCCTCATTTGCGAGAAGCATACCGCTGTATGACATCGCATCGTATTGTACGTGCCTGCTGCCGGGGTACTTAGCCAAAAATTCAGCAATCACCTGTCGCGTAGTTGGCGATGAAATGGAGGAGGTAAGTATCACCACCGGTGCTCCGCCTAGAGCGGCGAAAGACTCACCCACCATTTTATCGAACGCTTCAAAAGTGGTCACTTCTTTGAACGCCTTTCCATCAGATTGCATAGGGTAACGCAAACGGGCCGTATCGTAGATCCCCAGCACAGAAGCCTGTACCCTGGGAGAAGTACCTCCTTTGGTCAGTGACGACAACTCATTGCCTTCTATCTTGATCGGTCTGCCATCACGAACCTTCACCACAACAGGGACAACCTGATCATCCTGCACGTAAGTACTCGAGAAAAAATCAGGGATGCCTGGCACAAGGGTGTCAGGCTTATTCAGATAAGGAATAGATTTCTTTACAGGAATATCACAACTTGCGGCGGCCATGGCAGCAGCAGTGCTGAATCCAAGGTACTTTAAGAAATCCCGCCTTGGGGTTGTGGATCCCATCAGCTTATCGTCGTCTCCTTCTACAGGCAGGTCCTCAGCGAATTCATTTTGTATACTTTGCTCATAAGCGTTACTGTTTTTCAGTTCGCCTAAGGATTGCCAGTACTTTTTTTGCTCCATATTGCTGTTGTAAATTGAAGTTAGTTTCAGGTGGTTGACGCAGGATAATGCCTGTTAATAGTGGCACTTCATACATTCAGTACCGCCGATCTTTTCAACCGTTACGCTGTCAATCTTCTTATTCTTGAGATCCTCGTGGAATTTCTCGTAAATGCTGTAAAACTTGTTGTCAGTGAACTGAACCTTGGACTCGCGGTGACAGTTGATACACCAGCCCATGCTGAGGTCGGCAAATTGCTTCACCTCGCCCATTTTCTGGATCTCACCATGACAGGTTTGACAATCCTGCTTGCCAACGGTTACGTGTTGCGCGTGGTTGAAATATACGTGGTCGGGCAGATTGTGTATACGGATCCATTCAATAGGCTTGCCCTCTCCGGAGTACTGCTTTTTTGCAGGATCCCAACCGGCATAGGCATAGAGCTTCTCAATCTCCGCAGTTCCATCCACCTGGGAGCCGTCTTCCCGGAACAGCTTGGGCCCCTTTACATACTCATTGATACCCATGTGGCAGTTCATACAAACATTCACTGAAGGAATGTTGGCATGCTTGCCCTGCATGGCGCCATTGTGGCAATACAAACAGCTGATCTGGTTCACCCCGGCGTGAACAGTGTGGGAGTAATAGATCGGCTGAACAGGTTGGTAATTTTGGCTGCGGCCCAGATTCCTTGCGCCCTGGAATACGTAAAATCCGCCCACCATGAACAAAACAATGGCAGCGAGGGCGATATAGGCCTTATTGCGATAGAAAGGAACTGCTTCTTCAATACCGTGACCCTCACGCTCGTCAGATAGTTTCTTAAGATTACTGTTTACCTGGAGCAGGATCAGGGCAATAACGGCCAGGATCAACGTCAGGATTCCAAACACAAGAGAATTGTCGTTCTCGGCATTTAAACTGGCAGGAGATGCTCCGTCAGTAGCAGGACCCGCAGCAGGGGCTGCTTTAGCCGCAGCTGCCGTATTGATATACACCAGAATGGCGTCTATATCGGCATCCTTCAGCTCCGGGAATGCAGGCATCTGGATCTTGTTATACTCAGCATACACAGCAACAGCGCGGGGATGCCCGGCTTTGATCAGTGCGGCACTGTTCCTTACCCAGTTATACAATTCTGCCTTAGCCGGCCAGCGTTCTTCGACACCTTTCAGGGCAGGACCGGTCAGGTTCTTGTCGATCGCATGACACGCAGCACATTTTGCCTGGAAGATGGCCTTACCATCCTGAGCTCGTGTGTTTACAGAAAACGCAATCAAAAAGAAAAGAACAAATCCAGAATAGAGAGATGTAACAATGGATCGATGATGACTCATAATCACAATTGGTTGATGTAAAGTGGATAAAATCCCACTTTGGCTGCAAAAATAAGGCACGAAAGCAACAAAATATCAACAACTATTATTTTTTTTTAACTCAGTTGTGACAAGGCTTTCAGTTGGTTGTAGAACTTCTCCCCGGCATATTGTCATTATAATGTAATCAAAACTGTTGAATGAACATTAGCGTATGTTTTGCGGTTGTATAGACAAATTTTCATCTCTTTGCCAAATGTTCGAAAAACTTAAAGCTAAATGGAAAGTAAACGGGACACAATTGTTCCTGATACTGTGCACATTTGCAGTCACCGGAACAACTACAGCCTATATCTCGAGATCCATTACCTCCTGGGTGGGATTAACAGAAGAGAGCTTCTGGTTATGGAAAACCCTGCTCCGATTGTCTGTATTGATCTTCGGATACCAGGTGATCATCCTGATCGTATCCTTTTTCTTCGGCCAGTTCCCGTTTTTCTGGAATTACGAGAAGAAAATCGTTAAATGGATGCTGGGAAAAGGGAAGAACTCAACATCAAAACCCGGCAAACCCGCCCAAGTTTAACAGGATTAATTTCGTTTTTGAGTATTTACTATTGACTTTTGACTCCCCATGAACCCCAGATCGATCATCATATTTGCCTCCGGTACCGGCTCCAATGCGCAAAAGATCATTGATTTTTTCAGAAACGACCCCGCCGTCAACGTATGCCTCATTGTATCCAACAAGCCTGAAGCGGGCGTTCTCAACATCGCCGAAAATGAGGGTATCCCCACCCTGGTGATTGAAAAGGAACGATTCTTCCGGGGTGATGCCTATATTAAAGACCTTCATGACTTCCATCCCGCCCTGATCGTACTGGCTGGTTTTCTATGGAAGCTTCCACCCGCGCTGGTGAAGGCTTTTCCCCGTAAGATCATCAACATCCACCCTGCCCTGCTGCCCAGTCATGGCGGCAAAGGGATGTACGGCCATTTCGTGCACGAGGCCGTGATCGATGCCAAAGAAGTTGAAACTGGCATAACCATCCACTATGTAGATGAATTGTACGATCATGGTGAATATATTTTCCAGGCCCGCGTTTCGGTTGAGAACTATGATACAGCAGATACCATCGCCCGAAAAGTGCTGCAACTCGAACATGAGCATTTCCCACGCGTGATCCAGTCGCTGCTCTTAACCCAAACGGTTCAATGAGAGGCCTATTCACCCTGATCTTCGCTTTCCTGTTCCTGTCATCCCAGGCTCAGCAATTCATGTTGAGCGGGACCGTACTTGACTCCTCCAGGAAATTTATCCTGCCCACGGTAAAAGTCACCAGCACCGCCGGAGGCGTTACCTACACGGACTCCGCCGGAGCCTATCACCTGCTTGTTTCTTCCAACGATTCAGTCAATTTCACCTATCGCGGCAAGGCCACCATGTGGTACCCGGTAAATTCTATAAAAAATACCCAGGCCTTCGACATCTCCCTGCAGGTGACCCTCTACGATGGCTATAAAACACTCCGCGAAGTGATCCTGATCGGAAAATCCTACCGGCAGGACTCGCTGGAAAACCGACAGAAATATGGCAAAATCTTAGATGCCTCCAGGGGCGGGCTCCGGATCAACTCAGGCGGCAACTCGATATACGGAGGCGCAGGCCTCGACCCCAATGAGATCATCAACCTGTTCCGCTTCCGCCGCAACAGGAACCTGAAAAAGCTGCAAAACCGTATACTCCAGGAAGAAGCCGATAAATTCGTCGACTATCGCTTCAACAAACAACTCGTAAGTCAAATTACCGGCTTCCAGGGCAGCAACCTGGAACGGTTCATGAAGGTCTGGAGGCCCGACTATGAATTCACCGCCATAACCACGGAACTCGAGTTCCATACATGGATCCTCGAAGCCTCCCGCGCCTACACCCGCGGCGAAATGCCATGGATCTACAAAGAGTGATGTTTTCCATTCCCTTAACCCCCTTCAACTGCCTTGGATCTTCAAAGAGTGAGGTTTTCATTACATTTAGAAAAACTATACATGAAGGCGACCCTTTTCGTGTTTACTGCATTTTTATGTAACTACACCTCCGCACAATCTGCTAAAACCCTTCTTCAGAAACCCACACAACCCACTCCCGGCGTGTCTGCGGAACGACTCAAACGCATCGACCAAAATTTGCAGGGCTGGGTGGATGAAAAGAAGATAAATGGCTGTGTTGGATTATAAAAAATATTTTTTGAATACAAAAGCAAGCTTATTCTTCGGAATCCTTATTTCGGTTACCCTTGGCAGTTATGGCCAGCAATATCACAAAAAAGCCATCGTCATTGATACGCATAACGATTTCATCAGTAAAACCGTGGAAAATGGATTCGCCTTTGACCAGAACCTTAAAGGGAAAACGCATTCAGACCTGGCAAGGATGAAGAAAGGGGGCGTCGACGTCCAGATCTTTTCCATCTTCGGCGATGGCACCAAAGGCTATGCCCACGCGAACCAGGAAATAGACAGCCTCTATGCAGTTGTGGCGCGCAACCCGAAGAAAATGATGATCGTAAAAAATTCGGCAGACCTGCAGAAAGCCGTGAAGGAAAAAAAGCTCGGCGCCATGATGGGGATGGAAGGTGGTCATATGATCGAAGGCGACATGTCCAAGCTCCAGGCTTTATATGACCGGGGTGTCAGGTATATGACGTTGACCTGGAACAACAGCAATCCATGGGCCAGCTCTGCCGCCGATGAAGCGGGCAATAAGATCACACAGGAAAAACGAGGCCTGAGTGAGTTCGGCATCGAAGTAGTTAAGAAGATGAATGAACTGGGCATGATGGTAGACCTTTCACATGTTGGCGAACAAACCTTTCTGGATGCCATCTCCGTTTCTACAAAACCAGTGATTGCATCGCATAGTTGCGCGTATAGTCTTGCCCCCGTTTTTCGAAATTTGAAAGACTATCAATTGGCTGCGCTGAAGCAGAACAAGGGTGTAGTGTGCATCAATTTTTATTCAGGGTTTCTCGACAGCGCCCTGGGCACCCGGAACAGGGCCTTCGTACAAAAACATAAAAAAGAAATTGACTCGCTGAGAAAAACAGGACTTACCACAGTCTATATCCTGAATGAGTTGTTCGACAAATACCCTGGCGAATTTGAAGAACCGCCCCTCAGCCTGCTGATCGACCATATTGATTATATTGTTAAACGCATCGGCATCGACCATGTAGGAATGGGTTCAGATTTCGATGGCATTAACTCCGCGCCCAAAGAGTTGAAAGGCGTGGAAGATTTTCCAAAAATTTCAAAAGCACTAAAAAAAAGAGGTTATACAAAATCAGATATCCGCAAAATACTGGGTGAAAATGTGATGCGGGTTCTTGCGGAGAACGAGAAAGAGTAATAATATGCCATCCACAGCACCCCTTCAACCCAACCCACCCATGAGATTGTTATCCCTCGATTTCATGCGGGGATTCATTATGGTCATGCTCGCGCTGGAAAGCTCAGGACTCTATGGCCATATGGATACACTGACTACCAACTCCGCCATCAACCCCCTGGTGCAGCAACTTTTCCATCACCCCTGGAACGGACTCAGGTTCTGGGATCTCATTCAACCTGCATTCATGTTCATCGCTGGCACGGCGATGGCTTATTCGCTCGACAAACAATTCAAGAATGGCGTGCCCTGGAAAGACGCATTCGTCAAAGTGCTAAAAAGATCTGGTTGGCTTTTCTTCTGGGGCGTACTTGATTACGCGGTTGGAAAAGATGGCAGCCTGTCGTTCAAACTGTGGGACGTTCTCACGCAACTTTCCTTTACCACCCTGGTTGCCTTTTTAGTATTCCAATGGAGCTACAGAAACCAGGTCCTGTTCTGCGTGTTCATCCTCTTGTTAACGGAGGCACTCTACCGTTTTACAGGCATCCCGGGGTTCGATCAGCCGTTTACCGACCAGAAGAATTTCGGCAACTATATGGATCTGATCCTGATGAATAAGATCAACTCCGGCGGCTGGGTGGCCATCAACTGCCTCCCCACTTCAGTCCATACCATCGCCGGCGCAATAGCAGGCAGGATCTTACTCAATAAGCAACCGGTAAAGTGGATCATAATTGCCGGAGTCATTTCTTTAGTTGCGGGCTATGGCCTCGATCTCGCAGGCATAACCCCGATCATCAAGCGGATCGCCACAAGCTCGTTTACCCTCGCTTCTCTCGGCTGGTGTTTACTCGGACTTGCACTCGTATACTGGTGGATCGACATCAGAAAACATAACAAACACCTGACATTCTTTACCATTGTGGGAATGAACTCATTGTTCATTTATATCTTTTTCGAGATCGTGGGCAGTCGTTGGTTCAATGAATATGTGGGTCATGTGACAAACGGTTTGATGGGGATAGTTTCATTGCCGAATGGAATGATGATGATCACTACATCACTTTGCATTTTTGCCCTTGAATGGTACTTGTGCTACTTTCTATATAAAAAGAAAATATTCTTCCGGGCCTGATCACCAAAATATATCTTCTATGAGGTTCTTCAAATTCTTTTCGATTATTACCTGTTCGTTGGTCATACTCTTGTCATCCTGTAATCCCTCTTCATCTTCTAATGATATGGACGGATCTTCCGCAATGAACGCAGACAGTATGAAGCAGCATGTGATCATCCTCTCGTCTGATTCATTCATGGGCCGAAAACCATTTACGGATGGCGAAACAAAAACCGTTGCCTTTCTACAGGAGAAATTTGCCGGCATGGGTCTTGAACCCGGTAACGGAAGCAGTTATCTGCAGGAAGTGCCTATGGTCAATATTACTACAACGGGTGTGCCCATGAAGGTGAATTCACCCAAAGGCGAATTCACACTTCGCTTTTTAGATGACTATGGTTTCTGGGTACCGAAAACAGATTCGGTAGTGAGTTTTGATCAAGCGGAACTGGTATTTGCCGGCTACGGAGTCGTTGCGCCGGAGTACAATTGGAACGATTACGAGGGTCTCGATGTGAAAGGCAAAGTAGTGATGGTGATGGTAAACGATCCGGGCTATTGGGTGGGAGACTCCACCTTGTTCAAAGGAAAAAGCATGACCTATTATGGCAGGTGGACGTATAAATTTGAAGAAGCAGCAAGGCAGGGCGCAAAGGGTTGCCTGGTGATCCATAACGCGGATGCAGCAAGCTACGGGTGGCCCGTGGTAAGGAATAATTTTACGCAATCGAAACTTCATCTTGCCAATAGATCAGAGCCACTCTGCGATGCCGTGGGCTGGATCACTGAGGAATCAGCAAACAAGATCTTCACCGCTGCCGGAATGGACTCAACCCTTCTTACCAAAGCAAACAAACCCGGCTTTAAAGGCACACCGCTGAAGTTGACCATGACCACGCAATTGAAATCCTCCGCGGAATTCAAAAAATCTTACAATGTACTGGCGAAAATAACCGGATCGAAAAAACCGGATGAAGTGTTGATATACAGCGCGCACTGGGATCACCTTGGTGTGGGCACCCCGGATGCCACCGGCGATACCATCAACAACGGGGCACTGGACAATGCAACCGGAACGGCTTCATTGATTGAATTGGCACGTGGATTTAAAAGCATGAAAACAGCACCTGAAAGAACCATTGTGTTCCTTGCCGTGACAGCAGAGGAACAGGGGTTGTTCGGCTCTGAATTTTATGCGAACAATCCCGTTTACCCCGTCGAAAAAACATTGGCCAATATCAATATGGATGGTGTCAACCCGATGGAGAAAACGCTCGACATGAGCATCCTCGGCCAGGGACAGTCTGACCTGGAAGACCTGGCAGAAGAAGAAATGAAAAAAGACGGGCGATATATTTCACCGGATCCCAAGCCCGAAGCAGGATCATACTATCGATCCGACCATTTCAACTTCGCAAAAAAAGGGATCCCCGCTTTGTATATGAAAACAGGGATCGATGTCGTGGGCAAAGGCAAAGAATATGGACATCAGATCAAGGAAGATTACAATAGCAATCACTATCATCGTCCCTCTGATGAAGTAGACCCCGTAAAGTGGACCATGGAAGGCGCCATTCCTGACCTTTCGATCTTGTTCCGGGTCGGCCAGCGGATCATATCCACAGAGGCTTTCCCAAAATGGAAAGAAGGATCTGAATTTAAAGCAGCGAGGGAAGGGAAAAAATAAACCCTCGTTACCCATATCAATTCTTGCAGGGCCGAATACTTACATGTTACGCCGGGCTCAGAGGAAACACGCAATCAAATGATTCGTACATTAGCTTTAATGCAAAATGACCGTTAAAAATCCGCTATACAACCATGCGCATTCTACATCTCCTTTCAATTGCTTTCATTTGCCAACTCATCGTATCCTGCCAGGGCAATGCCCAGGAGGAAAAATGGAAACAGCAAGCCCAACAGGTTACCATTATAAGGGATGAATATGGCATCCCGCATATCTACGGCAAAACAGACGCTGACTGCGTATTCGGACTGATGTATGCCCAGTGCGAAGAGGATTTTAAACGGGTGGAATATAATTACCTGACCATGTTGGGCAGAACTGCTGAAGCCACCGGTGCTGCGGACTTGTACGAAGACCTGCTCATCAGATTAACCATTGATTCAGCAGAAGCCAAAGAAGACTATAGAACTGCTCCCGACTGGTTGAAGAGATTATTAGATGCGCATGCAGATGGCATTAATTATTACCTGTATAAACACCCGGAAGTTAAACCCGCGGTCCTCACCCAGTTTGAACCCTGGTTTCCACTCATGTACACGGACGGAAGCATCTCCGCCATTCAAACCGGCGGACTTGAGGCCAATGATGTAAAAGCGTTTTACGAATCAAGAAGTCTGGCTGCACTCCCCAACCAAAAACTTGCAGGTGAAGACCAACTGATCGGATCAAACGGCTTTGCCATCTCCCCATCGAAAAGCAGCACCGGGAATGCCCTGTTCTATATCAACCCGCACGTCACTTTTTATTTCCGACCCGAAGTTCATTTGCAAAGCGAAGAAGGGCTTCACGTATACGGCGCAGTCACCTGGGGCCAGTTCTTTGTCTACCAGGGCTTCAACGAGTTCTGTGGATTCATGCACACCTCCAGCAATGCTGATGTAGCAGATCTCTATGCGGAGACCATTAGTAAAGGAGCAGACGGAAAATATTATTATCGATATAACGATTCCCTTAAACCAGTAATGGAAAAAAACGTCAGCATCAGCTACAAGGAAGGGAACCTCTCGAAAACAAAAACTTTCACCACGTATGCCACCCATCATGGCCCTGTTATGGCCATGTACGATGGCAAATGGCTCAGTCTCAGAACCAGCAACCGTTCTTTAAACGGACTCGTGCAATCCTGGCAAAGAACAAAAGCAAACAGCTTTGCATCTTTCCAGGAAAATTTTGCGATCGCTGCCAATCCTTCCAACAATACTGTTTATGCCGACGCAACAGGTAACATCGCTTACTGGCACGGAAACTATATGCCAAAAAGAGATTCATCATACAACTGGAACGCCCCCGTTAATGGGAACTCTTCAAAAACAGAATGGGAAGGCATGCACAACATGAACGAGATCGTTCATGTGATCAATCCCGCTACCGGCTGGATCCAAAACACCAACAATACTCCTTATTCCGTCTCCGGCCCTGCCAGTCCATTAAGAAAAAATTACCCGGCCTATATGGCGCCAGATGGCGAAAATTTCCGGGGCCTTCAGGCTGTAAAACTCCTGAGCAATAAAAACATGTTCAGCCTGAATGACCTGATCGCGGTGGGTTATGACCCCCATCTTGCCGCCTTCGACACATCACTACCTGTACTCTTCTCCGCCTACGAAGTAGTCAGAAAAACAGACACCGCCATTTACCAAAACCTGGCAGGTGCCATGGCTGCGTTGAAAGCATGGGACAGGAATAGCAGTGTGTCTTCCGTAGCAACCACCCTGGCCATTCACTGGGCGGAAAAAATAAATGTGATTTTGAGTACGGAGGATCCTGAGTTATTCTCAGATTATACCACTAAATACGGAACCCTGCTCCGCAATGTCCCCGCTATCAAACTGGTTATTGCCTTACAGGAAGTAGTCGATAAGCTGAAAGGGCATTTTGGGAAATGGGAGGTTGCATGGGGCGATGTAAACCGCATTCAACGTATCGTAAGTTCCATCGTACCCATCCATGCTGATTCGGCGGCTAGTTTACCAGTGGGCAGGGCCTCATCTACCTGGGGACAACTTCCATCATACAACAGCCAGTACTTTAATGGAACAACTAAGCGTTACGGCACGGGTGGAAACAGTTTTGTATGTGCAGTGGAATTTGGCAAGAAAATCAGGGCCAGAGCTGTCCTGGCAGGCGGGCAATCAGGCGATCCATCATCGCCGCATTTCTTCGACCAGGCCACCATGTATGCGAGCGGGGAGTTCAGGGATGTTCATTTTTACAAGGAAGATGTGCTGAAGTTTGCCAAGAACACCTACCACCCGGGAGAATAAGCATGTATTTTTTTGTCAGTCAATAAAGATTTACATTCATCAACAAGCCTTTGCGTTATGAAAAAATCAATGCTGTTCTTTCTCCTGATCCTGGCGGCCGCACAAACACCTGCACAGGAGTTGGGGGTTCAGATCTATAGCTTCCGGAACCAGTTGAAAACGGATCTTCCCGGTGCGCTGCAGAAGATCAAGGACATGGGACTTACCAACCTCGAAGGCGAATTCAGCTATTATGGATTGTCCATTGGGGAGTTCAAGCAGTTGCTCGACAAGAAAAAGATGAAGATGGTGACCATTGCTGCCACATATGAGAAACTGCAAGCAGACCTGTACACCATCATGGGCGATGCCAAAACCCTCGGCGCAAAATACGTGGTTTGCCATTGGATTCCCCATACCAATAATGAATTCACCATTGACCATGCCCGAAAGGCTGTGGAGGTTTTCAACGATGCGGGAAAAAAGCTTCGGGAGAAAGGGATCACGTTATGTTACCATCCCCATGGTTACGAATTCAGGCCTTACGAATCCGGAACCTTGTTTGATTATATCGCCACAAAATCCAATCCCCAGTATCTGAGCTTTGAGATGGACGTATTCTGGGTCAAACATCCGGGGCAGGATCCGGTGGAACTGTTGAAGAAATATGCAGGTCGTTTCCCCCTGATGCACCTGAAAGACAGGAAGCCGGGTACACCGGGAAATCAGAACGGACAGGCCGATGTAGAAACGAACGTGGTATTAGGACAGGGTGATGTTGGCATTGCCGCAGTGATGAAGGTGGCCAAAAAATATGGTGTCAAATATGCGTTCATCGAAGACGAGTCTTCCCGCTCTTTAGAGCAAGTACCGCAAAGCGTCAGCTTTCTTAAGGGTCTCAAAAAATAACGATGGTTGGAAAATTAATGCTGCTGTGCCTTCTGGCGATAGTGATCTCAACAGGGTGTAAACAGAAATCTCGTGCACCTGAATCAGCAGCAGTTATCAACGAGCCAATGAATTCCCGCAGTTTTTTTGTACCAGAACTACTGGGGAAGGAAAAGATCAGCCAGCTGCAAAAACTGATGCCGATTGCAGACAGCATGATACAGCATTATGCAGATAGCTTGCATATCCCGGGATTTGCTTATGGCATTATTGCCGACGGCAAACTCATCCACACGTACTATAAAGGTTACACCCATATTGCCGAAAAAACTCCCGTAACGCCCTCATCTGCTTTTCGCATAGCGTCCATGACCAAGAGCACAACCAGTATGGCTATCCTGATTCTCCGTGATCAGGGAAAACTGAACCTCGATGAACCCGCTTCAAAGTATATTAAAGAGATGGCGGATTTAAAATACCTGACGGCAGACGCACCCGCTATCACCATCCGGGACCTGATGATCCATAGGGCGGGATTTCCGGAAGACAATCCATTTGGTGACCGACAACTGGGAAATACTGATAAGCAATTACTACAGTTGATGAAAGATGGCCCGTCGTTTTCAAATGTCCCCGGCATCAGCTACGAATACAGCAACCTTGGTTTTGCACTCCTGGGCACCATCATCACCAACGTTTCAGGCCAGCCATACCAACAGTTCATGATGGATAATATCTTCAAACCGCTGGGGATGAATCATACTTATTGGGACTATACCAAAGTGCCGGCAAAAGATCTTGCCCACGGCTACCGCTGGATCAATAACGACTGGCAGGAAGAAGAACCTGAACCCGACGGCTCATGGGGATCGATGGGCGGGCTGATCACCACCATCGAAGATTTTACTAAATACATGAATGTGCACCTGTCGGCCTGGCCGCCACGAAACGATCCGGAACAACCGCCGTTGAAAAGAAGCTCAGTCCGGGAAATGCACCAGGCCTCGAACTTCGACAATCTCAATAAAAACCATGTATTCCCGAACGGCCGTGCCTGCCCGCTGGTCACCAGTTACGGCTATGGATTAGGCATCACGCGCGACTGCGACAACAGACTATACATCGGCCATGGCGGCGGACTTCCCGGCTTTGGATCCTATTGGCGCATAATGCCCCATTACGGACTCGGTATTGTTGTTTTTGGCAACAAGACGTACAACTCTTTCGGAAGCACCACAATGCCCATTCTGGATACCCTACTCGCCCTGACCGGCATCAAACCGCACCCGCTGCAACCGTCCAACATTCTTGAGCAACGAAAGAATGAGTTGATGCAGATCCTTCCGGCATGGAAAGAGGCCACGAAGTCACCCATATTTGCAGAAAATTTTTTCCCCGATAATCCCATTGACACGCTGCGTGCTAAAGCGGAGACCCTGTTTGCCAAAGCGGGCAAGATCAAAAACGTCACCCCTGTCCAACCCATGAATCAGTTGAGGGGTCATTTCGACGTTGAAGGTGAAAAAGCTGTAGTTAGAATATTCTTTACACTAAGCCCTGAAACAGGTCCGAAGATCCAGGCCATTAGCCTGTCGGAGCTGAAGGTTCAGTAACGTTTAACCATCAGCATGCCGGAACTAATACTTCAGTAAGATGTCAACCATCAGCATGCATCAATCGGCGGAGCAAGTTAGGGCCATCGGCAGGTCAGTGCTAAACACTTAGTAAGATAACAACTCTTCGATCTTTTCTGAGAGCCTGGCTTTTGCCAAAAAATTATTTTCCAGTTCGATGCTGAAAGGCACGGGCGTGTCGAGCGATGCACAGCGCATCACCGGGGCATCGAGGCGTTCGAAACAATGCTCGCTGATCCAGGCAGCCACTTCTCCACCGATGCCGCCCACAAGCGTATCCTCGTGCAGTACCAGCACCCGGCCCGTTCTGTTCACCGCTTCGCGGATGGCCTGGTAATCTAAAGGAAGCAGCGTACGCAGGTCCAGAATATCCGTTGAGATCTCTGGGTGTTCCGCCGCCCAGTCTTCTGCCCAGATCACCCCTGCGCCATAACTGATTATACTAAGGTCATCACCACGGGTAACCTGCCTTGCCTTGCCGATCTCCACTTCATAATAGGAAGAAGGAACCTGGCCGTTGATACTTCTATACAGACCCTTATGTTCAAAATACATGACGGGATTGGGATCATTGATGGCTGCGATCATCAGGCCTTTTGCATCAAAAGGCGTTGACGGATAAACCACTTTTAATCCTGGGGTGTGGGCAAACCACGCTTCATTGCTCTGAGAATGAAAAGGACCGGCACCAACGCCTGCGCCCGTTGGCATACGGATAACTACATCTGCATGCTGGCCCCAGCGGTAATGTATCTTCGCGAGGTTATTGATGATCTGGTTGAACCCTACCGTAACAAAATCTGCGAACTGCATTTCAATGACCGATTTGAACCCTTCGAGGCTGAGCCCAAGTCCGGCGCCGATAATGGCACTTTCACAAAGCGGTGTATTCCTAACCCTTTCCCTGCCAAATTTCTCCACAAACCCTTCGGTGATCTTGAAGGCACCGCCATACTCTGCAATATCCTGTCCCATTAACACAAGCTCACTGTGCTTTTCCATACTCTGTTGCAGCCCTTCACTGATGGCGTCTACAAAGCGGGTTTCTTTCAGCTGCGTAAACCGGAGATCATCGTGCTCCATTAGATCCACATCGCGCGGCAGAACCTGCGCATACACATCCCGCAACTCTTCACTGGTGTCTGGCGTAAGTGGGGAAACAGTAAATCCGGTCAACAATTCCTCGTCGATATAATGTCGTATCTCTTCACGAATGGCATTCACCTTATCCCTGCTGATGAGATCCCCGCTGATCAGGTACTGTTCAAAATTCACAAGTGGATCCCGCGCGGCCCATTGTTCAAACAATTCTTTGGGAACATATTTTGTTCCGCTGGCTTCTTCATGGCCCCGCATCCTGAAAGTCATGCATTCAATAAGGTAGGGCTTTTGGTGATTGATGCAATACTCCCGTACTCCCTTCACCGTATGATACACGTCCAGCAGGTTATTGCCATCGATCTGCACGCCCTCCATGCCATATCCTTTTGCCCGATCAACCAGGTTCGAACATCGATACTGTTCATTCACCGGCGTGCTCAATCCATAGCCATTATTCTCAATAACAAAAATCACGGGTAGATCCCATACTGCAGCAACATTCAGCGCTTCGTGAAAATCGCCCTCAGAAGTGCCGCCATCTCCGGTGAATGCCAATGCTACTTTCCCTTCCCCGCGCAGTTTATGGGCCAGCGCCACCCCATCGGCAATGGCGAGCTGGGGACCGAGGTGCGAGATCATTCCGCAAATATGATGCTCACGGGTTCCAAAATGAAAGCTTCGTTCCCGACCCTTTGAATAACCCTGCTTCCTGCCCTGCCACTGCAGAAATAATTTATGCAAAGGCATGTTGCGCGTGGTGAACACACCCAGGTTACGGTGCAGGGGCATGATCCATTCGTCTTCTTCAAGGGCAAGCGTTGCGCCCACAGAAATGGCCTCCTGTCCAATACCACTAAACCATTTGGAAATTTTACCCTGACGAAGCAGAACCAGCATTTTCTCCTCGATCATCCGGGGTTTGAGGATGGCCTGGTAAAATTGCAGAAGCTGATCATCAGACAAGGCTTTCCTGTCGAACTGCATCATGCCTAATCTTTTTTACCAACGGAATATAAAATCGATGATACAACAGATAAAAGGATGCTGAATAAAAGGGCCCACCAGAAACCATCCACATTGAAACCATCGAGGAAATGATCCCCTAACAAAATGATCACGGCATTGATCACCAGGAGAAATAATCCAAGGGTAATGATGGTGATCGGCAAGGTTAGGATAACGAGTAGGGGCTTCACAATAGCATTCAATACAGCCAGAACGAGCGCCAGTAAAAGGGC
>Ga0164292_10000515_pt1 | contig 30361 bp, 35 predicted proteins | sample GEODES117metaG_FD_111486 | JGI IMG/M metagenome (GOLD analysis project Ga0164292, IMG submission 111486) | Eutrophic lake water microbial communities from Lake Mendota, Wisconsin, USA - GEODES117 metaG | ecosystem: Environmental > Aquatic > Freshwater > Lake | place: USA: Lake Mendota...
CCAGATGTTCCAGAAGATCCAGATGTACCGGAAGTACCAGAAGATCCAGATGTACCACTAGTACCGGAAGAACCACTAGATCCACTTGTGCCGGAAGTACCAGAAGATCCGGAAGTTCCAGAAGTTCCAGATGTTCCAGAAGTACCACTTGTACCGGAAGATCCAGACGTACCAGATGTTCCAGAAGATCCAGATGTACCGGAAGTACCAGAAGATCCAGAAGTTCCGGAAGTTCCAGAAGATCCACTAGTTCCAGATGTACCAGAAGTACCGGAAGATCCAGAAGTACCAGAAGTACCGGAAGATCCAGAAGTACCACTAGTACCAGAAGATCCAGAAGTACCGGATGTACCAGAGGTTCCACTAGATCCAGACGTACCGGAAGTACCGGAAGTACCGGAAGTACCGGAAGTACCAGAAGATCCAGAAGTACCGGAAGTACCGGAAGATCCACTTGATCCAATAACATAAAAGTCTAAACAATAATTATTACCAGAATTTGGCATAAATCCGAGACCACCAGATAAAAATGTAACTCCAAAAGTATGATAAGTTCCCGAATCGGTATTAGATGTAACAGTATAAAACCAAGGACCATTAGGACCATTAACTTTAATAGTTGATCCAATTGTTATACTATCTAAATATCCATCTAAATCAACTGATAAGTTTGTATTATCACTAATATATAAAGTGTTGACAGTAGGACCGAAACTATCATCATTTGTTCCAATATTTCCACTAGAAGGAGGATTTGAAAGGGTAAAATTCCAACATCCAGCTTGAGATGAAGCACCGCTAGTACCGGAAGTACCGGACGATCCACTTGATCCAGATGAACCACTTGATCCAGATGTTCCTGATGATCCAGATGTTCCTGATGATCCAGAAGATCCAGATGTTCCAGAAGTACCACTAGTACCGGATGAACCAGAGGTTCCGGAAGATCCAGAAGTTCCGGATGAACCAGAAGATCCAGATGTTCCAGAAGTACCACTAGTACCGGATGAACCAGAAGTACCGGAGGTTCCACTAGATCCAGACGTACCAGAGGTTCCGGAAGATCCAGATGTTCCGGATGAACCAGAAGTACCGGAGGTTCCACTAGATCCAGACGTACCAGAGGTTCCGGAAGTACCAGAAGTACCACTAGTACCGGAAGAACCAGACGTACCGGAAGAACCAGACGTACCGGAAGAACCAGACGTACCGGAAGAACCAGACGTACCGGAAGTACCAGACGTACCGGAAGAACCACTAGTTCCAGATGTACCGGAAGAACCGGAAGTACCATCAACACCACTTAATCCTGAGGTACCAGAAGATCCACTTGTACCGGAAGTACCGGAAGTACCAGAAGATCCACTTGTACCGGAAGTACCAGCTGAGCCACTTGATCCGGATGAACCGGAAGTACCATTAACACCAGAAATTCCAGATGTTCCAGATGATCCACTTGTACCACTTGTACCGGATGTACCAGAAGATCCACTAGTTCCAGAAGATCCAGATGTACCGGAAGAACCAGACGTACCGGAAGTTCCAGAAGATCCACTAGTACCGGAAGAACCAGACGTACCGGAAGAACCACTAGATCCACTTGTTCCAGATGTACCGGAAGAACCAGACGTACCGGAAGTACCGGAAGTACCAGAAGATCCACTAGTTCCTGATGTTCCGGACGAACCAGATGTACCGGAAGATCCAGAAGTACCAGAAGTCCCGGAAGTACCGGATGAACCACTTGTACCAGAAGATCCAGAAGTACCAGAAGTCCCGGAAGTACCGGATGAACCACTTGTACCAGAAGATCCAGATGTTCCACTTGTACCAGAGGTTCCAGAAGATCCAGAAGTCCCAGAAGTTCCAGATGAACCGGAAGTTCCACTAGATCCAGATGTTCCACTAGATCCAGATGTACCGGAAGTACCAGATGAACCAGATGTTCCAGAAGATCCAGAAGTACCGGATGTACCGGATGTACCACTAGTACCAGAAGATCCACTTGTTCCGGATGTACCGGAAGAACCAGACGTACCACTAGTACCGGAAGAACCAGACGTACCACTAGTACCGGAAGATCCACTTGTACCAGATGATCCACTAGTTCCAGAAGTACCGGAAGATCCAGATGTACCGGATGTACCAGAAGATCCACTAGTTCCGGAAGTACCAGAAGATCCACTAGTTCCTGATGTACCAGAAGTACCGGAAGTACCGGAAGTACCGGAAGAACCACTAGATCCACTTGTTCCGGATGTACCGGAAGAGCCAGACGTACCGGAAGTACCGGAAGAACCACTAGATCCGCTTGTACCAGAGGTTCCATTAACACCGGATATAACCATAACCTCCCAATCAGGATTAGCATCAGGAGCAGTAGCACCAATATTTATATTATTAAGAGCGATATAAACAATATAAGGATTACCATAATTAACAACATCATTAGTTGAGTATGGTATAGAATTTAACCAATATCCTTGCCAAGATAGACCTTCACCAGATGTCCCACTTGATCCGGATGTACCGGATGTACCAGACGATCCAGATGTACCTGATGATCCAGATGAACCACTTGTACCTGATGTACCCGATGATCCAGATGATCCACTTGTACCTGATGTACCGGATGATCCACTTGATCCGGATGTACCGGATGTACCAGATGTACCAGACGATCCAGATGTACCTGATGATCCACTAGTTCCACTTGATCCACTAGATCCACTTGTTCCGGATGTACCACTAGATCCAGACGTACCGGAAGAACCAGAGGTTCCGGATGTACCAGAAGATCCGGATGATCCAGAAGATCCGGATGTACCGGATGTACCACTTGATCCAGAAGACCCGGAAGTACCACTTGTACCTGATGATCCAGAAGTACCGGAAGTACCAGAAGATCCACTTGTTCCACTAGAACCAGAAGTACCAGAAGATCCACTTGTTCCACTAGTTCCAGAAGATCCGGATGATCCAGAAGATCCAGAAGATCCAGAAGTACCAGATGTACCACTTGTATTAGAAACAGATTGTGTCCAGAAAGATAAACCAGTAGCATCGGACATCAATATATACCCGTTACCCTCAGTACCATCTTGAATTCTCAGCTTAGTATTAATATTAACTACACCAGAAGATTGATCATAGTTCAATTTACTTATATCTTCTGATACTATACTATTTGTTCCGAGAAATAATATTGAACCTTGAGTTCCACCTCTAATTTGTTTAATATGTTGTTGGCTCATCTGTTATAATTTAATACTAATTTTCCTTCAAGTATATATTAAATACCAGAGGCCTTTTTTAATAACATATAATAAAAGAGTAAAAATTTACTAAGCTTCGTAAATTATTTGAATTAAATCTTGTGTATCTAAATTAAACCTGGAAATAAGACCATTCCAGTACAATTCATCACCTAAAGACAAATTATTAAAATTTTTAATTGTGAATCCATCAGTAAAATAACAATCATCTGTTGTAACACCATCACCCAATCTTTGCAATTGACCATTAATAAAAACCAAAATAGATGAAAATGAAGTTGGAATATTTGATAAAGTTAATCCAGTTGGTTGATCATTACCAGTTGTTACTAAACTATAAGATGTTTGATAAATTGGTGAAGATCCACCACCCGCAACATAAAGTTGGCCATTTGAATCTAACTGAATTGTTGAGTTATCAATTGATACAGTAAGTTCATTGTTATTAGAAAATGTTAATCCACTTTGAGTTCCAATATTTATACTCAAAGTAACAGATCCACCAGATTCGCTTGATGTTAAACCCTGACCTGCTGTTAAACCCTGACCTTGATTAAAATTTGATAATAATTGTCCAGTATAATTCCATGCAATAACTCTTGGACCACCAGTAGAAGTGTTTTGTATATAAGCTTTCTTTAAGTTATTTGCTGTTGATTCAAATGTTGTTTTATCAAATTGAAATCCTAAACCGCTAGAAATTGATGAGTCTTTTGGTGTAGCATTCTCTTGAAATCTTATGAGTCCTGAAAAATAATCAACATCATAAAATGCGCTACCATAAGCTATTGGTGTGGTACCATCCGGTCTATACATAGAAAGTTGATAACCCCAAGACGGATAACCATTAGAGTCTGGTACATCAGAAGGATTAATTAATGGTTTTGCCCAATCAGATGAAGGTATGAATCCATCAGATGCAGCTGATGGTGTACCCATATCAATAAACCAAGTTTGATAGTTTGTCTGTGTTAAAGGGTACAAGTAAACTGGATTAGAAGACGTTCCACATTGAGTAACAATAACGTTATCAGAAATACTTGATGCTGATGCGTATGTGTTAGAATGTGGTATAATATCCATCCAAACCTCATTAGACCTAACATTATGAGCGCTCTTATAAGCTTCTTCACCAACTAGATTATTCTGTTCGGTAATAACTTTTCCTAGAGAGTGAAAAAATCCGGCTTTTCTTTGTAGGTCTGTATTTGTATTTGGCATAATCTATATATTATTCTATTTCGTTATTATCATGCATCGACTTTAATCGAATACATAATTTATCTATCTCTTCTTTACTGAGAGTTAAATTATAGTACTTATCACCAAACTGAATTGAAAGTACATACACATCTAACATTGTGTTAGGATCCTTAAATACTTTATTAATTTTAACATCAAACATATTTTTACTTATTTTTTTATGCGAAAGCTATATTAGTCATTCTTAAATTTTTTCCAGTAGCTGAGTTTTTATATCCTATGAATAACCAAACCTTTCTTACTACTTCTGGTAAAGTTCCCTTACTCCACTGAATAGTTTTAGAACTTTCAGTTACATTGTTAAGGTTGTAAGTAACAGGATTTTGTCTTGTCCCATATGTAACAGGATTTCCTGACACGAATAGAAATCTATCCGGTGTTAAATTATTACTTGTACTATCAATACCCACGAGTATTACTAAATCACCACTACCAGCAGTGCTATTAACACCATCATAATCTAAAACCGATTCTGTGAAATTACTATTGAGTGTAAATATACCATTGGCAAAGCTTGTGGAATACGCAGAATCTTTTCCATATGAAGTAACATGCCATCTGTAATCATTAAAGTTAACAGTAGTTGTTGTTCCAAGATTTATGTTAGTGTAAACTGTAAATGATTTGTTAGCACCCGACATCGAGGAATAATTCACTGAGGAGGTCCAGTTAATAGTTGGATAGAATAAAGTAAAATTAGTCTGAGGATATATAACTCTGCCAAAAATATACTGTAATTCATCAGATGGTAGTGTGACATTTGACACAAATAATGAAGAACCATTTGATATCACACCAGTAGTTGATAATCTATTAGCTTCACTATCAAGTGGATTATTATTAAAAGTAACTGAAGCTGTTGAATATGTATCAAATAACATCAATCTACTTACTGACTGACTTGTACCAACGAGACCATAATCATAAATACCCGCCAAAGCATATGAAGCTGGAGAAGTACTTATAGTATTATTTGATGCGAATCCAGGAATGTATTGTGATGACACGTTAACAGTAGCTGTATTTGAATACGTAAGACCAGATTTATCCCAATCAAGTGTCCAACCAGTTATTACAGCACCAGCACCTTTAGTACCGTCCGTATGTCCAGCAATAACACTAGATATAGCAAGACTAACAAAAGAGAAATCCATTTGTTTTGTAGTTGGTATAGTAATATCATTTAATAAATTTATCCCCGAAGCGGTAACTGCAAAAGTTGTTCCTGTTTTGTAAAAAGCGACACCAGAGTAATATACTGTACTAGCAGATAATTCGTTGAAATCAACACCATTTGATATAGAAGAACTTGAAACAGAACCATCATTATCATAAAAAACAGGTGTACTTTGTGAAAAAGAATAAACACCGTAAGAAACGTTTCCAGCGCCTTCTCCATTATAATGAGTAACATTCCAATTAAATCTTCCACCATTCGTAAATAATGATCCAACATTGATTGTTCCAGAAACATTAGCTTTATATCTATCACTATCTGTCTGAAAACTATTAACTGTTATAGTCAATCCATTAGAAGATGTCGATCCAGGACCACTTATAACAAAATTACTTATTTCTGACAATATATATCCATCATGATTATAAAGTGTAAAACTCATAGTAGTACCATTTGTAAAACATCCAAACTCTGATTCAGAAAAAGCTGTCAATAGTCCTGAACTATTCGTAACATTTCTTGTAGTACTTGTCGTAAAATCACTCGTAGTAGTCCAGTTACCCGTGCCATAATATCCACTAGAAACAGATGAAGTATAACCATTTGTAGTAGGAGTGGCGATATATCTAGAATGAGCACCCCCTCCAAGTGATGGAGTAAAATAATCTACATATTTTGGAGCAGGAATCCAAACCGTAACTTGAGGAGCCGGCCCTTGAGCTAATACTCCAGTTGCTGTTCCACCAGGTGTATTAACAACACCACCTCTAAAAATAAGAGATGTAACATTACTATAAGTCACACCTGTTAAATAATCAGAAACTTGCATTCCAGAAGATTGTACCCACTTAAATTTACCATCTCCTTGATTTGATAAAATATAACCAGCAGTTGCTCCTCCACTATTTCCAGTATCTAATAACGAAGCTGTTAAACTATCGTGTTTAATATTTGCTGAAGCAGATAAACCATTGATAGTACTCGAAGTATCAAAATCAATAGTGACTGAGTCGTTAAGTAACATCGATGGTGTACCAGAAACTGGAAAGTTTATTAATGCTAATTGACCACCACCTAACGTACTAAAAGTACCACCGGTTAAAACCAAATTACCATTTGCTATAATTACGTGACCATAATTAAGTATTTGACCAGCAACTGTTAAATCACCATATACCCAATATTGATAATATTGAGGAACAATAATTGTTTCCGAAGGTCCTATATAATATTTTATAGCAAAGGCATCATCATTAGAAAATGGTTTTACACATTGAAAATAAGTTCCATCATAGGTTAAACTATAAACTACATTTGGAACTAACTCCGATCCACCAATATCTGTTAAACCTGATATAACTGGTCTTTTTACAACGACATTTCCAATACCATTAACATTTAGATACACTGGTGAGGATGTGTTTGACGCAGCAAAAGTTGTTAGGAAAATCATATCTTGTGAATAAGCAGAAAAAGTAGGACTAGACAAAGATGTATAGTTCTGACCATCCAAACTACTAGCAGATAAATTTCTTATTTGTTGAAGACGTTCTTTTTGCCAACCACCACTAGAATAAATTCCTTCATATCTATAAATAGCATTATCTTCATTATCCACAGTAACAGTCATACCCTCTGTAGGAAATGTCATATCCCATCTATTTAACGGCGTATTCCACTGAGCAACAAAACCAGGAGAAAAAGATGACCAAGATGCTCCGGTAACAACACTTGTAGGATTTGTTCCAACTAAATATCTATCACCATTTGCAGGAGTTAATGGTTCTGTATAATTTACAGAAAAAACTGAGTCTATCCATTCGGTTGATCCTCCACCTCCACCTGATCCAGAGCCAGAAAACTCTACCCAGTTAAGATTGTCCATTATATTTGTTGAAAAAACACCATACTTTAATTGATATGTTTTATCATCATTAATAACATAACACATCATACCCCACTCTCTACGCTCGAATATAATGCTATTTCTACCCGTCAGGTCTTGAGCAGTGTGTAAACCACCCTTTATCTCAGAAGCAAACGCCGACGCGATTGGGTCTAATGAGTCATTTGGCCTAATTGCTGCTGATATTAATGTTCCTGTATTCTGTGACATATTAACTTATAACTATATTTAATGGTGAATTCTGTTGTGTATTTGACACCCAAACTTCATAATTTGTACCACTGAAACCCCAGACATTCACTAACGGTGATGACGTTCTAACTCTTGTAAAAGCCGTATTAGGCAAACCATTAACAGCAAAATTAGGAGTTAAAGCACCACTAACATTAGAAGGCCAAGCAAAAATTAAATAATCACCAGCACCATCTATACCCAAAAGACTTCTATTCTTAGTAGTTGATAACAAACTACCATAAGATAATCCATTCGCATTAGCTCCAAAATTAGGACCATCATTATTATTGACTATGGTACTATCATCACACAAGGAAGCAACTAAACTGGCTGATCCCGGATTAGTTGTCAAATTAGGATTCCCTATTGAAGATAAATCTACACTTCCCCAAAAAACTCTATTCATCCAAACAAGTTGAGTACTCGACGAAGATGGGGTTGTACCGTCAGTAGTATTAATAGTAAAAGTATTAGTCTGATTAATAGATGGTGAGGTACTATGAGTACCTGTAGAAACTAAAGTACCAGTCTGGCTATTACCAGTAGGAACTTGAGGAATACTATCTACACTAATTGTTGTTATACTATTACTATTCTTAGTAACAGACCAATTCAATGTGACTGAAACTGGAGAACCAAACTCTCTAGGTGAGTTGATAAGTGATATAGATGAGGAAGGAGCAACATAAGGATAAAAAACTCTATCTAAAGCATCTTGAATAGTTCCTGAAAAAGTACTACCCTGGTTAACACCACCAACATTACCAACATAAGTAGAAGGTAAACTCCTATCGTATGAAACAGAAGCCGTCGAAGAAGATGATGCTGAAACACCAATAATCTGATACAAACTGTAAACAGCATCCCTAATATTGATTGCTTGAATCAAATTATTAGTGTTGTCTGGTAGACCCAACAAAAGTTCATCGATTGTCGAATAGTAACGACTCAACGTAGTAGCAGTAGCACCAGTAACCGAATATGAACCAACTAAAGACATTTACTAATTAGATTTTAGGTATATATTAAATCCTATTAGTTAAAAGAACAAAAATATATAAAGTTATATCATGATGTTACATGATTAATTTACCCAAAGGTAATATCCATCAACATTTTCTAAAAATTTAAAGTCGTTGCCTAATGTTTTAGATACAGTATCTATCAAAAATTCCTCTGTGAACTTTTTTGATATTTTTTCTTGTGAACCCTGTTTATCTATAATTGAATTTAATTCGATTTCAATTTCACCGGATACGATTATTTTAGAATCATTTAATTCTTCATAAATGAAGTCTACAAAATTATCTTTTATAATATTTATGTCTTCTTTGGAATAGATAACAACATCCCAATCATCATTATTCCAATCATTTATTCTAAATAAATGTTTTTCAGCGTCTTCAACATCAATATCACCAAGATTTATATCAAAATAATCAGCGATAACTTTTTCTTCCTTTATATTAGACTTATCTATACCCTTATACAAACAAATTTTCATAGACTTTATCTTAAACTCACTTGACTCATAATATTTATATGACTCAAAAGTATAAACACCATCTTCTTCCATTCCAGCTCTGTCATATAAAATATCTTTTAATACAACTTCAGCACCAGCAACTTCACTTAGTCCACTTTTAAGTAAAAATTTATTAAATCTATCAGAGCCAGGACTCAAATACTTTATTAGATTACTTGGTCTTATCTTATGTTTCTCAACATAGTTATCCACTAACTCATTTATAAGGTTGTAATACTTATTTAAGTCTTCTCTATTGTTTATCGACATAATTAAAAGAAAAATTTTAAATCCCCTGACATCGGAGGCCAACTAGTGAAACCTTCTAATTCATCATAAGCTCCTCTGTTCCATAGTAAATCAAAAGTACAGTTGTCTTTTTTTCTATAAACTCTTACAGCATATGTACCATCAACTTTTGGATCAGGAACAACTTCTATTCTATTTTGAGGATCATTGTAATCAACATAATCCAGAAGTTCCTTTTTAGCATCATCAGGTAGAACAGATGCATCTAATATTTTCGATTCTAAGTATTTATTTTGTAAATCTAAATTAATCAAATCTACAAATTCCTCAGACTCTTTACTTCTCTCAGATTCCATATCTTCTATTTCATCCTCATCTAGTCTAGATCTTTGTAAATCATAATACTCATCTTCACTTAAATCCTCTATTTCACTACAATTACAAAACTTACACTTTTCTACATTTTTATTAAACTCTTTCCATAAAGCGTTACACTCATCACAACTGTAATAATTAGTTAACACATTTTTAGATGTTGTAGGAATTGTCTGACTAAAATCAAAATCTTCGTAAGTTCTAATATAATTCATAAGTCTATATATAAAAAAAAATTTGTTAAAATCTAACATCAAATAATACACAAATTATAAAACAAACCGGATAGACTTATTTTTTAAATTGTGTGTATGACATTTAATATATATGTTATGAATCTAGCACAATTAAAAGATTTCTATAATAAAAAGCCTGTAGAATTTGTTCTCAAGGAAAACTACCAACTCATTGAAGATAGAGAGTATATTCCGAGATTTACACTTAAGAACATTAAAGACTTGGAGAATATTCCAGTTAATAAACCTATTAAATACGATGAAAACATTATGAAAAAGGCCATAAAATATGGAATGATGTTTTTAATAAACTATAAAGGTGAAGAAGATTCACACTTCGCTGGTCACGAAAGAGTTATTTATCCAATGGTCTTAGGTAGATCCTCAAAAGGTAAATCATTACTTAGAGGTTGGCACTTAAATGGTTGGTCTGTATCAAACAAAAGACATATTAATAAAATTTGGAGACTTTTTAGAACTGACAGAATATTATCAATGACATTTACTGGTTCATTTTATAGACTTCCACCGTCTGGTTACAATATGAACGATAAAGGAATGAGAGGTGGAATCTTAGTTAGAGCAGATTTTAATGAGATTAGAAGAAATCAACAAAATTTAGTTAATCAAAACAAAATTCAGAATAGAGAAGAGGTCACAATTGGTGAAGAAGACAGGAAATTTGTATCAATACGTGTAAAAGAAACACAAACTCAAATAGATTTACTTAAACCACTTGAGAATGCTTATGTTAGTAATATCAAAGATACTGCTAGTCTTAGAATGTCTTTCTTAAAAAGTGTCTATGGAAATAAATATGTTGCGGTTTTAGGAGCATTAGGTCAACCAGGTAATACTGTAAAGATAATGACCGACAAAGGAATAAACTTAGGAGTTTACAAAGTTTTAGATTCTATTACCGGAGATGTTCTAAAAAGTATCAAAAGAGTAAAAGGAAATTCAATTTATGACCTGTTCTTATTTGATAAGAAGTTATAAAAACTTAGCATTAAAATCCACTTTTCTTATTAAATCATTTAATATATAAACATATGATTAAAAATTTTAGAATTTTTGTAAATGAAGAGTTGAGAATCGAAAAAATGGATTTAAAGACTTTAGATGCATTAAAAATAAATCTCCTAACAAGACTTAATGAATACAGAACTTATATACTAGCTAACATAGAATATAACACACAAACTAACAAAATTGAATATAAAAATTTTGATAGAATTGATATAAAGGTAATAATAAGAGAATTATCTAACGAATTTTCCGAAGAGGTAGTTAGAGAATTAAATATTGAAACATTTCTTCTTAAATTAAATCAACTCTTAGAGTTAAAGAAAAGAAATACTAAAAAGAAAGTTAGAGAAGAATTTGGAACCTACTTTAAATCAATTGAAGAAAGAATAGATAAAATAAAGTCAGAACCAAATCCTGGATTCGGAGAAGTTGACCCATTTGAGGGAGAAGGATCCATAATAGGTAGAAAAAAATACGAATCCGAAAAATATCAATTACAAATTGAGTTACTAAAACTACAAGAATGGGTTGTTAAAAATAACAAAAAAGTAGCAATAGTATTTGAGGGTAGAGATGCAGCTGGAAAAGGTTCAACAATTAAAAGATTTATTGAATATTTAAATCCAAGAGGATTCAAAGTTGTTGCATTGGGTATTCCAACAGAAGAAGAAAAGAATAACTGGTTTGGTAGATATGAAAAACACTTACCGAATGAAGGAGAAATAGTTTTCTTTGATAGAAGTTGGTATAATAGAGCAGTGGTTGAGCCGGCTATGGGTTACTGTACAGAAGAACAATATACAAATTTCATTGGAAATGTTGTAAACTGGGAAGAGAATCTAATTAAAAATGAAGGAATCACACTAATAAAGTTTTGGTTCTCAATAACTAAAGAAAAACAAGTCTCAAGATTTGAACTTAGACAAGCATCTCCACTAAAATATTGGAAGTTTTCACCAAATGATGCTAAGGTTATAGATAAGTGGGAGATAATTTCTAACTATAAAACACAAATGTTTAATAAGACATCATCAAGAATGTCACCGTGGGTGATAATTAACTCAAATGATAAGAAAATTGGTAGATTAAACGCTATTAGATATGCGTTATCAGCTATACCATACGAAGGTAAGAATGATGAACTATGTAAATACTACCCAGAGGTTGTTAATATTCTAAAATAGAATTTAATATATACAAAAAATAACACAAATTATGATTAAGAAATTTGAAAATTATATGTCAAGAGAAGAGATGTGTGGTAGACTTTGTAGATGTGGATACAATATGAATGAACTCGAAAAATGCTCAAACCAAGAACTTGAGGAAATGTGCAGAAATGCTGAGAATGAAGAAGAAAATAATAACACACATGCTCATGCTATGACACACGAATCCAAAAAAACACTTAAAGGTTTAAAAGAACATCAAGAAACACAAAATTATATGTTCTTCGCAAGTCTACAAACTATTAAAAGATTGGTAGATGGAATGCTTGAAATGGATGAGTCTAAAGTAGATAGAATACTTTCAGATGGTCACAACTGGGCATTGGATCACATTGCGACTTCTAAAGACGATGTAGAAGAAGTATTCAACTTCTTAGCAAGCCATGAATCAGATGAAGACCACGGTTATGCAACTCATGACACAGAACACAATGAGCCGTCACACGAAGAAACAGAGGGAAATTTAGCTAATAAAGACCTTGAATCAGAGATGAAAGGTATTAAAAGTTTTAATGATTTTAAAAAATAAAAAATAAATTATGAGTTATACAAGAGAACAAGTTGAAGCGGCAGTAAAATCAAAGAGTTACGTTTATTTTGAGGACGCTAACAATAAAGGATTTGATGTAAATATTGTTGGTATTAGAAATTCAGCAACTGGTCAAAAAGTTACAAACGCTTTCGATGACTATATTACTTTATCTTATAAAGAAAATGGTGAATGGAAATTTCATATCTGGCCAGCTACAACCGATCCAGGAAAAAAAGGTGTTTTAGAATATCACAATGCTGCAGGTGTCGCAAGATTAGTTGAAGGTCAATATAGAGGATCTCACAATATTGGTTTACACCAAGGAAAATATGAAGCTCTTAGACAAGCTAAAAATGTAAAGGTTTACAGAGACGCTAATAAAGACTTAAACTATGATGAAAACAAAATTGCAGAAGGAGTTTTTGGAATTAACATTCACAAAGCTGGCGCAGACTCTACATATGTTGAGAACTGGTCTGAAGGATGTCAAGTATTTAAAAAATCAGCAGATTTTGAGGAATTTATGAAGATTTGTAGAAAAGCTCGTGACACTCACGGAAATAGTTTCACATATACTTTAATTGAATCAAGTGATATTAAATAATCAAACAAAATAAAACCTCTCAATTCGAGAGGTTTTTTTATGCCAACAAATTAATACTTTCAACATAAAAGTAATATGTATTTAAACTCATCACCTTATATTAAATATTTAATATCCAACATGGTTTTAATAAATGATTGGATAGAAAAGTTTGGAATAGGCGAAGATTCTGAAATTATCAAAAGTTCTGAAAAAATTGCATCTGAAATAAGTGACATTATGAATAGAATGGAAGAAATGGGAATTGAGATAGATGAAATACATAATGAGTCATATGATGTTGATAAACATATTAGAGACTTCAAGATAAAAAGAATACTAAATAATGACAAATGAGTATTTAGATAATATGATTCAGTTTCTAATGGATCATATTGATAGAGATGATAGAATCAGTGTTATAAAGAAAATGAAATACGGATTTAGACACTATCATCTAATATTATCAATAGATGAAGAAAACACAAACCTGAATAGTAATCAAAATCATTATCATTTTAGAGAAAGTTTAGAAATAAATTTTGATAATAGAAATAAGTGTATTGAAATAATGTCATATAACGAAGACTCAATGATTATTGAGGACAATGAATTACTTGAAAAATGGAATGAAGTTTTAGAAAATTATATTAATAAAAATATTGATAATAAAATTAAAGATGCTTTTGAGAAATCTTTAATGAAATGTCATAATAAATCTCTACACAGGGAATATCAAATGAAAAAAATATTATGAACCCATATAACCAAGAAGAAGTTGATAGAATTAATAAAGTTAAAGAAACAAATGATAAATTAGAGGATTTCTTTAATGGAAAGAGAGCCGAATGGAATGGTAATGTAGAGCCTTTATTTAAGATTATAGCAATTGATTTAACAAAAAGCACGTCTACTAAAGATATATTGGATTGTCAATCATTAGCACTTACTTTTAGACAACAAATAAACGAACAAATTAACTTCTTCCTAAATAAAAGAAGTAAAGAAACAACTAAAATTAAAAGACTTAGACAAGATAAATTTTTATTTTACGCAACTGGATTCGGAGTTAAAACAAACTTAGGTGAAAAGGGAATTTTAATTGATGGACATTTAGCGGAAAATGACAGAAGTTTAGAGTTAATTGAATCTTATATTGAATTCCTAAGAGATACTGTTAAGAATCTGGAGAGTTTGAGTTACTCAATTAAGAATATGATTGAATTGTTAAACTATTTAGGTCGTTAATTAACCTTTTTATTCCATTTAGTTTCGATTCCTAATGTCTTTAATGTAATATGTCCTTCTGCACAATCATCACATAGATTTTTTCTACCACCCCAAGTTCCAATTACATCACCATCACAGTCACTACAAATTTCATAATCACCATAAGTTGATTGTAATATGTAACTATTTTTATCCGGAACATTAGAAACAGATTTTTTATTACTACCTAAATAACAAAGAGTGTCTAAGAATGGAAACTCATTAAAATCACCATCTAATTTAACAGTAACAACACCATTCACATTAGATCCTTTATACATAAATCTTACATTATCTTTAATATGTGAGTTATTTATTTTTTTATAAAACCAACCTTGTGAGTCTGCAAAACTTTTGAATCTATTAACATCAGAATCTCTATTTGTGTAAATTCTATCCATAAAATATTTAGAATCACAAGGAGATTCTTTAACCATCCAAACAAGAGCACGACCATGAATCTTATCATTACCATCTACGTATATTAATAACTTAACCTTATCTGGATTTTTTGTGTATAACTTAAAAAGTGATTTTTTTTCTTCTGCCATACAAGAACCACCAAGAGAACCAACACTATTGTAATATTTGCCCATGTCATAATATTTAGCAATATCCTTACCACTAACTAACTTAAACTTTATACCAACTTCAACTTTTGATGACTTCCAAACATTAACAAATTCTTCTAATTCAGTATCAGTTAATTTTATATTTTTGAGACCATATAAATATCTAATAATTCTTCCGATTTTCATCTCTCCTCTACCAGGCATCGTGTATGGAAAATCAGGATTCTCATCTTCGTCATAATCAGCTGATAAAACTTTTGAGTACATAGCAAAACTAACTTTATCATCTTCTGATGATTGGTCAAAGTAATTCTGTTTGATATCTTTATCTTCAAACCAATGTTCATCTTCAATCCAAGAAAGTATATTTTTAGAAATTTCACCCGTTTTACCAGATCCAGAGGATAATTCTTTTAACCTGAAAACAAAATCAGTAGTACCATAAATATAACCTTCTAAAAGAGAAAACATTTCCCACTTAATTTTACTTTCTAAAAAACTCTCATATTTCTTTAACATATAACTATATATTATTTTATTTATCATGAAATTTCGATTAACAGAAGATTGGACATATCAGACCACGTTTTTAGGAAAAACTGTCACTAAAACTCTTTATACAAAGGATACTTTATTTGAACCTAATAAAGATGATAAATATGAAATTATTCAACCAACTGGTGAGATATCTTTATTCAGTTTAGAAGATATAAAATCAATAGAATTTTTAGAAGAGATTATTGAAAAACAAGAAAACGATTTTGAAATAATAATTGAAGAGATTCCCGAAGATGATGATATCTTAGTTAGAAATTGGAGAATACAATTAGATGTTAAAACAACTCGTAAGAAATTAAAAGAAGTACAAAGAATTATAGAAGATTACGTAAAACCTATTTTATAGACTATTTTTTCTTTTTCTTTCTTGCTTTGGCTGCTTTAGCCTTAGTCCATAAATCAGCATCTGCTTTTCTAGCACCACCAGCACCAGTGATAAATGAGTTTACTCTACCCATTCCCCATTGATGTTGAGCAACACCCGGTCTGTGTCCTGCGTTCCAAGCTTGCATTCCTTTAGCGAAAACTTTTCTTAAAATTCCCATTGGAATTCCAGATGCTTGAGATTTCTTTTTAAGTGAAGCACTTACACCAGACTTTTTGGATTCATCTAATCCTTCTAATTCATTTTCATCTCCTAATCCAATAGCATAATTCAATTCATCAAGAATAACATCTGTAGGTATTTCATCATCATTCTCATTATAAAATTTTCCTTCAGTTCCGTACTCAGAGTAACTAACTAATGGAGTTCCTTCTTCAACTATTTCATTATATAATGAGATAATATCATCTGGGTCAGCCTCTTCACCAAGTTCCATTATTACACCACTATAGTGAGTTGGTATATGAATTTTAATCTCATTAGACATTTGTTGATTTTTTTTAATAGAGTCAACTATCTGTTTAACTTTATCGAAACTAAAATCTAATTCAATAGCAATTTGTTCAATTTCTAGACCATCTTCTAATAATTCTTTAACATCTTCAATGTCAGAATGTGTGAAGTCCTCAAATGTATATGTCTCAAATGTTTTTAAGTATTTCATATTTTTATTTATCACCAAACATTCTTTGGTATGCTTTTGTAGCGGCTGATTTTTTAGTTTTAACTCTTTTGCCTTCACCACCTTTTCCGGATTTATAGTCAGCATCCCAGTCTTTTTTGTATTCTTTTTTACCTCTATAGGTATCAATTTCTTTCTTCATTTGACTTGGATTCTTAGTTAAGTATTTTCCAGGTATTTTACGACCTTTATATCTTTGAGACTTTGGTCTTCCCTTTCTAGCCTCAGATATTCCAAGTATAGACTGTATATCTTTTTCAATCATATCTAAACCAGCATCTACTGAATCAACTGGATTTCTAAAATCAATAGCATCTCCCGAAGTTTTTGTTAAGTTTAAGTCATCGATATCAAAATCATATTTTATAGAAAAATCGTTAACAGTAAAACTAACTACTAATTCATGATCATTTTTGTTTTCCCATTCATATAAAATATTATCATCAGAGATATTACTTATTAAGTCTTTCAACTCAGACATTTTAGCGTCAATAACACTCGGTGAATTTTCGACAAACTCTCTTATGAACTGATTATATCTTTTTAACATGTAGTATATATTATTTTTAGTATTTCATTTATTCTACCTAAAATTTAACTAAACATTTGTAGGTCGAATGTATATCATGTATATGGCAAATAAAGTAAAATTTAAATTTATACCTATCAATCTTTCTGATTTCATATCAAAGATTGATGACTTATCAAAGATTGATGACACGATTAAGTTAAAGATTGACAATGAGAATATTCTTATGTATTCTATGTTGGGTGGTAATGTATTACTTGCCTTTAAGAATTTTTTAGTAAAAACATCAGACTATTTAGACAATGTAGATTTTGACTATAAAATTGACTTAATTATTCCAAGTGCTAAAAAATTTGTTAAGAATCTAACATTTATAAAAGACCAATCATCTGTATCATTAGATATTTCTTACAAAGAGTCTCCAGATGATGATGAACTTTTTTTAGCTAGATCTTTTCAGATTACCTCTGGTAAATTTAAAGTAAATTGGTTAGCAGGAGAACACTATGAAATGAGAGATATTGATAAAAATTCTTTAACCACTCGATTAGATTTAAGAAATAAAAAGTGGTCCTTTTCAATCAAAAATGAAGATTTCGTAGATATAAAAAAACTATCATCAATCAACTCAGAAAGAGTTATTTCAATAATGGTTACTAAAGGAAATGTAGTTGTTTCAGAGAAATCAGCTTGGGAATTAGAGATAGATGATTTAGATGATGATAGAAGTGCTAGTTTAATATTAAATAAAAGATTCTTAGGATGTATAAATGATAAACTGACAAGAGTAGACTTTCATATATTTGATACATTCATGTTAGTAAAAGATATAGACTCAAATTTAATGTTGAGTTTTGAACAAGATTTCTCAGATGATTAAGAAAAGTAATTATAAAAAAAAGACTAGACATAAAATTAATTCAGACATAACCTACTCTGAATTAAGATTAATATCCACTGAAGGTATGGTAGTTATCTCTCTTCAAGACGCTCTTATCAGAGCTAAAAAAGAAGATAAGGATTTAATTATGATTAATGAGAATCAAAATCCACCTATCGTTAGAATCGAAGACTATAATAAGTTTCTTTATGATTTAGATAAATTAGAAAAAGAAAGAAAGAAAGCATCAAATAAGTCACAACTCAAAGAGATTCAATTAAGTGCTTCGATTTCGGATAATGATATTAAAACAAAATCGAAAAAGGCTATAGAATTTTTAGAAGATGGTGATAAAGTAAAAGTAACACTCTTAATGAAGGGAAGAGAAAAAGCACACCCTGAAAGAGGTGAGTTAGTTATATTAAAATTCACAGAATCTTTGTCACAAGTTGGATCACCTGAAAGTCTTCCAAAATATGAGAACGGAAAATGGATTATTATGTTGAAACCAAAGAAAAAGTAATGAGTAAAGAAGAAAAGTTAAAAAAAATTGAAGAGTTAAAAAGAAAAGCTTCTGAATTAAAAAAAGAAGTTGATTACTATAACGCTCTACAACTCGCACTAAAATTAGTACTGAATGGTAGTTATGGTGCCTTTGCCACTTCATACTTTATTCTTTATAATAATCACGTCGCTGGAACAATTACAGCACAAGGTAGAGACCTTACAAGAACAATGGATAAAGTCAATGAAGATTATTGGTACAAACAATGGCATAATGATCACGAACTACACTATCTATTAGGAGTTAAAAATGTAACTTCAATAAACAAGTCAGAAAATGTCAGTATTTACGCAGATACAGACTCTTTATTCGTTTCATTTAAACCAGCAATAGACCATTGCACATGGGAGAATTTACATATTAATGATGACTACTTAGACTTTTTAGATAAAAAGTTCATCATACTCACACCAGACACAGATTTTAAGTATAAAAGTTCTAATTTAGTAGGAATAGCACATAACGTTTCAGATTTAGAAGAATTACTTAAAAATGATTATGACACTCTTATATTTGACGGCCATTATGTTAAAGATAGAAGAATTAATAAAATGATGGAAGATGGAGTATTTACTTCTGAGATAATCTGGAATTGGTCTAATGAAACAGACTTTATACAAGGAATGGACTTTTTCAGATACGCTGGATATTTCAAGAAATGTTTAGAAGAATACGCAGGTTCTTTTGGAGTTGAAAATAAAGAAGACTTTGAGCTTGAAAGAATTTCAGAATCAATCATCAACATCGCAAAGAAAAAGTATATTCAACATATCTTATTTGAGGATGGAATACCTTATGAAAGATTAAATTATATCTACCCAAAGGGAGTAGAACTTGTTAGATCCTCTACACCAGCATTCGCTCGTGATAAAATTGTTGGAATTGTTAAGTATCTTTTCTCACATCCGGATACTTTCAACATCAAAGACTTATTAAAGTTGGTAAAACAGTTAAGAAAAGAATTTGAATTGGCTGATATTGATGATATCTCAATGCAGTCATCTTGTTCTAACTATGAAATAAAGGTTCTTAATGACAAAACTTTACCTTTACAGTTTGTTTCTGGTGCTCACTTTGCGGTAAAGTCAGCTGCTCATCATAACTACTTACTTATTAAAAACAAAGAGTATCAACAAAAGTATGAATTCATTAAATCAGGAGCTAAGATCAAATATTATGTTTGTAAAGATAAATCAGTAACGGATATGTTTGCTTATACCAGAGGTAGTTTCCCACATGAGTTTGCACCACCAATTGACTTTGATGAGCAGTTTGAGAAATCAATCTTATCTCCTATTAATTCAATTATTGCACCACTTGGATTACCAGAAATAACTAAAAGATTGAGTGTTGTTATGGATATATTTGGTGGTTTTGGAAGAGGTGGATTTTAGAATAAAGTACTAACATCTTCACCACCAACACGACCGACATTACCATTATCAGACCAATAGAATAAATCGATAGAAGAGTAGTTTGACTTTTTAGAAGCTTCAATAGCACTAATTTCTTTTGTCTTTACTTGTACGGTCTCAATTTTATTATCTTTAGATATAATTATATCACATCCATAAGCCATATCGATAGGATCACCATCACCACCTCTATAAAGAACTTCATATCCTTGATTCTCTAAATAATCAGCAACTTCTGACTCAGCCTTCTCACCAATTGCTGAGTTTGTTCTATTGTGAGTAGTGTAATTTGATAATTTTAATCCAAATTGTTTCATCAAAGAAGGAATGTCATTTTGATTAAAAAAATCTCTCAGATATATTTTTAGTGCTCTTGTATTACCAACAATATTCTTTACCTCATCTAATTTATTCATATTTTTAAGAATATCAACTAATAAATCAGCTTGGTCAAATGGATTTGTATTTAACTTATTTACAGGGTGCCATAAACCATTGACTCTAACTTGATTCATTTTATTAATTTTTGGTGACCAATATTTATCACCATATAATTTTATATCAGGGAATTTTCCAGTATTAAATAACAAAGATAATGGATATTGATAATTATCATCACTATTAAAATTTATTACATCAGAGTAAGGACTGAGCATATCATCCACTATTTTTCTCATACCTAAATCATAAACTAAAAAGTTCCAAAGTCCAGCTATCGATCTTGATACTTCCGAGTCAGATACAACAGACTCCATTATTTTAGAAAATTTCTTCATCGTGGTATATATAAAAAAACGATATATAAAAAATGAAAGAAGAAACTTTATATCAAGATTATTTAAACTATTTAGACTGGAGATTAAAAGAGGGACAAATTAATAAAGGAAAGTACTCTTTAATGAAAATATCAAATACTGGTTTTGTTGATTTTAAGAAAACATTTGAGAATGATGAACATTTTAGACAAAAAGTACTAAAAATAAAAATCTCTGAAATAAGAGATAAAAAAATTGATGACATCTTTGATGACTTTGATTGAAGAAATACCATTTCAAGATAATTTAATAAGATTCTATTCAGGTATAGACTTCGATAGATTAATTAAACATCCTAAAGATGGAAGTGATGGATTCATATTTTGTTTTATAAAAAATTGGAAAAACGAAGTTGACTCACATAATAGAAACAGTAAGCTGAAATCTATAATTGAGGATATCAATTATGAAAAATTTCAATGGGAATCAATTAACAATGACTTTATAAGTATTTATCAAACAGAGGGAATCGGATATGATGTTGTTTATAGAACAATAAAAAATAAAATAATTAATCAGCAATTTCCAGACCAACCATGGATTCCAATAAATAGTATATCAACAGGTGCCTGGAAAATTAAATAAACCTGATATTAATATATATCACAATGAAGATTATGAAACATCTAATGAGATATGAAGGATACACCTCTAAAGAAAGAGTGGATGACATCTTAGACAAGATATCTAAGTATGGTATGCATTCTTTGACTCAATTAGAAAAAGAATTTTTAGATTCACATAGTCAGGGTAAAGAAGAAGAAATTCATGATAAAATAACCAAAGAAGAATCCGAATCAGTATTTGAGGATGATTTTGGATATTTTAAGTTTGAACATGAAGAAACAGAAGACTATGGTGATGAAGTTCATTACATAGGAACACTTTATGTTCCTGATTTAGTTTGGCCTAATGGTAAAAGAATTGAAGGAGTCTTATATGGTAGAATCGTAGTTTATGAAAATGGCACAAACTCACCTGATTTTTATTCACTTGAAAAAGACAGTACTAAGAGTAACTATGATGTTTTTGAGTTTTGTAATGGTTTAGAATATGAGTTAGATAGTTTCATTGATTATGTTGTCAGTGAATTGGAATCTAAAAATTAAAATTCATATATTAATATATAATAAAAATTAATAAAATAAAAATGATTAAAAAATATAATCAATTTATAGGAAAAAAGACAAATGAAGAATTTGTTTTTGATAAAGCACCAATTGGTGGTCCAGAAACAGCACCTGTAACACCAGATGTTAAACCAGATACAACGAAAAAACCACTTACGGAGCCAGACGCACCTAGTCCAATAAGAAGAGAAAGAACTTCGCCAGTTCCAGCACCTGCTAAAGCAGAAATGGAAGAAGAAGGATATGACCTTTATACAACAAAATTACAAGAATTAGCAGATTCTTTAGGAGTAGAAGTGGAAAATAACCAAGTTGTTTACAACGGTAAAAGAATTATTTTTCCATCTGAAACAGAAAAGTATCAAGTTGAGGGAGTTAAAAAAGGATTCAACACTGTTGAAGAAGTAGTTGCTGAACTTGAAAAATCAGCACCTGTTGAACAAGCTCAAAGAGTTCAAGAAACTGAAGAAGAATTAGATTCATTAAAAGATGATGAAGCATCAGATGTTATTGAAAGAGAATTTGAGTCTAAAAGCTACAAATCAAGATATAACAGAAAATCATGAAGATATTAGTATTAATAATATTATTAGTATTTTGTTACGGTTGTAAATCACAAAAAGAACACTGTGACGCATACTCAAAGTTAGAAACAAAAAAGACCATCGATTGATGGTCTTTTAGTTTTAAATAATTAGACATTTTCATCTGTCGGTGTTTGAGACTCTTTCTCTTTCTGAATCTTATTGATGATATACCCTGATACTGCAAATTCAGCAGCTGCCCAAAGTAAAAACTCACCCATAGTCAAAGTAGGATACTTTTGTAACAAAAAGAAAATCATACCCCATTGTGCTATAATAAAAGCCACTCCAGATTCAAGTCTTTTTTTCGAGAAATAAGATGGTTTAGATGAATAGACATTAATGATTTCTTTACAAAACCATTTGATATTTGCCCATCCAAAAAACCAATTTTTCTTAGGTTCTTCAACAGAAACCTGTGTCTTTTTTTCGTTTGCCATAGTGATTGTTATTTTTTCATTTGTATATATTCCTGCAGGAAAACGAACTTTAGTAATATATAAAGATGAATTATAAATTATGAGGTTAACTAAAATATTAAAATTTTTATATACTGCTGAACATCCACACTTTCTTTACATTGATAAGAATACATACTTTAAGTGGAAATATTTACTAATGTTAGCAGTAAAACTAAACAAAAACTATATGTCCTGTGAGATTTTTAGAAAGAAGTACAAGGCTATGGAGAATTTCGTTGTTATCGGATTAAAGTATAACGGTAAAAACGTAAAAAGAAGAACATCCGGTTTCGCAAAAGAATTTCTTGAGGAAAATACAGAGAGTAATTGTATTTACTGTGATTGTGAGTTGAATAACTCTAATGCTACAGCTGATCATATAATACCAATATCAGAAGGTGGTAATAATTGTCAGGTAAATTTAGTAGTGTGTTGTCAAGATTGCAATAATGAAAGAGGAAACATGGACTTTCCAACATTCATATCAATTAAAAGAAATAAAAGTCACAAAAGATACTTTATTTAATTAAAGATTATTAAAAGAATCGAACTTTTTAGAGTAATCAACCTCTATATCTAACTTTCTTCTTCTTTTTGTTTTTGGAATCCATTTGATGTCTAATATATCTTTGCTAAAGAAAGACCATAACTCTAACTTAGAGTATGCACCAGGTACTAATTGACAAAGTTTATTTATATCCTTTACTTTAGATATTCTGTGCATTAACTTATAAGGATCTTCTACATTTTTCTTATCTACTATATCCTCAAATAACTTTTTCCACAAAAACACAGAATAATTATCCTTTAACTTTTCTTCTGTTTTTTTATAACCAGCTTCATCATTATCGAAAAAGTATTGAATATCTAAGTCATTACTTTCCAAAAATCTATAGTCGGTATTTACACCAACAAGACCTATCGAATTCGGATAAAAAAGAGAATCTAAATAACCCTCAAAAACTGTTACTCTTTCTGAAAAATTAACATTTAGAATATTAAAATAATATGATAGTTTATTATAAACAACTAACTCATTAATATTTAATTCCTCAACATCCTTTCCTATGTTTACCCACTCAAGTAGATTTTCATAGTTATAAATCTTAAACATTCTACGTCTACCTTCTTTTAGATTTCTTATTTGCATACCCAAGACCTTATTACCTCTTCGGTTTAACATTACAATAATCCATTCTGACTCATCTTCATTCTTCCAATATTTAGCTTGATAAATATTCGTATGAAACTCAGGTGGTATTCCACGACCTATTAAATACTTGTAAACACCACCATTAACTTGTATAGGTTTAAAATCAGATATTGGAGTAAGATCTTGACTGAAAACTCTTTCTAACTCAGACATCTCTATCAAACTCTCAAACTTAGCATCAACAAAATCTCCTTCATAATCAGAATATGTCATAACACTATTTAAGTGTTCGATCATTTCCAACTTTTTATCTGGATCGATTTGTTCATTAAAGTCTTTTGCGAATCTATCAAATGTAGTTTTTTTATCACAGTTAAAACAAATATAGATAAGTCTATTGAAATAAAGATTTCCTCTTTTAGCGTATTGATTTTTGTGACTATCACCACAATATGGACAAGCAAAGTTTAAACGGTCATTATAATCAACAACCTTTCTTTTACTCTGATTAGAAGACTCTTTATCTAGAATCTTCTGAAGAATACTTTTAACATAAACTTTATCCATTACATGATATATTGATAAAACTATTAGGAGTTTTAATATAAAATAACTATATTTGTTTTTATGAATCTAAAAGAAATTTACGAATTGGGAATTGATGTTAAAGACTCTCAAATTCCGCAAGAGTGGAAAGAAAGTTTTAATAGTTTTATCTTTGGTCAAACTTGCCAGGCTGAATTAAATGAAGATGGTAGTGTAAAAGATTTTATCTATTACTCTCATGATTTTAGATTTTGGTATCACCAGAACCAAGAAGCAATTGAAAGAGATATTAAAATTGATGAAGTATGCAAAAAGGAAGATTCTTATATGAACAAAAACTAAAAGACCATCCAGAAATCGGTGTTTATGGTATTTTTGATACTAGAAAAGTCAGTTGGTCTTATTATGTGATTTCATTTGAGAATGTTGTATCTGGAGGTATTAGATTGTCACCAGAAATCTGTGGATACTCAAGTAACGCATCATACGAAAGTGTTGAAAAGCAAGGTAAGAAATTTAACACAAAAGAAGAAGGTATCAAATTTATACAAGATTATAAAATAAAGTGGGAAACTGGTTCTAATAATACAACTGAGGAAATTAGAGACCAAAAACTAGACGAACTTTTAGAGAGTTAAGAGTAAATACATCTTATAGATATCAGGTATCTTTGACCAATCGATAGTTTTACATACCGCGATTGAATATCTCATAATTCTAGAATCTGTCCTTTGCCATCTGTCATAAAGTAATGCTCTTTCTCGATTTAATTCACCAACTTTTGATATAAGTTCTCGTATACTTGTACTACCCAAAGAGTTAACAGATCTTGTCATGATAGTATAACTCATTAAACATCCAAATGACAACTCTATTAATCTTTCAGCATTAGGAGTCTGATCTTTGTCCAATCCCCAGTATACTTGTAGATTTTTATATCTAGGTGATTGCTCAATCATTTTTTTCAATTCTTTTTGATTATCTCCTGATTTGTAAATCTCTATAAGCCTTTTATAAACTTTTATTTTAACTTCTGAATGGTCACTAACACTTTTGCCAAATAATTCAGTAACTATTTTATTATAAATTGTATCAGAGTATTTATTACCCTCTTCATCCTTTTCATCTAAGAAGTGGTATTTATCGGTATATGGATCCTTAATATATGTTGACTTTCCATAGTACTCACCTTCAATCTCAATATAAAGGTCTGTTCTTGATTTGACAACATAGTCAGTATTACCATAATCATCGACTCTAATTTCAATAACTTGCTCATTATCCGGATAAAGATTATCAGACATTAATTCAGAATACACCACATCATCTGAATAGAAATTTTCACTGTGAAATTCCGAATATACAACATCCTCGTTCGGATAAGCATATTCATCCTTATATTCCAAATAAACAGCATCACCCGACCAAACATAATCGTCAATATTTTTACAAAAAACTGCATCACCACTTGGTATATACTCATTAACCCAATCAGACCAAACCACATCGTCACTTTTATAACCTCCGTCTGTTTCTTGTAAAAGATAATATCCACTGGATGGCCAAAGAGTATCATCGTCACTAAGCAACTTCTTAGACGGACTGTAAGCTAAAAATGTATCCATATATGGATATTTACTATACTCGTGATTACTTAGTTGTACCTCAAGATTTCTACCGGTATTATTATCATAAGAGTATTGAATTTTTTTTACTCTAGCATAATCTAAGAAAAGTAGTCTATCCGAATCATTTATTGTATAAATTCTATCCATATAATATGTTCCATCAGTTAATTTCCAAACTAAAGCACGACCTTTTATCTTTTCTTCGGTTTCACTCTTTAATATAAGAAGTTGACATACCTCAGGATTTTTAACATAAATATCAAAATATGTCTGACAATCAGTATATCTCATACAAGAGTTTCCTAATTGACCTCTAACCACTTCATAGTTAGATGATAAGTACCACTTTCTTATATCTTCTCCATTGACTAACTCAAAACTACTTAAATCACCACCATCTATTATAGATTTGTAGAGATTTACGAATTCTTCAATTTTAGAATCCAAAACTGAGGTTTTATGAACTTCAGTTAATAGTCTTTTTACCCACCTACCAATTTTCATCTCAGTTCTCGCTTTGGTCCAGAACTCACTACCTCTTTTTTTATCTCTAATATTATATGGTAATGATTCACCTAATTCAGGATTACTTCTTGTTATTCTATTTACTTGTACTAATGAGATTGTATCATTTTTTTCAGTTATATCAATCAATGTATAGACATCAGTCATTTGATTTGAATCTTCTGCTGAAGCTAAAGCTTGAGCAATTGAAGATCTATCAGACATTCTTCTTAGAATGTTTCTAAACTCATCTGAGTAATAAAGTCTCATTTCTTGTTTAGCGACAGACTCAAAAATGAAATCTAAGTAGTTAGATAAAAATTTCATAATGTATATATTAAATAGAATGATTTAAAATAAAAAAGTCCTCTTATTTTGAGGACCTTTTCTTTTTCTTGTCTCCTAAGATATCCTTAGATGTCTTAGCTAAATATTTTGTTTGTCTTATGAACTGATTATAAAAATCATCTTGTCTGTTTATTTGACCAACTGGATTTAATCTACCAGCTTGATTTCCAAATTGTGTACAAGTTAATACTGAGTTTTCCAAACCTGTAGCTTGGTGTGATGTCTCAGTAATTTCTTCTTCACCTCTTCTAACAACCTTTTTAGTTATGTTAAGTGGATCTTTAGTTCCTTTGACAACAATTTCAACAATATTAGGAAATTGTTCATTATGTAAACTATCTACTAAATCCTCAATATGTTTAACATTCTTTAAGTCATCATCAGAAAATCCTACCTTTGCTTCTTTACCAAGTCTTTGAGCATAGTCATTGACTTTTTGTTTAAATAGTAAAAGAGCATCTTCTTTTGCTTTTTCTGGATTAGCAGGTGAACCACCTCTAGATGGAGCAGACACACCTACAAACTCACAACTATCTAAGTACTTTTGTACAAGTTGATTTTGAGATGGAATTCCACTAAGAATTCTTTCAGACTCTGTTTCCATATCGTAGAAATACTCAAACTTTCTAAGATTATTATACATCTCAAATAATTGAGATTCAGTTAGAACATTATCAATAATCCACTCAACACCTTTTTTCATAGATGGTGACTCGTGACCTCTTGCAGTAATGATGGCAAAAATAGATCCATTTACAAGACATTCAATAAAATCATCCCAAGCTGGACCTAATTTTTGTTGTGATATAGCGGTTCTAACATCTTCTAAGAAGGCATTATCACCTCTTTCGCCCTGGTCTCTGAACTCGATAAAGGCAACATCATAGTCGATTCGCCAATTTTCAGTATCAGTTCTAACTTCTGCAAATTCAGCAGTAGAAACCGGTTGTTCAATCCACTCATCACCAACTTTTTTTTGCATGATAATTTTTGTTGGCATCATAAGTATGTTATCATCCCAATCAAATGCATAGTATAATAAGTAATCAGAATCTTTACTTTCTGATATGAACTGACCAAACTTCTTTACCATAAGATTATTTTCTTTTGTTAATAAAAGATTGAAAAGATTCTAAAGCAGCACCTGGCATTTCGGATTTTTCTTGAGACTCTTCTTCATCGTCATCTTCTTCCTCATCGTCATCTTGGCCTTCTAACTCATCTTCAAGATCATCTCTATCAAAGTCTTCTTCTTCGTCACCGTAGTCACCGAATCCTTTAACATCTTCGCCTTCACCTTCTTCACCTTCTTCAGTTTCAATTGTGAACTCTTCGATTACCTCTTCATCTTTAATAGCATTAACAGAAATAACTCCTTCTGTTTCCTCGATAGAAATTACGTAACCATTTATTTCAACGCTAGTTTTCATATTTTAATATTATTTTTTAGTATATATTAAAAAATAAAATCACTTTTGTATTTACCAACTTTTAGTTGTTATTTGACTAAAAAAAAATAACAAAAACTATTTCACAATGAAAGACCTAAATAAATTCTTACTAAGCCAATCTATAAGTAGTACTCTACAATTGGATTATTTCAATAAACTATCAAAAAAAAGTAATCTAACATCATTCGATGCTAGTGGATTACCATTAGATGTATTTTCTAAACTACTTGACGAAAGAATTATATTTCTTTCAACTGAAGTTGATTCAGATGTTTGTAACATAATTAAAGCTCAAATGATGTATTTAGACTCTCTTAGTGATGATGATATTTCAATATACATCGATTCACCAGGTGGATCTGTTTATTCTGGATTAGGTCTATTAGATGTTATGGACTTTGTTAATTGTGACATCTCAACAGTAAACACTGGACTAGCGGCTTCTATGGCAGCAGTAATATTGTGTAGTGGTAAAAAAGGTAAACGTAGAGCTCTTAAAAGAAGTAGAACGATGATACATCAACCACTAGGATATGGTGGGTGGGTTCAACAAGCTTCTGATATGGAAATAGAAGCAAAAGAAATAAACTCACTTAAGAAAGAGTTATACGAGATTATATCTGATAGAACAAATCAATCTTACGATAGAGTTTATAAAGATGGTGATAGAGATTATTGGATGACTGCACAAGATGCTAAAAAATATGGAATGATTGACGAAATCATAACACATAGAAAATAAAAAAACCCACTCAATTGAGTGGGTTTTAAGTTTTGTAAAAAATTTACTCGGCCTTTTTAGGTTTAGAAGGTCTCTTATTAGACTTCTTCTTCACAGTTTCAGCTTTAGGTTGTTCAGTCTTATTTTCAACCTTCTTTTCAGTTGGTTGTTTTTTTACTTTAGACTTAATTTCCTTAGCTGTAACTTTTTCTTCAGCTTTAGGAGTAACAACCACAGGCTTAACAGTCTCCTTTTTCGGAGCCTCAACTACAACTTCTTTTTTAGGAGCCTCAACTACTACCTCAGTTACAGTCGTGTTTTCTTTTTTACCGAATAAGTTTCTGAAAAATGAAAATATTCCCATGATTTAAATTATTTTTCTTTTATATATCAAACCTAACTTCTTCCCTCTATAAAAAACCTGAAAAATTCCTAAATTTAAACACAACCTCTTATTTTATATATAAATAAGAGATGAAATTTAGATACGATAAATCTTCAGAAGAATTAGTAGTAACAACAGCAACTAGAATTGAATACCACCAATTAGGA